>Ga0255336_102116_pt1 | contig 10975 bp, 12 predicted proteins | sample MeOH1_35cm_T3_17_FD_189102 | JGI IMG/M metagenome (GOLD analysis project Ga0255336, IMG submission 189102) | Sandy soil microbial communities from University of British Columbia, Vancouver, Canada - MeOH1_35cm_T3_179 | ecosystem: Engineered > Artificial ecosystem > Sand microcosm > Unclassified ...
TCGTCGATTCAAAGTTCCTCGCGTCGCTGGCAGGCGTGACGAATCAGCCGTTGTTCTACACCGTAATTTCCTAACAGTTTCGGCTCGTACGGGGCGAGCCGGAAACATCCGCCTAGGGCTTGAGAGGGCGGGCAACAAACAGGAGCGCTCAACAGGGTTTTATTCATTTCGTCCCTTCCTCCCGCTTCTGCTTCCTCTCGTTGATCCGGTCTTGTCTTTGTTAGACGAGGGCAAGGCCGGTCTTTTTCTCATTCTCACTAACCCCTAACCCCGAAAGGCGGTAAATAATGTCAGCCCCCGTATGGGTCTTATCTGTAGACCTCAAAACAAAAACGGCAGCATTCGCAACCGGCATGGCAGACGCAGCCCGCTCGGCCCGAGGCGCTTTTGCAGACATCAAGTCCTCAGCCAAAGAGGGCGGCGAGGCAGTTGGGAAAAGCGCCATCAACGCACAGCAAGCCCTCGGTGTGCTCACCAACGCTTTACGTGGAGATGTCGAGAACGCACTCGCCGATGTTATCCGTGAAATGTCACATACGTCAGTGGTCATGGCCGCTCTTCCCTTCGCTGCGGCTGCCGGTGGTGCCCTCCTCCTCGTCAACGTTGCTACGGAAGTGGCCGCGAAGGTCAAAGAATGGCGTGAGGCTCAGGAGAAACTAACTGCCGAGCAGATGCGTTTCGGTACCGCAGTCAATGAGTCTTTCCAGGGTCTCGACGCTCGTTTCATCCAAGCGGAGCAACGGGCTGACGAGCTGAGGAACGATCATCTCGGCGCACTCAGCAAGGCGCTTGAACTCATCGACCACGCATCCATGCAAGACCTCGTCAAAGAGTTCGACACCATAGCGAAGGCAGCCGAGAGAACCTTCAAGCTCCTGGAGGGACATTGGTACACGCTCGGCATCGGGAGCGCCGGTGCGAGTCACGCTCTCGATATCTTCAAGACGAAGTATGACAACCTTCTATCGCAGGGCAAGGACGCAGAAGCATCGGACCTCCTCAAAGGAACCCGCGACAGCGCACAGAAGGTGCTCGACGCACAACAAGCCATGAAGAACAGTCGTCAGGGCGGCGGCCTCTTTGGCCCGGTCGTGGATTACACGGCACAGTACAAAGCCCTCGCTGTTCTCCGTGCTGCTGGGGTGAGCGATGCCGAGAAAGATGTCAAATCGCAAGTAGCTCTTCTTCAGGCGCTCGACGCTCAGATTACGGCTGAGGGCAAAATTGCTGCCATCAAAAAGCTAGACGAGCGAAACGCCAAGACACAGACTGGCAATGATGAGTCTGCCCAGCGCTCTGCTGCGGCCCGTACAGCCGCTCAGAATCAGATGGCCATCGCGGAGCAACAACTTGCGGCGGACAAGGCCATCGCTGACGCCCGTTTGGCGATTCAGCAAGCCAGCGTCAACGACCGTCTACAGAGCGACCTTGCTTTCGCGGAGCGGGACAAAACAATCAAGCTCCAGGCCAACGCTGCCGAGATTGCCGCGCTCGATAAGTCCGGGAAGGATTACTCCAACAACCTCAAAGCTCTTCGAGACCAGCAAACCACCATCGAGGAGACATACTCAACGAACGTTGCCCAGCTCCGCAGCAAAGCCGAGGTCGCACAGTACCAGAAGGACATCGCCGACCTTCAGCAAGCCGAGCGGGAGAAGATCAACGCCACACAGCAAGGGTCCGCCGAACGGCTGGCAGCGATAGACGCAGCTATGAAGGAGGCACAGAACAAAAACCTCCAGGAGACGGACTATTACAAACAGCTCCGGTCCATGCGCGTTGACACTGTCCGGCAGGGTTCGGAACAAGAGGCACAGGCCAAACTTCAAGGGATACAGATCCAGACCCGAGCGGACCAAGAGGGATTACAAGGTCAGCTCAGTATTGCGCAACAGCAGTTGTCTGCCCGCAACGCCTCTATCCAGGAACAAACAGCCCTCGCCCTAGCTGGTGAAGATGCGACGTTCGATGTGCAGCGTGACGGCCTTCAGAGACAATTGGAAGCGTTGCAGGAATCTGGGGCGTCGAAAGTAGCCGATACCGAGCGGATCAATCAACAAATCGAAGCACTCACCCGCGAGCATGAGATGCGAAAGTACGAGATTCAGGCGGAAGGTTCTCTCCGACAAACCACCGCGTTCAACAATGCTCTGGGTCAGATGGAGGCCGGTGCTGCCAAGAGTACACTGCGAATCTTGACGGGCCAACAAAGCTTCGTCTCCGTAATGGGCGGCCTAGTAAACCAGCTGTCGCAGAACCTCATCGAAGCAGCCTTGGACCGGCAGAACGTACAGCGGGTGCAACAGCTAGGAAACGCGAAGACGGCAGCGAGTAATGTCTATGCGGAGGTTTCGGGGTGGCCGGTTGTTGGTCCGTTCCTTGCACCTATTGCTGCCGGTGGTGCGTTCGCGGCGGTCATGGCGTTCAACGAAGGAACCGACAAAGTACCCGGCGTCGGCAATAGAGATACAGTACCGGCGATGCTAACCCCGGGCGAAGGTGTCGTCCCTGGTGGCGTGATGGAAGGTCTTGCGAAGGTCGCCCGCAGCGGCGGTTTCGAGAGCGGATCTACGACGCACGTTCACGTTCGCTATACGCCAACCGTCCATGCTGTCGACTCCCACGGCGTTGAAAAGATGCTGAAGAGCCATGGTCAGGCGTTTACGAAGAAATTCCACGCCGAAGTGAGGAGGCAAAACCGATGATAGATGCAATTGATGAAATCGTGGCACGGTGCAAACCGCACCATGAGCTGAAGATGTTCCATGAGTTCCACCGACAGAACCCCGAGGTGCTCGCTTTCCTCATAGAGGAGATTGAAACCCGGATGAACCACGGCCAGAAGTCGTTCAGCTTTGCCTCGCTCTGGCATTACTGCCGGTGGAAGGTCGATATTGGACGTGGACCTCGGACGTTCAAGATGAACGACCACCTGACGCCTTATTATGCCCGCGCAATTATGATCCTCCGTCCCGACTTCAATGGTTGGGCAGAGCTTCGGCACAACAGCGTCAACGACGTTTTTGGTCTAGCCCTGGAGCTGGAGAAGCGACCGGAGTTTTATGCGCGTCGGGTGATGTGGGCGGATGGTACACCGCTGGAGCGTGGTTGGCGTCCGACGTTGCCCCATGTCGTCGGCGTTGCTGAAGTCGCCAAGCGGCCAGACATTCACCAGAGGAGTGCGTGATGGGAACGGAAAGGAAACCGACCGGCACAATATGTTGGACGGACTATCGGGGCAAGGAACACACTCGCGAAACTAGGCACGTCATCGACATTCGGGACTTCGAGGGTACCGCTGGCTATCCCTTGTTGGTCTTGGCCGCGAACCGTCATCTGTCTGTCCGTTTGCTGGAGTGGTGGCTTGAGAATAAGGGCGGCAAGAATAAGCGGAGCCGGGGTTGGGTGCATCGTCGTCGGTGGATGTTTGAAGACCCGGAAGTTTTGAAGTCCGGGTACCGGCCTAATCGCGACGGTAAGGATGAACGCGCCATCGCGATCATGCGGGAGAACTCGGCATTGTCGCTCAGGGACTTATCAAAGTTGCTGGCTTCTCAGGGGATCAGCCGTGGAAAGGATTGGATTCGGCAACACCGAGGCGACTAGAGCGAGCGGTGGTGTCTGATGACGTCCCATATAAGAGATACAGAGATACCAGACGCCCCATCCTCCCCGTCCTCCCGTCCGACTCCCCAGGGGGTCGTCGAACGTGATGACAGGGGGATAGGTTTTGGCTTTCTCATATACACGATAAGTTTTATATATTCCGCCGGTATGGGTGACGGTAATTAGTCGCCACCCGATGCCCGCTGAACCGCGTTCCATTCCGAGATAGTCTTCTTGCATGGTTGACTCTGAAAATCAACAACCCAATGCCCATCCCCATGAACCGGCTTCCACCCCGAAAGTACGCCCGTCCCCGGATTATAAGAACCGAGTCCACCATTGCCGACCCGATCAAACGCCATTGTTGAAGCAAATAACAGAGGTAGTTGCGTGTGTTGCGGGGGTCTGCGTTTTAGCCGTCTACGTGGGTCAGCTTCGTGAAATGAGAAACGCGACTAAAGCGTCCGAAGTCGCGGCTAGTGCTGCTCGGGATGCGGTGAATAACAGTGTGGTCCAGTTTCGAACCGACGAACGCGCATGGCTTGAATTGGAACCGCTCACCGACGCCAAGGCGATTCTTAGCGAACGAGCAAAACAGGAAGCTCCCGACGCTCGGCCACTTGCCAGAAACGTCATCATAAAGAATTACGGACGAACCATAGCCAAAGATATTTCTATTCGAGTTACCTTCTCCAGCGAGCCGGAAACTTATGGGAACGACTCAGAGAATCTCAAAATAGCAGAAGAAGCTCTTCGTCTCGGCAAAAACACTAACACCGACCCAAGCAAGGCGATTTATATTTTTCGTCCAAGCATTCCGAAGTCTTTGGCTCCCCAAACTCCTTTGATAGCTCCTTTTCCGATTGGTGGGATCGAATACCAGACGAATAAAGAGTCTCGCCAACCATTCGTTGTCGGAAGAATCGACTATGTGGACGCTTTCGGCGTCTGCCACTGGAAAACTTTCTGCCTTCACATAACGAAAGAAGGACAGTCGTACTGTCAGGCGGGCAACGATGAAGACACTAACCCCGAGGTCGCCCCAACGAAGTAGGCCAGTCATCCCAGGGGTGGGGCGGGGTCAAATCTTGAGACAATCACTAATAAAAGCCCCCCGTCGCAGCTAAATTTACATACACAGACAATTCCGTGAAAATACACACTTCGATAAGTATCTAACTAATAAGCAATTGATTATAAGTAACTTATGCGGCAAGATACAGTCCGAGGGAAATATGACCATGACTTTGAAGGCTTTTACGGAGTTTGGCGGTATCTTTTTCGTGGCTGCATTCGTCTTTTTCGGATTTCTAATCGGTAATTTACGCAACCGACTCCAGAAAGTCGAAGCTGAGCTGGAAGGAGTTACGAAGAACCAAAAGCCAATCGGGATTTAGGCATTCGCAGCGTTTAGCGGCCCCTACAGGCACCGCTAGACACCCTTGGCTATACCCCTAGCGGCGGTTTTGAAGTAGCGATACACGCTCGTGGACGGCCTGTAGATCGGTCGTCACGAGGTTGGCGTATCGGCGTGTCATCTCCAGTGAGCTGTGCCCGAGAACCTTCTGGAGATGGAACACGGACCCGCCGCGCCGGAGGTAGTTGACCGCGAACGTATGCCGGGTTGCGTGGAGCGTCCGAGGTGGTGGCGTAAACCCGAGGTCGCCGCATAACGCTTTCATCTCCCGAAGGACGTTGTTTCGTGCCAGCTCCGTTTCAGACCGCGAAGCCAGCAACAGATGCTCGGGCTTTCTGCCGTAGTCCGTCACGTATCGGTACATGACCTTGCGCAGAGCAAAAGAGAACGGAGCCATCCGCTGCTTTTGGCCTTTACCGTCGAGCGTCACGAGGAGGTTGTCGAAGTCGATATCCCGAACCCGGACGCCGAGAGCTTCGCTTATCCGACAGCCGGTATCGAGGAGAAACAATGCAAGCAGATGACGGCGGCGCTCGTGCTTCCCTTTCGGCTTCAGCGAGACGATTCGGCCCACCTGGAACTCTGAGAACGTCGGCAAGATAACTTTCGGTTCTTTGAGTTGCTGAATCCGTGGATGGGGGCAACCGGAGGCGCATTTGCGATCTAGTCCGCTCTTCCAATGCAGATAGGCGTTGATCGCACGAATGGACACATTGCAACCCGCAGCGTTCCGGCCTTTCTCCCGCATACGGACGACGACCTCGGTGAGCTGTTCTTGTGACGGCGACTCGCAGGGCAGCCATCGAAGGCTTTCCCGATACCACTCCAGTGTGCGCGGCGTGACGTTTTTCAGATATTGACGTTCTCGAATAAACTGTTCGAACGAAGCAAGCATGAATCCTCCAAGCAGGGTGTAAAAATTGGAGGAAACCGCGAAAATTGGGCGGATAGCTCAGTTGGTTAGAGCGCCTGCCTTACAAGCAGGATGTCGGGGGTTCGAGTCCCTCTCTGCCCACCACTTCAAACTATCAAGCGTTTACAGAAGTTTCCTCCTACCGAAAATTCCGCGCGTAGAAGCGATAGAACCATTCATAAGGCACTTATGGATTCGCGAACTAATCACTATTAGAGAAATTATCTTCTCTCCTAAGTTGCGTTATGACATTGCTCTTTGCAGGCTGGATTTTTAATGATTTCTGTATGAGCTTTTGCCTTCATCTTTGTCCGCATAAAACGAGCTCTTGCTAAAAAATCTGTACTAAGTACTGGGCAATAACCGGACCATAGAGATTATCGAAAGCCCACTGCGTGGGGTGCACTCCGTCTTTAGTCATCGTAGACAGATTTATCGAATTTACCCCACCAATACGAAACATGTTGATTACCGGTATTCCAGCACTTCCAGCATATTCAACCTCTGCGTCTGCCAACAGCTTGATATTCGCCGGAGTTCCGAAGGTATTCAACTGTGGAGTGACGATGACGACCCGTATCTTAGGATTTGCAGCTTCAAGCGTCTCGACAATCCACCGTAGGGTACCCTCCGATGTCCCCGATGTAGGTGCATCCCCCAGTTGCCCAATCGGTGCCTGCTCATCGTTTGTTCCGAGCGCCACGATAGCAACATCCGAATCCGCCAGGTTCTCGGACAAGGTAGCACCATTCTTTCCACCATCCGACGTACATCCTGGTTTTATCCCAATCGTATAGGTGCTGAGCTGGTCTCCGGGTACATTCGCACCATAACAAGCGAAGGCTTCGGAAAGTCGACGCCCTGCTATCGCGTCTGTGTATGCAGGAACAAGACCAGTCCGGTTAGCCACCACTTTCTGCCATTCCTTCCCCGAAACAGAGACAGACGAAAGGCTATCCCCAAGCACAAAGAATCGCTTGCCCGCCACGAAAGATGTTCTGTCCTGCCCGGAGGCCCCTGTCTGTCCTTGCGGTCCACTTGGCCCCGTTGGCCCAGTTGGTCCCGGCAATCCTTGTATACCCTGTGGACCAATAGCGCCGGTAGCCCCATCGATCCCCGCTCCAGCAAGTAAAGACCACTTTGCAGCACTTTGAGCCGAGCCCACCGGAGGAACATTCAAGGTACTAGCCAAGGCAATATAGGTAGACCTCTGATAGGTCACGGCGTCATTGGCAGAATACTGAATAGTAGGGTCATAGGCTTTGCGATAGACAATTCCCGGAGGTCCGGCAGGACCGGGCACTCCCTGCGCCACAGGTGAATCAGCTGGCTTCGCCTGTGCTGCCCCACAACCTGTAAGCATCGGAGACAAAGCAATAGCGGTTACAACGGAAATGGAAACATTCCGCCAGATTGAGCAGTCGGATTTTACGCGAGACAAGGTCCTTCTCCCTCCCAAAGGTAAATAAAGAAACAAGGCAATAAACATGATTCAAGTAGTTCAGGTTTTGCTGGTCGATCTTACTACGATCACGACACAGGGAATGTGGCATTTTTAGTGGCCTTTCGGGACAAAATTCCTGTGGACTTGGATGTAGGGCCTGCCAGGGAGGTGCTACAACAGTTCTGGATACGTCTACAAAAAACGCGCGCAGTAGATTGCGCGAAGATCGCACCGATCCTGACAAAATCACGAACAGGTTGAGCGCCGCTTTTGTTCTCGGTTAGGATTTGAATGGGAAAAGGAGAATATCGAGATGAGCTCGTCGCATGAAACGGAAACGGCTTGGCTGGATCGCTGGTGGCCTCTGCTGGTGATCACCTATGGAGTGATCTTTCTCTCGGTTCTGGTAAGCTTCGCACCTGCATACTAAGAACTCTTGAAGGAAAGCGCCCCGTATCCCCACGGAATACGGGGCATTTTCGTGCTTTCGCGATCAGAATTCTTCTCATTTCGCAGGCGTAATCTGCCCCACAAGCGTCAGGTCGATTGAGACCTCTTTGGCAACCCGGAACACAAACGTGCTTGGGTCTTTCATGCCCCAGTCCACATACGGTACAACGAAGTGCGTCTTCGCGACACATTGTCCCGACTCCGTGTGAAGCGTCACCGGCACCTTCAGCGGATGCGACGCACCATGCACCGTAAAGACGCCGGAGACCTCAACCGTAGAGTCTCCACTCTCGGCGATCGTGCCCAGCATGCGCTCCGGCTTGAAGGACACGACATCAAACTTCGCCGCTTCGAGAATCTCCTTGCTCATCCTGCGGTCGCGAGTCTCATTGCCGCTCTTCCCGCTTCCCGCCGTAACACGGATCAGGCCTGACATCTCCGCGGCATTCCGGTCGAACTTTACCTCTCCATCCGAAACCTGAAATGTCCCCTCGACCGTGTGCATAACGCCGCCCAGCGTAAAGGCCACCCGGCTCTGTTTGGAGTCGACGACGAAGGTCGATGTCTGGGCCGCCGCCCATCTTCCCATCACGAGCAACAGCACTACCAGAATCTTTATTCCTGAACGCAAGCTATGCCCCCTGCCCCATCACCATCTGCAGCCCAAGGTTGAGAACTCCACGACTTCCCCACATCTTCAGAGGAGTCTCTCCTACATGCACCGATAACATCCTCTCAAAGATACGTGGATCTCTCAGGAATGCCTCCTGTGTCCAGCGTCGCAGAGGCCCAAAGCGATCCATCAGCAGCATCGACTGCGACATGAACATCGGAACTCTGCGAATCCTGCGATGAGCTTCCTCGTACAACCTGAGATCGCCCTTGCCTAGAGCACTTCCAAGGGCCTCCGCCTGCAAAAATGCAAGTGCCAGCCCCTGCCCTGTAATGGCATCCACAGAGCCCGACGCATCGCCCACCAGCGCCGTATTCTCGTTCGCAACGCGACGATAGAGATGTCCCTCCGTCAAAGCTCCCCGTTCCAGACTCAGCGGCTCAGCTTCTCTCAGCCGTGCGGCGAGTTCAGGAAACCACGTCATCGACGCATCCACCGTGCTGAACCGCTTTCTCCCCACCACGACAACACAGATCTCCTCCGGCCCCACAGGGGTTACATAAGCCTGCCCCAGATCGCACCAGTGAATCTCCATGAATCTGCCCCACGGACGAATCTTGAAGTGCTGCCTCAGCCCAATCCTTCGGCTTAACCTCTTTCCCGCTCCCAGTCCGGCCCACTCGCGAATCCGCGAGTGAATCCCATCTGCCCCGACCACCCACTTCGCTTTAATCTCTTCCTCGCCGGCCTGTACAACGCCATCCTGCATACCCAGAACCTGCGTCGACCAACGAAACTCCACACCAAGTTCCATCGCTCGCCGGTGCAGCAGGTCATGGAGAACCGTACGCCTGATTCCTCGTCCCACTCCATGCGGAAAACGCGCTTCCACTACCCGGCCCGACTCTACAAATCGAATCCCTTCGAAGGTCCCGGACTTCTCCTCCGGCACCATCACCCCAAGAGCGGCAAGGGCAGCCAGGCTATCCGGCATCAGACCTTCTCCGCAGGCTTTATCGATTGAGGGCTTGAAGCAATCCGCAACCACAACATCGAATCCCTGACGCCGAGCCGCAATGGCAGCCGCCAGTCCCGCAGGTCCTCCACCACAAACAAATACGTCCTTCTTGCACATACTCGATTGGACTACGACATCACGCAAACGACTTCTTCAAAATGTAATTTTACTGTTGAACTGTCGTGAAGCCGCGGCATCCCTGACCATGCCCGTCCCACCTGCTAAAGTAGTGCTGGTAGTCGGATCTTGCGTTTGCACGCATATCGGACTGCCGTCGATCTCATGCCCTCCCGCCTCATCATCAACGCAGACGACTTCGGCCTCACCCCGGGCATCAACCGCTCCATCGCCGAGCTCCACCACGCAGGCGTCCTCACCTCCGCAACCCTCATGGCCACCGGCCCAGCCTTCGACGACGCCGTCGCTATCGCCCACGCCACCCCAACCCTCGGCGTCGGCTGCCACATCGTCCTCACCGACGGCGTCCCCGCCTCATCTCCCGAATCCATCCCCTCCCTGCTCGGCCCCGACGGCAAAACCTTCCGCCCCTCTCTGCTCGACTTCGTACAGGCGCTCCTCCGCGGTCGCATTCGCGAGGCCGACATCGAGCGCGAAGCTCAGGCCCAGATCGACAAGCTCCACCGCGCAGGCATCACCATCACCCACGCCGATACCCACAAACACTCCCACCTCTTTCCTGCCGTAACGCGACCTCTGCTTCGCGTCCTCGAGCGCAATGGCATCAATGCCATCCGCAATCCCTTCGAGCCCGCCTTCACCCAGCGCCTCGCGCATGCTGACTTCAAGCGCCGCTTTCAGATCAATCTCCTCAACCGTCTTCGTCCTGCCTTCGAGCGACACCCGCAGTTCGGCAACAGAAGCGTCCTGACACCCGACGGAACCCTCGGTGTCTCGGCAACCGGCAACCTCAACCCCTCCACACTCTCCGAGATTCTCAGCGCTATGCCGTCCAATGGAACCTTCGAGCTCGTCTGCCATCCCGGCTACAACGACCGCGATCTCGACCAGGTCGCCACGCGTCTGCGTGCCCATCGCGAGATCGAGATGCAGGCTCTTCTCTCCGCAATTCCCTCAGCTCTCGCGCAACCAAACCGCATCGAACTCATCCATTACGGTAAGCTCGCCACGACAGGCGAGCCTGCAACAAAACATTCATAATTCCGCCCACCAAGAGCCAACCGTAACCTCAGCGTAGGAGTATCGATGAAGATCGGCATCACCTGCTATCCCACCTACGGCGGCTCGGGCGTCGTAGCCACCGAGCTCGGCATCGAGCTCGCCGAACGCGGACATCAGGTCCACTTCATCACCTCATCGCAGCCCTTCCGTCTCACCGGCCGCGAGTCCAACATATACTTCCACGAGGTCTCCGCCTCCACCTACCCTCTCTTCGAGTACCCACCCTACGACCTCGCCCTCGCCAGCCGCATGGCCGAAGTCGCAGACTTCTACTCGCTCGATCTCCTCCACGTCCACTACGCCATCCCCCACTC
>Ga0255336_102117_pt1 | contig 10974 bp, 10 predicted proteins | sample MeOH1_35cm_T3_17_FD_189102 | JGI IMG/M metagenome (GOLD analysis project Ga0255336, IMG submission 189102) | Sandy soil microbial communities from University of British Columbia, Vancouver, Canada - MeOH1_35cm_T3_179 | ecosystem: Engineered > Artificial ecosystem > Sand microcosm > Unclassified ...
TGGTCGGAGCGACTGGATTCGAACCAGCGACCCCCAGACCCCCAGTCTGATGCGCTACCAGGCTGCGCTACGCTCCGACCGCGGCAGAAGAGATTCTGCTATTCCTGACCTTAAGTAATTGGGGGTGATCAGGAAGTCCGGCTTATATAATCGTCCGCCGGAGCGATGGCAAGGAGAATGGCCAGCGCCCTGCCGCCCTCTGCGCAAGAAAAAGGCGGGATATTTTCCCGCCTTTTTTGCGTCATCCGGCGACCTCGGCTGCTCAAGCGCCGGCGGCGCGGCGCAGGCGATCGCGCAATTCCTTCAATTCATCGGTCGCCGATTTGACGGCGCGGATCTGGCCCTCGTCGAGGGTGGCGCGAAACAGCGGCAGATCCATCATCGAACCGCTCGGGCTCTCCGGCATCTCGTCATGCTCGTCGATCGGCTGGTCCGGTGCCGGCGCCAGCGTCTCCCCGGCCAGGCGCAGCCCGCCTTCGCGAATCAGCTTCTGGACACCCTTGATGGTATAGCCTTGGTCATAGAGCAGGCCGCGGATGCTGCGCAGCAGGTCGACGTCCTCCGGGCGGTAATAGCGGCGCCCGCCACCCCGCTTCATCGGGCGGATCTGGGTGAACTTGGTCTCCCAAAAGCGCAGGACATGCTGCGGCACCTCGAGCTCATCGGCGACCTCGCTGATGGTGCGGAAGGCGTCGGCCGATTTTTCCAGGCGCTTGGCCGGCTTCGGGGCAACCTTGCGGCTGCCCTCGGCTTCAATGCCGCGGGGCTTGATCACGCGCTCAGCGCTGCTCATGACGACGGCACTCCTTTATTGACCCGGTCCTTCAGGACATGCGAGGCGCGGAAAACCAGCACCCGGCGCGGCCTGATCGGTACCTCTTCCCCGGTCTTGGGGTTACGGCCGATCCGCTCGCCCTTCAGGCGCACGAGGAAGCTGCCGAAGGACGAAATCTTCACGCTTTCGCCGCGGGTCAGGGCGCTGGAAACCTCTTCCAACACGCTGTCGACCAGTTCCGCGGATTCGTTGCGCGACAATCCAACCTCTTGATAGACCGCTTCACTGAGATCAGCCCGGGTGACAGTCTTGCCTTTCATGCCTTCCCCCTGCACTCCCGGCCACAGGAATCGGGCCGGTCGATACGCGCGCACGCTTTATTATTCACGCTCATGCCAAAGCGTAACGATTCCTCATAAATCAGTCAATTAGGCAGACTTGTTAAGACAAAAGCCGGTACTGGGACAAATTTGCCGACTCGAGGGGCATTGGCGTTGCCAGCGACGCGGCGGCGGCGCGCCGATACTTCGACGGTGCCGACCTACCAGCGCGCCCTGGCTACCAGCGAACCAGGGCGGAGCCCCAGGTGAAGCCGCCCCCCATGGCTTCCATCAGGATCAGGTCGCCACGCTGGATGCGGCCGTCATTGACCGCCTCGGCCAGAGCCAGGGGGATCGAGGCGGCCGAGGTATTGGCATGGCGATCGACGGTCACCACCACCTTTTCCGGCGGCAGCTTCAGCTTGTGGCCCATGCTGTGGATGATGCGCTGGTTGGCCTGGTGCGGCACCAGCCAGTCGACATCGCCCGGGGCGATATGGGCGGCGGCAATAGCGGCGTCGATCGAGGCCGCCAGGTTGGCGACGGCATGGCGGAAGACTTCCTTGCCTTCCATATGGACGACGCCGGTCGTCTTGGTGGCCGATGGGCCCCCATCGACATAGAGCTTGTCGTAATAACGGCCATCGGAGAACAGATGCGTCGTCAGGATGCCCTGGTCGCTGTTATCGCCCTTGCCTTCGCCGGCTTCCAGGATAACGGCGCCGGCGCCGTCGCCAAACAGCACGCAGGTATTGCGATCCTGCCAGTCGAGAATCCGGGAGAAGGTCTCGGCGCCGATCACCAGGGCCCGCTTGGCCTGGCCGAGGCGGATGAAATTATCGGCGATCGCCAGGGCATAGACGAAGCCGGAGCAGACCGCCTGGACATCCATGGCAAAGCCGTGATTCATGCCGAGGCGCTGCTGCACCTTGGTGGCGGTGGCCGGGAAGGTATGGTCCGGCGTGGTGGTGCCGAGCACGATGCAATCGAGATCGGCACCGGTCAGGCCGGCAGTGGCGAGCGCCTGTTCGGCGGCCTTGAGAGCCAGATCCGAGGTCAGCTCGCCTTCGGCGGCGATATGGCGCTGGCGGATGCCGGTGCGCTGCTGGATCCAGTCGTCGCTGGTATCGACGATCCGCGCCAGCTCATCATTGGTGAGAATTTTCGCGGGCAGGTAGGAACCGGCACTGAGCAGTCGGGAGCGAATGACCATGGTCAGATCGCTGCGCCATTGGCGACGGCGCCGGGGATGCTCATCATCTGTTCGAAATCCCGCTTCATGTTTTCAATCGCATCGTTCTGCACCATGTCGACGGCGACGCCGATCGCATTGGCAAAGCCGAAAGCATCGGTGCCACCGTGACTTTTCACGCAAATGCCGCTGAGCCCCATGAAGATCGCACCATTATAGCGGCGCGGATCGACACGGGCACGCAATGCGTTCAGGGCCGGCCGGGCCAGCAGATAGCCGAGCTTGGCAAGAATGGCCGAGCCGAAGCTCTGGCGCAGAAAATGACCATAGAGCTTGACCGTACCTTCGATGGTCTTCAGCGTGACATTGCCGGTGAAGCCATCGGTGACGATCACATCGACCGTCCCCTTGGCAATGTCGTCGCCCTCGATGAAACCGTGAAAGCGGCCCGGCAAGGAGACCTGACGCAGGATGGCGGCGGCTTCCTTGACGGCCTCGTTGCCCTTCATCTCCTCGGCACCGACATTCAAGAGGCCCGTGCTCGGCTCACGCACACCGAGAACGGTGCGGGCAAAAACATTGCCCATGACGGCGAATTGCACGAGGTTGCTGGCGTCGCATTGCACATTGGCGCCGAGATCCAGCATCACGCTTTCGCTGCGGATGGTCGGAAAAAAAGAGGCGATCGCCGGGCGGTCGATGCCAGGCAGGGTCTTCAGGACGAATTTCGCCATCGCCATGAGGGCGCCGGTATTGCCGGCGGAAACCACGGCATTGGCCTCGCCCCGCTGCACCGCATCGATGGCGAGGCGCATCGAACTGCCGCGCCCGGAGCGCAAGGCCTGGCCCGGCTTGTCCTCCATGGTCACGACTGTATCGGCGTGATGGATCGTGCTGACATTGGCCAAGGCCGGTAGTTTGTCGAGCAGCGGCTTCAGCTGTGCCTGGTCGCCATAAAACTGAAAGCGCACCTGCGGAAAACGTTGGCGCGCGATATCAGCGCCCCGGATCACCATATCCGGAGCGTTATCGCCACCCATCGCGTCCAATGAAATAGCCAAGCCGGCGGTCAACCTCACACACTCCCTTCCTGGCTAGGCGCGAAGGTGATCGTTAGGCAGCTTTCGTTTCGGCGTTGACGTCACGGCTGTCGTAATGACCGCAGGAAGCGCATACGTGATGCGGACGCTTCAGCTCGCCACAATTCGGGCAATCGGTCGACTTTTCCGTGCTCAGGGCGTCGTGCGCACGGCGCATACGCTGACGGGAGCTGGAGACCTTCTTCTTAGGAACTGCCATGATAAACCTGCTTACAAAAAATAAAGGCAGCCACATTTGCCGCCGTTCGCGCGCTTATTAGCTAAATTTGCCTGCCAAAGCAAGCCGCTTGACGTTTCAGGGGCCATAGCCGAGGCGCCGGATATCGGCGCGTCATGCTGTGGCTCGGTGAATCTTAACCATTATCCTTAGGTGTCTTCAAGGATGCGAGGACATCGAAGGGATTGCGCTTGGGTGCCTGGTCCGACGAATCGACGGCCTCCGCTTCCCAGCCACCCGGCAGCCTGGCCTCCGGCGCCCGTGGATAAGGGTTGAGATTGAGGCCCAATTGCTCGGCCACGGTTTCGCCAAGGTCGATCTGCCCGCCGGTCACCGGTTCGGGCGGGTCATCCTGATCATATTCCAAAATGAGGTCCGCTGCGCTGGCGCCGACATCCTCGGTGAAAAAGACCTCGAAATCGACCGCCAGCTCAGCCGGGACCGGGGCCAGCGACACCACGCAGGACTGGATGACCGCAGCATCGAGATGGCCGGAAACGCGAATCACACCGGCGCCGGTGCGCTTCAAGCGAAGATCGGCGGTCAACCGGTCGAGCGCCTGCAGGCCGAAACGAGTGGCCAGGGCCTGACGCTCGGCGGGATCGGCCTCAAGATGGCGGCTGGTCTCGGCCAAGCTGATCTTGTCGAGGGTGATCAATCTAGAAAATTCAATATTATCATTCTGATGCATTGAAGTTCTCATCTAAAGAATGAGTTCTGTCAGTGCCGGAAATCGCACGTTGCCGCCGGTGAGTTCGGCAATATCCTGGGTCTCCAGCGCTGCCGCGGTCGCCTTTATATAGATGATCATCGCACTTATGCAGCGGTCATCGATTCCGACCGTGCCGTATAAATTGCGTCGCAGCGCCGCCCGCAGATCGTCGTCACTGCCGGCTTCCAGGGCCTTTTCATAGACCTGGATCCGCCCGTTCAGGGCTTCGGTCATATGCTTGATCCGTTTGCCGACGCCGAGATCGGCGGCCCCCAGCTCTCGGAGCGCCAGGTCCATTTCCTTGAACATGATGTCATAGACGGCCTGGGTCAGGCGCGCGGTGTCGGCCCCCTGTCCCTTCAGGCGCCGGAAGACGAGGAAGGCATGGAGGGCAACCATCTCGAAACGGCCGTCGACCGTATCGGGGATGCCGAAATCGAGATAAAAGGCCGGCTGCCGAGCTTGGCCGGCAAAGCTGGCGTAAATCGAGGCGGCAGTCCCCTCGAGCTGTTCATCTCGAAGAAAACGACGAAGAAACAACATGATACCTAATCCTATCCAGCGCCGGCGCTGCTTGACAGGGCTTTGGCGCAGTGCAATCTTGCCGCTCAAATCGGTCTGATTCTGGTGGCTTAGCTGGCGGCAGCCGCCTTTGCAAGGCAGCTTCTGCGGGGGGCATATTTATGACGGTTGGAACACGTGGTCCCTTCGGCTTGAGGCGGCAGAGCATGGCCGCTTTCATGGGGGCCGCCCTTGGCGCCTTGATCGTGCTGGGCGGTTGCCAGGCGCGCATCGATCAGCGCGGCAACAAGCCGGATGAAGACCAGGTGGTGCAGATCACGCCCGGCGTCGATGACAAGAACCGCGTCGCCGAGCTGCTGGGCTACCCGTCGACCATTTCCACCTTCTCCGACAAGACCTGGTACTACATTTCCAAGCGCACCAAAACAGTCGCTTTCTTCACGCCGGACCTGCTGGAGCAGGAAGTCCTGCAAATCCATTTCGATGACCAGGGCATCGTGCAGAACATGAAGGTCTATACCGAGAAGGATCGCCAGCAGATCGCCTATGTGGATCGCACCACGCCGACCCCGGGCAGCGAACTGACGATCCTGCAGCAGTTGCTCGGCAACCTCGGCAAGTTCAATTCGGACAAGTTCAAGAAGGTCGGCGTTCCCGGCGGCAGCGTGCCTTAAGGCACGCAACCCTGCGTTTACGCGTCGCAATGAAAAAGGCCCGGCAGAGTGATCTGCCGGGCCTTTGCTTTAGAACCGGATCGTTTTAGATCGAATCACGTAGCGCTTCGATCTAAAACGTGAATCCGTCTCTACTCGATATGACAGAGACCGATCGCTCTCTGACGAGCTCTTCTCTGGTCAGGCATGCGCCAGTGCCGCAAGCAGCAGCAAGGCGACGATATTGGTGATCTTGATCATCGGGTTGATCGCCGGGCCGGCCGTGTCCTTGTAGGGGTCGCCGACCGTATCGCCGGTCACCGCGGCCTTATGGGCATCGGAGCCTTTGCCGCCGTGATGATCATCCTCGATATACTTCTTGGCATTGTCCCAGGCGCCGCCGCCGGAGGTCATCTGGATGGCGACGAAGAGACCGGTGACGATGGTGCCGAGCAGCATCGCCCCCAAGGCGACGAAGGCCTCCGCCTGGCCGCCGACGACCCGGATGACGATATAGAGCACGATCGGCGCCAGCACCGGCAGCAGTGACGGCACGATCATTTCCTTGATCGCGGCCGTGGTCAGCAGAGCCACCGCCTTGCCATATTCCGGCTTGGCCGTGCCTTCCATGATGCCGGCGATTTCCTTGAACTGCCGGCGCACCTCGATGACCACCGAGCCCGCCGCGCGGCCGACCGCCATCATGCCCATCGACCCGAACAGGAACGGCAAGGCGCCGCCCAGGAACAGGCCGATGACGACATAGGGATTGGTCAGCTCGAAGCTGATCCCCTGTTGCAGATCGGGGAAATAGTGCTTGAGGTCCTCGGTATAGGCCGCGAACAGGACGAGTGCCGCGAGGCCGGCGGAACCGATGGCGTAGCCCTTGGTCACCGCCTTGGTGGTGTTGCCGACCGCATCCAAGGCGTCGGTGACCTTGCGTACGTCTTTCGGCAGTTCCGACATCTCGGCAATGCCGCCGGCATTGTCGGTCACCGGGCCATAGGCATCGAGCGCCACGATGATGCCCGCCAGCGACAGCATCGTGGTCGCGGCAATAGCGATGCCGAACAGACCGGCGAAGCTATAGGCCGCGATGATAGCGGCACTGATGGCGACGACAGGCAGGGCGCAGGCTTCCATCGAGACGGCGATGCCCTGGATGATGTTGGTCGCGTGGCCCGTGGTCGAGGCTTGGGCCACACTCCTCACCGGCCGGAAGGCGGTCGATGTGTAGTATTCGGTGATCCAGACCAGCAGGCCCGTGAGGACGAGGCCGACCAGCGCGCAACAGAAGATACTGCTGCCGGTGATCGCCTGCCCGCCTGCCGTCACCGTGGCGCTGAACCCACCGATGACAACATTGATGCAGACCGCGATCAGCGCGGCGGAAATGATGCCGGTGACGATCAGGCCCTTATAGAGCGCGCCCATGATGTTCTGGCTGCTGCCGAGCTTGATGAAGAAAGTGCCGATGATCGAGCCGACGATGCTGACGCCGCAGATCAGCAGCGGCAGCAACATCATCTTCTCCTGGTCGGGACCGGTGAAGAAGATGCTGCCGAGCAGCATGGTGGCGACCACTGTTACCGCGAAAGTCTCGAACAGATCGGCCGCCATGCCGGCGCAGTCGCCGACATTGTCGCCCACGTTGTCGGCGATCACCGCCGGGTTGCGCGGATCATCCTCGGGAATGCCGGCTTCGATCTTGCCGACGAGATCGGCGCCGACATCGGCACCCTTGGTGAAGATGCCGCCGCCGAGCCGCGCGAAGATCGAGATGAGCGACGCGCCGAAGCTGAGACCGACGAGAGCCTCCAGCATCGGCCGCATTTCCACTTGTGCGCCGCGGAGCGCCATATAATAGCCGGCAACGCCGATCAGGCCGAGGCCGACCACCAGCATGCCGGTGATCGCGCCGGATTTGGCGGCGATCGCCAGCGCCGGAGCCAGGCCGTGCCGGGCTGCTTCGGCGGTGCGCACATTGGCGCGGACCGAGACGTTCATGCCGATATAGCCGGTAACGCCTGACAGGATGGCACCGATGACAAATCCAATCGCCGAGAGCTTGCTGAGCGCGAAGAACAGGATCACGGCGACGATCACGCCGACGATGCCGATCGTCGTATATTGCTTGTTCAGATAGGCCTGGGCACCTTCTTGAATTGCAGCGGCTATTTCCCGCATCCGGTCGGTGCCCGTCGCTGCCGCCAGAACGGAGCGCGACGCCCAGATGCTGTAAATCAGGGCCAGCGCTCCTGCAACAATCGCCAGCCAGTAATACATCGAGTCCATATTCTTACCCCTTCATCCCACTGGGTTTATTGTCGAACTAGACGCAACTGTTATGTCTGCCTGCTGCTGTGACCTCCCATCGTTAGCGGCAAGCGGGGAAAACCTAAAGCAATCGACGGGACATGGCAAATTGTCGCAGGCGGGTCGTTTTACCCGCTGCACCCGCGTGTCATAACGCGCGAGTCGATCAGAGTTCCGCGGCGCGTTGGCGGAGCACGTATTTCTGGATTTTTCCGGTCAGCGTCTTCGGCAGTTCGCCAAAGACAACCAGGCGCGGACGCTTGAAGCCGGCCATCTCGCTGCGGCACCACTCGATCACCGAGTCGGCGGTGATGTTTTCCGCCCCCTGCTTGAGGGCGATGAAGGCGCAAGGCACTTCGCCCCAATGAGGGTCGGGCTTGGCGACCACGGCAACCTCGCGCACGGCAGGATGGCGCGAGAGGATCTCCTCCAGTTCCAGGGACGAGATGTTTTCGCCGCCGGAAATGATGATGTCCTTGGAGCGGTCCTTGACCTCGATATAGCCGTCAGGATGCCTGACACCGAGATCGCCGGAGCGGAACCAGCCATCCTTCAGCACATTCTCGGTCGCGGTCGGATTGAGGAGATAGCCCTTCATCACCGTATTGCCGCGCAAGGCGATCTCACCCATGGTCGCGCCATCGGCCGGTACTTCGGCGCCGGTCTCGGGATCGATCACCGTGGCGCCGGCGGCGGTGATATAGGCGACGCCCTGGCGCGCCAGCTTGCGGGCGCGGTCGTGCGCCGGCAACTCGTCCCATTCGTGCTGCCATTGGCAGAGCGTTGCCGGGCCATAGGTCTCGGTCAGGCCATAGGCATGGGCGACGGTGAAGCCCAGAGCCTCCATGCGGCTGATGATGGTGCTGGTCGGCGCCGCACCGCCGGTGGTGATCCGCACATGATGCGTGAACGGCGCGCGATCGGTCTCCGGCGCGAAGGCCAGCATGGAAAGCACGATCGGCGCGCCGCACATATGCGTGACCTTGTGGCGGGCGATCTTGGCGAAGATCTGCGCCGGCACGATCGCCCGCTGGCAGACATGGGTGGCGCCCACCGCCGTGACACCCCAGGTGAAGGTCCAGCCGTTGCAATGGAACATCGGCAGGGTCCAGAGATAAACGCTCTCCGGTGCGAGATGCGTGGCGAGCGCATTGCCGAGCGCGTTCAGATAGGCGCCACGGTGATGATAGACGACGCCCTTGGGATCGCCGGTGGTGCCCGACGTGTAGTTGAGCGAGATCGCCTGCCATTCATCCTGCGGCCAGTCGATGGCGGCGTTGGGATCGCCGGCGGCGCGGAAATCCTCATAGCTGGTCCATTGGCCTTCGCTGCCGGGGAAGCCGGCGGCGACGATCTCGATCACCGTGATCTCACGGCCGATCAGCTGCAGCGCCTGGCGCGCTTGCGGCACGAATTCGGAATCGACCAGCAATACCTTGCTGTGGCCGTGATTGAGGATGAAGGCGACGGTCGGGCCGTCGAGCCGGTAGTTGATGGCATTGAGCACGGCGCCGGCCATGGCAATGGCGTAATGCGCTTCGAGAAGTGCCGCGCAATTCGGCGCCAGGACCGAGACCGTATCGTTATGACCGACCCCGAGTGCGCGCAGGCGATCCGCCACTTGCCGGCAGCGGCGGAACATCTCGCCATAGCTGATCGACCGCTCGCCCTCGATGATGGCGGTATGATGGGGATAGACCTCCGCCGAACGCTGCAGGAATGAAATCGGCGTCAGCGGGACATAATTGCTGGTATTGCGATCGAGCCCGATCTCATAGACCGACATGACACCTCCCCTGCTCTGCCATCGGCCCGGTCCCGCTCTTGGCCTGGCGCTATGATCGGCGCCGATAGCTGCCGCTTGTCGCGGCTATTGCTGATGAGCAGGATGCGCTTACGGTGAAAAGCCCGGCAAGCGAAAAGATCGCTGGACGCAGCGGGCTTTTCTTGCGCGGCGGATCGTGTCGATCTCGGTGCTTACTTGTATTCCTGGCGATCGATGCCGGAGATGCTGACTTTCGTCACCGTGCCCGGTCCCATCAGCCGATCGCTTACTTCCTGCAGGCGCAGGATGATGAGGTCGTTGTTGTACTCGCTCTCTTCCATCAGCTTGCGCGACAGCAATTCGTGCAGCTCGACATTGAAGCCGTCGACCAGCCGCGGCAGGATCTTCTCGACCTTGTCCTGCTTCTTCGGGTCGTCGAAGATCAGTGTCAGCTTGAGGAAGAAGACGCGCGCCACCCGGTTGTTCTTGATGACCGAAATCGGCAAGGGCTCGAGATCGACCTTGCTGAGGGTTGGCGCCGGTGGCGGCGGTGGCGGCGCATTGTCGGGCTTGCGCAGATAGAACCACCACGCAGCGGCGGCCCCGCCCCCCAAGAGCAGCAACAAGACCAGGATGAGGAGCAGCTTTTTCATCCGTGCGCGGACCCGAATCGTTTCGGCAGCGAGTTTAGGGTGCTTTGGTTAACAAGGCTTAACCAGAGCGCGATCGTCTTAAGTGGAAGCGAACTGGCTTCCACTTAAGACGTGAATCGCCCTCTATCATATTGAGTAGAGCCGGAAACGATCCGGCTCTACCCGCCCAATCGACACCTGCCATCGCTGGCCCATCAGAAATGCGAATAACCTTTATGGGTCAATTGGATGGATTCGCCGGCCCGGTCCTGGACCGTGACTTCCTTGCCGGCAATGAGGCTGCCGATTTCAGTAACCGCGAGCCCGTAGATCCGGCCCAAGGCCGCGATCTCCTCCCGCTTCTCCGGTGCGGCCGCAAACAGGACCTCGTAATCATCGCCGCCGGCCAGCAGGTCGAGGATCAGCACCGGCTCGGCGGCCACCAGTTCCGCCGCCGCCTCGGAGAGCGGCACATCGGCGCTGCGCAGCACCGCGCCGCAGCCGGACGCCGCCGCCAGATGGCCGAGATCGGCGATCAAGCCATCGGAGACGTCCATGGCCGCCGTGGCGAGGCCCCGCCGGCGCAATTCCTGCCCGAAGGCGACCCGTGGCTCCGGCAACTGATATCGCGTGGCGAGAAACTCCCGGTGTTCCCAGGAGAGATCGAACAGCCGGTTTTGCAGCACTTGCAGGCCAAGATAGCCATCGCCGATCGAACCGGTCACGAACAGGCTCTGGCCCGGCTGCGCCCCGCTGCGGCGCAAGGCCGT
>Ga0255336_102118_pt1 | contig 10970 bp, 13 predicted proteins | sample MeOH1_35cm_T3_17_FD_189102 | JGI IMG/M metagenome (GOLD analysis project Ga0255336, IMG submission 189102) | Sandy soil microbial communities from University of British Columbia, Vancouver, Canada - MeOH1_35cm_T3_179 | ecosystem: Engineered > Artificial ecosystem > Sand microcosm > Unclassified ...
AAGCGGATTGAACGCTGGGCCGAACGTGCGGGTGTGACTTACGTGAGCGACGCCACGCCCGCTCAGTTGGACGCATGGCGCGCAGCCTGGGCTCCCGATGCAGAACTTAAAGATAACCGTTTAGCTTTGACCACTCAAGCCACTCTTGTGATTCGGGTTAAGTCTTTTTTCTATTGGGCGACCGCGATGGAGTATACGGTGCGCGATCCCACTTTGCTCCTCAAGCCAATTACGCCAAATGATAGCCGGACCTGGCCGCTGACGCCGAACCAGTTTGTAGAACTGCTTGCTGCAACATACAAGTTCGATGAAGAGGCACGCTTCAAGCGAGCGAAGGTTGGACAGTGGCTTCGAGCGATCTTCCTCGTGCAGCGATGGACGGGCCTCCGTATTGGAGATGTCGTCTGTTGCCCGAAGGAAGCACTTCGAGGCAATCGCCTGCGCGTCACAATTCGCAAGAAAGTGAACCGCAAGCCCTTAGAATCAATTGTCGAGTTCGTACTGCCCGATCATGTCGTCGACGCCTTGAACGCCCTGCCCCTTCGTCCCGAGGAGCACCCCGATTACTGGTTCTGGTCGCGGGGATGCACGGCTCAAGTTAACACCAACAAGTGGGTGCGCAAGGTTGACCGCCTCAATGGCTATTTGTCGTTCCGAGATGAAGCCGGAGAACCGTTAGAGTTTCGTTCCCACATGCTTCGCGACACCTTTGCTGTCGAGATGCTCTTGGCTGGCATGGAACTCGCGAAGGTGAGCAAGCTGCTCACCCATGAATCTGTTGCGACAACCGAACGCTATTACGCAAAATGGACTCGAGCCCGCAAACAGCAGCTCGAAGACGACGCGATTGCCGCCATGCAGAAGATGGGCGCGACGTTTACGACCACCCAACCCCTCCCGGTGCTAGTCCATCAGACGCGTCTTGTCGCTTCATCTATCAACTAATAAGAGACGGATAGTTCAGATTCACCTGACTCCTGGGTCGTCACGTGAGCTCAGCCCCGCAGTTTTGACCGGCAGACGGAACTGAAGTACATGCTGTCCTCAGGTCGGGTGCTACCAAGGCATATTGCTTCGGCGCGCACACAAAACAATTCGAGGTGTCCAATGGAAATCCACGAAGGACAGAGGAACTACTTCCCTGCCGCGAAGGCTCCGTTACCAGGCAACGGCGTCCTCGAAAAGCACTATACGGTACTTGAGCTTTCGAGCCTCTGGGGCTTTAGCGATCGGACAATCAGGAGGCTCTTCGACACCGAACCTGGCGTAATCAAGATCGACCGTCCTGAAACCAGAAGAAAGAGGCGGTACACATCAATACGAATTCCAGCGGCGGTGGCTCAAAGAGTCTATAAACGCCTCCAGGCTTAGTGCGTTGCACTATGGGCGCTGAACAAGCCCTCGGAGCTTCTAGACGATCGTTGGGGGCCCTCCTCGCCATGGCCGCGCCTGGAATCGTCGTTCCTGTTCAGCAATGGAGGGGTTTGTCCCCAAACGCGCACATCGGGTTTGGGTCGTTCTCATATCCTCAGTTTGTTGCGGGAGAATGGAAAACAACCGCGTAGTTGCTGAAATATCTCGAACGAATTACGCCGCACTTCGAGCGCATCGGTTTGAGGAATACGACACACGAAGACCAGAGGCAATTCAGCCCGGCTACGTCCGAGAATGTTGCCCCGGGGGTCGCCCATTTAGCCCAGGCTGAGTTGTCGGAAACGACACCGTTCGCTAGGATCATTCGCCATCATGACCAACACCCACGATTCCGACCAACGCCACATCGAACGAATAGCCTTCACGCGACTCATGGTTGAGAAACTTCAGGACGGGTTGCTGCAGCAAGTCGAGTTGTTTGCAGAAGAGCATCCCGACTGCGATCCGGCCGCGCTCCCCGTGGCCTTGGGCCAGGCGTTTGTAGCACAGTGCCTGAAGACCTACGGACAGGAAGGATTCGAAGCCGCCCGCCAGCAGGCACTCGCCATTACAGAGGAGATGGAGCGAGCCTTCAACAGTGAACCAGGAGACACCAAGCCCCCCAACATCTACTAGGAGGAAGAACCCCGTGAACAGAGCAGGACGAATTACCGTTTCTCTCACCCTGATTCTCATCGCCGGTTGCAAGACGAAGATGCCACAAGTCGCTGGAAAGTGGCACGGTAACGGACAACTCACCGCAAGTGTTCGGACCGCGATCAGCAACAGACCTCACACTGAGAACGTACCTGTCGATGTCGTATTCGTCTTGACTCAGACTGATAAGGACGTTCACGGCGATGCAGCCATCACGGCAGCAACCAACAAGCCTATCCATATTCCTATTCAGACCGGAGTGATCCAGCCCGATGGCACGCTCTCCCTCGAAGGAGACGCAACATTCGGTCTGGCAAAGGCTCACCTCAGCTTTGACGGGAAATCTGACCCCGGGAAGATCACCGGCACCGTCGACGTTGCCTTGGATAATGTAGGTGGGACAGCCGATAACAAAGGTCCGATTACGTTGACGCCGTCCAACTGACTCCCTCGATTCCGCGACCGAGTGGCAGCACCAGCAAGAATTTGACCTAAATTCCAACTCCCGCGATGCTCCCCTCCGCGCAACCACGTTGCGCGGAGGTCACGGTGTTTGAATCCACGGACCATGTGCTGAGTGCTCTCGCCTCGGTTGGCTACCTGACCGACCGGATTACGGCGACCACCGTCTATCTCGCCGCCAAGCTGCACAAACCACTGCTTCTCGAAGGCCCGGCAGGCGGCGGCAAGACGGAGCTTGCCTACGCTGTCACCCGTGCATGCCATTGCGCCATCGAGTCGCTGCCGTGTTTCGAAGGGATTACGGCGAAAGAAGCCATCGGAGACTTTGACGAGGCGCTTCGCAAGCTGTACCTCGAATCGTTGCCGCGAACAGCCGATCTCGACCCGATTGAGCTTGCACGAGCGCTGAACCGGCTGGAGTTCTACCTTCCCGGCCCACTCCTCAAGTCCCTGCTCTCCGAGAAACCCTGCGTCCTTCTCGTGGACGAACTCGACAAGGTGAGTCGTTCCTTCGAGGCCGTCCTACTTGAAATCCTCTCTCGCTGGCAGATCTCCGAGCCGCGCCTCGGACTCATCACCGCAAAGAGCATTCCATTTGCAGTGTTGACGTCGAATGCCGAGCGGCCCTTAGGTCATGCCATTCGACGCCGCAGCATGTATCTGCGCGTTGAGTATCCCACCCCGCAACTCGAGGGAGAGATCGTCGCGCGCCGTACGCCAGGCGCTTCGACATACACTCATCGCCTCATCGCGGGGTTTGCGAAGGCGGCCCGCGCCTATCGCCTCGAAAAGCCTCCTTCCATCTCCGAGATGATCGACATGGCCCTGGCGATTGAGCTGCTTGGCCTCGCGGATGTCACGGACGAACACCGCGACATCCTGCTGCCCCTATTCGCAAAGACGGAGCGAGACCGCAAAAAACTTGCGGACCTCAAAGATGCCTTCTCGACCATCCTCTACGCGGCCAAGCTCTATGCGCAGGACAACGAGCACCGCGACGCTCAGGACCTATTCGAACAGGTGGCGGAGGAACAGGCGATATGAGGAGAGTTCTCATCCTACTCACCGTTGCAGCCTCACTGCCCCCATTCATAAGGGCACAGACCGCCGATCGCGAAGCCCTCTACTATGCCGACGCGTATGCCGATCACTATGGCGTTCCACGCGCTCTCGTGCATGCCATCGTCTCCCAGGAATCGGCGTGGAATCCATTGGCGGTATCGAGCGCGGGCGCAGAAGGGTTAGGTCAACTCATGCCCGGAACAGCCGCCAGGTATGGTGTCGGTCGACCGTTCGCCAAGTCACCAAACCTGAGTGGGTGCGTTCGCTACCTGAGGGATCTGTTGCTCCAATTTCACGGCGACATGAGGCTCGCAGTCGCCGGGTACTACGCCGGCGAGAACCGAATAGCACACCGTGGGCTCGCATACTCCAATCCCGATGTCGTCGCCTATGTGGATCAGGTGCGCCATCGCTACCAACGCGAGCTGGACCGGCTCGCCGCAACTGAAAGGACGCGATCTCGATGAAGATACGGATGGCTCTTGTTGTGTTCCTGACATGCTGTGCGCTGCCGATGGTGGCCCAGCTTCCCAATGTTCCGGGGCCTGCGCCCGACGACGCGGTTCATGCGCCGCACCCCCAAGTCGTCAACCTGATTGTCTCTCCCGACACGGTATCGGATTTGCATCTCAGGCCCAATTTCGTAACCACCATACGTATGCCCGAAGCTGTCCGCGATGTCATTGTGGGTTCCCCCACATTGTTTCTCGCAGAACACTCGGAGCGAGATCCAGAGCTGGTCACCGTTAAGCCAATCACGGAACAGAATTCTGTCAGCAACCTGTTCATTGCGACGCAGTCCGGGCAACAGGTCAGCTTGCGGCTGATCAGTACAGGCAAAGACGCAGGCCCAGACGTGGGTCTCGTTGACTTTGTGCTGCTCTACCACCATCGACGGGAGTTCCTGATTCCATCCGACGATGATGTGGACGAGATCGGCCCGACACCACAGAAGCCTCGATCGTCCCCACTGGATACGCTCTTCGAGACGCAACAGCGTATTGCCAGCCCTGCATGGGACGCTCCTCACGGTGTCAACTCCAAGCCGAAGATCGCTGCCGCGGTCGGCACCGTGGTCCCGGATCAGACGTCCATGATCGTTGCGTTCTCGGTCTTAAATCAGGGAGACCGCTGGATCGAGCTTCTGCCTCCCCAGATCGAGCTTCGCAACCCGGGAGACCAAGCAGCCGAGCGTAAGAAGAAAAAGAAGAAGAGCGATCTACTCGACGATCAACTCCCCGTCTCCGACTATCGCTTCACCGCGCGGAGGCTGGCTCCGGGAGCGCGTGCAGATGGCGTTGTGCGTTTCGAGCGTCCGGCATTCAAGCAGCAGGCGGAGCAGCTCGCGCTCCAATTGACCACGTCCGATGCGGTCGACCATCCCTTGATCGCAACCCTCCCCTTTACGGTTCCCCCGAGCAGCCTCGCAGAACAGGAGACCTCCCATGAACGCGCCCAATAACTCCAATGGAAATAAACCGCAACAGAATCGCCCGATCGATCACTTGAAAGGCTTCGTCTCATCGGTTCTCGATAGGCCCGAGCCAGTCGCCGAGCCGACGTCAGAGCCCCAGCCCGAAGGCGCACCACCTAAGCCATTTCGCGGGCGAGACATCGCAACGGATAAGAGCGAAGACCGCTCGATCAAGTTCCTGATGGCAGGGATTGGAGCGCTGGTGGTCGTTGTCCTTCTTATCCTGGGGCTGTCGCACAAGCACTTGCCCAAGACCCCGAGGTCCAGTCCGGACAGCGTCGCTCCCATTCCTGAAGCAAAACGAATCCCGCCGCCGCCCGCTGGGAACATCGTGCCGCAAACCTCGATGGCTCCCACCCCGCTTGCCGACTCCAAGAAGGATAAACTTCGGCCTCAGGATCTCGATGGAAGCTCGACATCGGCCACTGCCCCGCTACCATCGCGAGGCCCTACCAAACCGCAAGAGGCAAAGTCGCTCGCCCAAGTCCCTCCATTCAATGCAGGTCAATCAACCTCTGAGACATGGACACCAAAGCCCTACACCCCCAACGCCTCTCCGGAACAAGAGGCAACGCGATCAGAGAAGGCAGAGGACAAGTCCCTCGACAAACCTTCTATGGTCTTTGTCGCCAACGTCACGGAGACACGTTCTCTGTCCCCCAGTGACAACATGCTTGCTCCCAGCCTCGGTCTTGATTCTGGAGAACATCTGGTGGCGCATCTCAAGTCCCTGGTCACGACCGCCGTCACCTTGCCGGTCATCGCGACCATCGATCACAGCTACGAGAGAGATGGACAGGTCCTCATTCCCGCCGGGGCTCACGCGGTCGGCCACATCCAACAGGCGGATCGATCCGGATACATGTTGATCAAGTTCGATCGAATCGAGCTTCCCCATGGTGGCGTTGTCCCCATCGATGCCATCGGTACAAACTCCCAGTTTGGTCCCCTAAAAGGCAGGGTCACCGGGACGCACAAAGGGCGCAATTTTCTGGTGCGCTCTCTCACCGATGTTGGATCAGGCATTGCACTCTTCGCAGGAAACAACACCGGCGGGGCCATCAGTGAATCCGATCTCCTGCGAACCGAGCTAGCTCAGAACGTCGGACGTGCTGGCGATCAGGAGATCATGGAACTCACCATGACGGAGCACCCAATCGTGACCGTCGACGGTGGAACAAGTATCTTCGTGGTCTTTGAGAAGATGCCCGGGAAAGAATCGTCAACAACGCCACCTGCTTCATCCGCCACATCACCCAATCAGCCGCACTAGATTCGGCTACATCACATACGCACATCCACGCGTTTGATGGTTCGCATTGCCACTTGCAGTCAATAGCACTGCTGGTCGCGAGACTCCATCAAACGCGTTTCTCTTTGTTGCTCGTCAAGAGCCTCTGGCAGAGCCTGCCAGTGCCGGCGGAGTCAGAACGCACCGAACATATAGTCTCCAATTGCGCGCTCGGGCCACGTCCAGAGTTTCTTTCGAAACGCGCTTTATGGAGGTAAGACCGGCTTGTCCCAGATTGCGATTTTGGATAACTCCCCACCATGCGTCTTAATTGCGCGGTCGGGCTCAAGGGCCGACTCTTCTGAAGTACGCGCATAGGGAAAGACTCATGACATTTCCGGTGTGCGCAGTCCGTCCAAAGCCATGCTTTCCGAATCGCGCAGTTGGCAGGAAACCCTCGACACGTCCGGAATGCGCTCTCCGCGACAATCCCTCCCAAATATTGCCCTAAGTATCTGAAGCTACATGGGCGGCACCAATGAAGCACCGCTCTTCCCCTCAACAGAAGAAGTGCCCAAGCTGTCTCCTCGAGTACGCAGGTACGTAGTTTCCCGATCACGTCGAAAGCTCTCCCTCTCTATTTTTCTGCGGCTTTTGGTGCCATAGGGCCAATCGCACGCGATACAGGCGCGCAAACAGAACTTGAAAAATTGATCGAGTTTCCAACCAGCCCTACGTTTGCCTTCGCGACGGCACCCCGTCGAGGAGGAACTTATGAAGTCCATGCTCAGGCGCTGGCGCGAGGCTGTGCTGATACAGATCCTGGCCAGTATCTTCACCTTCAGTCTTGCGATGGCTCCTGCACCGGCCATCGCGCAGAACCTTGGTCAGCAACCGGCTACCGGGCAAGCCGTCCAGGGACAACAGGCGTCGGCCCCGGAAGGTACGCTCTTGAATTTCGTCAACTGGGTCGGCAACGTCATCTGCCCGATCCTGGCGGGACTCGCGCTCGTCGGTTGCATCATCAACTGGCGGCAGGGTCGCGGCTACGCGGCCTGGGGCGCAACGGCAGCCGGACTTCTTATGGTCTCCGGCGCTCTCCGCTTCATCGAGTACCTCATCCAGAACGCACAGGCAGTGGGCTAGGCCAGAGGAGACGGGGAGAGCCGCTATGCAACTGCCTTCCATCATCGGATCTGTCATCAATCTGCTCCTGGGGCTTGCCTCGATTGCAGGCCTCGGCGCGCTGATTCTCGCGGGCTGGAGCCTGCGGCAGGAGTCGGCAGGTGCCAACTTCCAGGTGGGAGGCAGTTTCCTCAAGTACGTTCTCTGGGCCGGCATCTTTCTGACACTGCCCGGAGTCTTCTCCTGGCTCAACGCCAACGGAGTGAGCGTCCAGCAGGAGATGACCGGCCATCCCTCTGGATACATGCTGCAGATTGAGGATGTCGTCGAAACATTCGTTACCGACGTTGTTCTCGATCATCTTGTCCCGGTGCTCGCAGCCGCGCTCGTACTCAAGGGCATTCTCGACGCCGCCGAGGGGCATGTGCCTGTGGGGGCCATCGTTGGGTGCCTATTCCTCCTGGGCGTCTATGGAATCTACAACCACGCTCGTCAGCAATGGAATGACGTCTCCGCATACGCGACCACGAACTTCCTGATGAATGCGTGGACGTACGTAGCCACCAGTATCTGTCCGATTGCGGCGGGCCTGGCAGTTGCTGGCGGCATCCTGGCTTACGTACGTCAGCAACGATGGGCACACTACGTCGCATGCGCCTTTGGGCTCTTGAGCGTAACCGGCCTCTACGCGCTGGTTAAGGCGATGACGGGGGTGAACGCATGAGATCCGTCCGTCTTCGCGTCCTGGTGTTCATTCTCCTGCTCGCGCCAGCGATCTTCGTGGTCCGGTTTCTCCTGGCTACGCGCATTGGGATCGCCGTCGCCGTCCTGGCGATGTTTCTGGGACTGCTGGTTCTCCTCTATCGCTCAATGAAGACCTTCGCCCTCGCGGTCTGGGAGTTAAGCGGCATCGCCGTAGAAGTCCTCGAACAAGGATTTCATCGCCGCGATGCAGGAAAGGAGTCGAGTCATGCAACAAGGCTCCTTTGATAGCGGCATCCTCAATCTGACCAACTGGATCGGAAACCAGGTTCTCGTCGTACTCGCCGGTCTGATCATCGCCGCGGGTATCTACCAATACGCCAAAGGCAGAGATGCAGACCGCTATTTCTACGGCGGCATGGCTTCGCTTTTGACTTCGGGCTTTCTGCGCCTCGCCGAGGCGATGACCCAACAGGCCTCCGGGGCGAACCAGTACTGGACCGCCCTTCTCACTCTTACCAGCTTCGTCGGGAACGTCGTCATGCCAACATTCGCCGCAATCGAGGTCGTGAAGCTGATTCTCGGCTTCGGTGGCATCTTCGAACGCCTCAACATCGGCGACGACTGGGCTCGTCATCTGATCGCCGCCGTGATGTCGCTGATGGTGTCCGGCATGTTGTGCCTCTTTGAACACTTTGTCACCGCCTCTGCATGAAGGAAGGAGAAATCATGGCACTTTCGATGACTCCGATCTCGCGGAACCTTCACATGAAGGTCACGCTGATGTATCTCGAACTCGAAGACCTGCTGACGATCCTGCTCGCCGTCTCCGCTTCGATGATCGTCGGAAACTTCCTGTTTCCCGATCGCGAGATCTTCCACCTCCCGATGAATTACTTCCTGCCGCTGATGATCCTGGTCCTCGGTGTTCCGGGACTGATGATCTTCAAATACGGCAAGCCTCGCGGATACCTGCAGGACCTCGTCCTGTGGCACGCTCGCCCCCGCGCATACTCCTGCCTCGGACGCGAAAGAGTCCTTACCACCCCCTACCTGCGCGAGGACGACTGACCCATGTTTGCCAAGAGCCATAAGCGAGAACCAAAACTCGATGAACCGTCGGTGAGCGACCTGCTCCCGATCCGCGACTTCGTGGACAACCTCATGGTGCGGACCACTGGCGCCCTTGTCGCCGGGTTCGAACTCCAGGGAGCGATAAGTTACTTCGCCGACGACGAGGGACGAAACGAGAAGAAGCGTCACCTCGAAGCACTCCTTCGTGCCATCCCCGAAGAATCGATGCGTCTCCAGTTCCGTTTCGAGATAGCGGAGGACCTCGGCACACTTCTCGACGCGTATCAGGAAGGAACTCGCACCAGCAACGAAAGCGTCCTCGCGCTCGAGCAGGAACGACTGGGGATGTGGCGCGCCAAAGAGGCGGCAGGCGTTTACCTGCGCCGCACGACGCACGCCTATTGCGTCTGGGACGCGGACAAGCACCACCAGATCCTCGCCGAAGGAGGCGGCGAAAGGATACGGCGGTCAAGCGGATCGTTCAGCCTCTCCACAAAGAAGCAGATTGAGCGAACGCTCAAAGAGCATCTCGATCTAGTCGACGAGTACGAGACCATCCTCAGCGGCATCGAGACGGCGTTTCGGGTTGCAGGCCTGGAACCACGACGTCTGTCAGACCACGATCTCTTTCTCGAGACCAAACGCGCGCAGGCCCCGCTCGCTCCCGACCTCTCTCCGCTTCGGCAGTATCCGCTCTCCGAGCGATATATCAGTCCCAGAGAGCAGGCTGCCAACGGCAACATCCTGAATCAGACCGAGAGCTACATCAATATTGAGGGCCTGCTTTGGAGCGTCATATCGTTGCGTAATACGCCCGAAGCGACGTACCCCGGCATTCTCCGTGACTTGCTCACGTCGGGTGTTCCGATGGTGGTTTCCGCACAGGTCATCATTCCGAACCAGGTCAAGGTTCTCGACCAATACAAGAAACGCCATAAGAAAATGCGCGCCGCGCAACTCGATTCGAAGGGCAATGTCCGCGTCGACGTTGCAGCACAGGTCGCGGAGGCGGAGTTGTTGCGGATTCAGCAGGAGATCATCGCGAGTTCCACGAAGACAGCCAAACTCAGCCTGACCGTAGCGGCGCGGACCTCCCGCCCCGCATACACCCAATCGGAGTACGAAGAAGCGGAACGCGAGATTCAGAGACGAAGCCAGCAGATCGTACACATCTTCAGCCGCATGAATGGTGCACGCGGGTTCGCCGAGAACAAGGCGAAGCTCCGAATTTATATGAATGGACTGCCTGGACTCGTGGCAGACGACCGGCGCGAACACGATCTTCTGACCCCGCACGTCGCCGATCTTCTGCCGATCGAGATGCCGTGGGAGGGCACGCCTCGTTCTCCCTTGATGCTGATCGAAACCCCATACCGGCAGTTAGTGCCGTTTTCTCCCTTCGATCCCGGCCTCTCCGATGCCAACATGCTGATAGCCGCAGCGACCGGGCATGGCAAGAGCATGTTAATGGGTCACATGCTGATGCAAGCGGCCCGCGAAGACACGCTGGTTTCCCTGCTTGAACGCGGCGATTCGTACCGCTCCATGGTCGAGTACATGGGCGGGCAGATGATTAGCGTGGATCTCGATTCGAAGTTCACGATCAACGCATGGGACTTCGAGCCGGGAGAGACCTCTGCAACCAAAGAACAAACAGCCCTGATTAAGAATCTCAGTCGCTTCATGATCGGAGACTCGCCGCAAAGCGATCCGGAGCTCCTCGATAATATCCTGCTCAACGCTATCCCCAGCACCTACGCGCGCTGCTCC
>Ga0255336_102119_pt1 | contig 10952 bp, 10 predicted proteins | sample MeOH1_35cm_T3_17_FD_189102 | JGI IMG/M metagenome (GOLD analysis project Ga0255336, IMG submission 189102) | Sandy soil microbial communities from University of British Columbia, Vancouver, Canada - MeOH1_35cm_T3_179 | ecosystem: Engineered > Artificial ecosystem > Sand microcosm > Unclassified ...
ATCAAAATCCGGTGCCTTAACCAGCTTGGCGACTCCCCTACACTAACTCTGAGCTCCGCCGAACGTGGAGTTTCGTTCGACGATGCAAAACTTATGACGCGAAAGTAAAGAGTGGATGCTGATCGAGACTTGGGGCCGCTGCGCTGTTCCATTCGGCTGGCAGTTTGGCTTGCACCGCTTCTGCTTCAGCTTTACTACGGAACGCTGCAAAGACACTTGCACCTGATCCAGACATCCGCGCTGGCGCGACATTTTCAAACCATCGCAGCACTTGCGCTACTTCCGCGTACTTTCCTACGACAACCTGCTGCATGTCGTTCCGGCCGAAACTTTCTGGCCATTCAGTGTTGCAGCTAAGTTCTGCAGGAAAGTCCGTAATTGTGAGGGGTTTTGAATCTCTTGTCAACGCTTTTTCAGAGAAAATCGCTGCAGTCGGAACATGAACCCTCGGCGTCACTACCAGGAAATGGCGCGGCGGCAATTGTACAGCGTCTAAAGCCTCTCCGACACCCTGGGCGAACGCATTTTTTCCAAACACAAAAAACGGTACATCCGCACCGAGTTTCAACGCCAGCGCCTGCAATTCGAGGCGAGGCAGGTCGAGCTTCCACAGACGGTTCAGCGCGAGCAGTGTCGTCGCTGCGTCGGAGCTGCCGCCGCCGAGACCGGCGCCCATCGGCAGGCGTTTGTCGATTTCGATATCGACGCCTTCCGGCGAGCCCGTATGCGTTTTGAGCAGCGTCGCGGCGCGCACGGTCAGGTCGTGTTCCGGCGGCACGTCGGCGATCTCGGTGCGGCGCGTGATGAGCCCGTCGTCGCGCCGCGTGAAGTGCAGCGTGTCGCCCCAGTCGAGCAGCTGGAACACCGTTTGCAGCGTGTGATAGCCATCCGGCCGGCGGCCGGTGATGTGCAGGAAGAGGTTGAGTTTCGCGGGCGCGAGGCAATCGCGCAGCGAATCGGTCGTTTCAATCATGAGTCGGGGCTACATGCGCCAGGTGGCGCTGAAGAAGCGGCAAGGTCGCGCGAAAAGGTGCGTGAAGCGGCGCGGGTTACTGATGATCCAGGACGAGCTTGATGTCGAGCGGCGGCTCAGAGCGCGTCAGGTTGACGCGCTTCACGCCGGTGGCCGGTGCCTCGGCATACGCCAGGTAGTCGATCGTCCAGCCGTCTTGCGTGATCTCTTTCAGCCGCGACGGTTGGTCGGGATCCTTCTCGGTCCTGGCGCGCGAAGTGGGTGCCGGCGACGGTTGCAGCCAATAGCGCAGCCCCTCGACCGGCAGTGCGAAGCCGAGCGCATTCTGCATCAGTGTGGAGACGTTATCCGCTGTGAGCGGCTGGCGATTCGGCAACTCCAGCGTGGCCGAAGCCGGCGACGACGTCACCACCGCCAGCGTCTGGCCGAGCGGATTGCGCAACTCCAAGGTCACTGTGTCACCGGTTTCCTGCCAGCTGAAATTGCCGTAGGCGTTGCGCTGCTGGCCGTTCTGATCGTCGTACTGGACCGCGAAACGGCCTTGGTAAGAACGGCTCGTCTGCGCGGTGACGGAGGTTGCGGCATTCGACGTGGACGGCCCCTGCGGTTTCACCGACGCACAACCGGCCAATGCGACAACCACCGCCGCTGCGAATCCGAGCGCCGCGCCACGCGGCGCCCGGGGAAAGGAAATCAGACGGGAAAGACGCATCAAAGATCGTTCACCTGAAGACGTTGGAGCGTTTTGACCAGCGTATCGTTGTCCGGTTCGAGCTTGCGCGCATCGCGGAACGCGGCGCGGGCCTGATCCTGATTGCCCGTTTTCCACAATACCTCGCCGAGGTGCGCGCCGATTTCGGCGTTCGGCTGCATGTCGTAGGCTCTGCGCAGCAGCTTGATCGCATCCGACGTATCGCCCATCCGGTATTTGACCCAGCCGACGCTGTCCATGATGAACGCGTCGTTCGGTGCCAACGAGGATGCCTTCTCGACCAGCTTGTCGGCTTCGGCGAGGCGCTGATTGCGATCAGCCAGCGAGTAGCCGAGCGCGTTATACGCCTGCGGATTGTCGGGCTGCGTCTGGATCAGCTTGCGCAACTGCGTTTCCATGACGTCGTAATGGCCGGTTTTTTCGGCGGACATTGCGTAGTCGTAGGTCAGATCGGGGTCGTCGGGGAACTGCGCCGTGGCTTGCTGCAGGCGCGTTTCGGCCTCGGGGTAACGCCTGGCGTCGAACAGGATCGCCGCGTCCGTGCGCGCGATCAGCGCCTGGTCGCGCGGGTCCGGCGCCGACAGATTGGCGAGCAGCTTGCGCGCGTCGTCGGCCTTGCCCTGCCTGGCGAGCAGTTGCGCGCGCGTGATCTGCGCGGGCACATATTGCTGGCTCGACGGCGAGATTTTGTTCAGCCAGTCGCTCGCGGCCGCGTCGTTCTTCTGTTCGAGCGACAGTTGTGCAAGGTAGATATACGCCTGACCGGGATCCGCGCCCGGCGTTTTTTCGGCTTGCTGTGCGTACTGGGTCAGGTACGTTTGCGCTTCGTTGAAATTCTTCTGCTGGATCTTGATCAGCGCGAGCGCCATGAGCGGCGTGAGGTCGTTCGCGTTGTTCCTGTGCATGAACTCGAACTGCTTCTGCGCGTCGTCCAGACGGTCGCTCGCAAGATACATCTGGGCGAGCGCGAGACGTGCGTCATGCGATTTCGGATTCTGCTGCACGTACTTTTCGAGCGAGGCGATGCCTTCCTTGCGCTCTTCCGGGCCCATTTGCGACAGCATCAGCGCGGCCGGCAAATAGTCGGGCTTGAGCGCGAGCGCCTGTTCGAGCGACTTGCGCGCACCCGGCGCGTCGTCCGAGACGAGCTGCTGGCGTCCGATTGCCAGTTGCGCTTCCGGCCGGTTCATGTCGTTCTTGAGCAGATCCTGCAGCACGTGCAGGCCGCCGATCCGGTTTGGGCCGCGCGAGAGCAGCAACTGGAGCGCCAGAATCGCGCTGCCGCGATTGTCGGCGGGCACCCGTGCGAGTTCGCGGGCGAGGATCTGCTCCGCGTCGTCAGGCCGGCCGGACAGCACGAGCAGCGACGCGTCGAGTTGCGCGGCGCGTTCCGAGTTCGGTGCATACTGCTGCCACAATTGCGCGGCGGCCAATGCGTCAGACGGGCTCTGCGCGGCCAGCGCGATTTCGGTGGCGCGTTGCGCCATGCGCGGATCGTGCGTGTCGCGTGCAAGGGCGAGGTAGGTCTGATAGGCCGGCGCCGGCTGGTCGCGCTGCAGTGCGACTTCGGCGGCGAGCACCTGGAATACGATCTGGCTCGTCAGCGGCACACCGGGCAGCGACTTCTGATCTTCCGCCGAGGCCGGGCCGAGCGGGTCCGGCAGGGTGACGGAGGTGTCATCCGAGTCCGGCGATGAATCCTGCGCGTGCGCGGGAACGGCAGCCAGCGCCCAGACGGCGAGTGCCGCCGCGCCGAGCATCCGGCGAGCGGACACGGCGTGCGGTACGCGGAATGCGCTAGCCGGGCGCTTCAAAAACAGCTTCACGAAGGACAAGTTCATGGAAATCCGTTCAATGTTTCGGACGATTGTAACGCGCTCGCTACAATACGCGCACAACCACTCACGCAAGTTGCAGACCAGTTAGACATGCCAGAGTTGCCAGAAGTTGAGGTTACCCGACGGGGAATCGAACCGTATGTGTCCGGGCGCAAGGTTGAACGCGTCGATGTGCGTACGCCCGCGCTGCGCTGGCCGATTCCGGCGGATCTTGCGAAAACCTTGCGCGGCCGCGTGGTGCGCAAGGTCGAGCGGCGCGGCAAGTACCTGTTGTTCGAGATCGACGCGGGCTGGTTCATTGTGCATCTTGGCATGACTGGGACGCTGCGGGTGCTGCGCCATGTACCGCATCCGCCGGCCGCGGCGAAACACGATCACGTCGACTGGATCTTCGACGAGTTCATTTTGCGCTATCGCGATCCGCGGCGCTTCGGCGCAGTGCTGTGGCACCCGCGCGAAGCGGGCGACGTGCTCGAGCATCCGCTGCTCGCGGGCCTCGGCGTCGAACCGTTTTCGCCCGCGTTCTCCGGCGCGCTGATGCACCGGCTCACGCGCGGGCGCAAGGTGTCGGTGAAGCAGGCGCTGCTGGCCGGGGAAATCGTCGTGGGCGTGGGCAATATCTATGCATCGGAAAGCCTCTTTCGCGCCGGCATCCGGCCGACTACCGCGGCAGGGCGCGTTTCGCTCGTGCGCTATGATCTGCTGGCGGACGCCGTGCGCGTGACGCTCGCCGCCGCGATCGAGAAGGGCGGCAGCACGCTGCGCGATTTCGTCGGCAGCAATGGCGAGAGCGGCTACTTCCAGCTCGACTATTTCGTCTATGATCGCGCGGGGCTGCCGTGCCGCGTGTGCGGAACGCCGATCAAACAGATCGTACAGGGGCAGCGTTCAACGTATTTCTGTCCTACCTGCCAGCGCTAAACCGTCAATGCCTTCTCGCTTAACTCCGCGTTCAACCTCGTCCGGCCCACCTGCGGCGGCTGCTTTTCCGGCCATGCCCGATTTTTCCTCGCGTCTGATCGCATGGCAGCGTCAGCATGGCCGCCATGATTTGCCGTGGCAGAACACGCGGGATCCGTACCGCATCTGGCTGTCGGAAATCATGCTGCAGCAGACCCAGGTGTCGACGGTCATTCCCTACTATGCGAAGTTCCTCGCGCGTTTCCCGACCGTCGCCGCGCTCGCCGCCGCGCCGTCTGACGACGTGATGGCGTTGTGGGCCGGCCTTGGCTACTACACGCGCGCGCGCAATCTGCATCGCTGCGCGCAAGTCGTGGTCGAGCAGCATGGCGGCGCGTTTCCGGCATCGGTCGAGGAACTGGCCGAACTGCCGGGCATCGGTCGTTCGACGGCGGCGGCGATTGCATCGTTCGCATTCGGCGCACGCGCGACGATTCTCGACGGCAATGTAAAGCGCGTGCTGGCGCGCGTGTTCGGCGTCGAAGGTTTCCCCGGCGAAAAGAAAGTCGAAAACGCAATGTGGACGCTGGCGGAGTCGCTGCTTCCGTCGAATGCATCGGATGCCGAAGTCAGCGCGTACACGCAAGGCTTGATGGACCTCGGCGCGACCCTCTGCGTGCGCGGCAAGCCCGACTGCCTGCGTTGCCCGTTCGCCGTCGACTGCGTTGCGAACGTGACGGGACGTCAGCGCCTGCTGCCCACGGCACGTCCGAAAAAGACCGTGCCGACGCGCCGAACATGGATGCTGGTGCTGCGTGACGGCAACGCGGTGATGCTTGAGAAGCGGCCGCCGTCGGGTATCTGGGGCGGCTTGTGGAGCCTGCCCGAAGCCGCCGACGAAACCTCGCTCGCCGAGCGTGCGCGCGCTTTCGGCGGCGACGGTGCGGTCTCGCCACTCGCGCCGCTCACGCATGTGTTCACGCATTTCAAACTGGATATCGAGCCGCGGCTCGCGGAACTGGATCGCGGCGTGGGCGCGCTGGGTGCGTTAGGCGATGCGGACACGGCGTGGGTCGCGCTGAGCGATCTCGATTCGTTCGGTGTGCCCGCGCCGGTGCGCAAACTGCTGGACAGTTTGCAGGGTTCGCTGATCTGAGCAATCCGGCCGGATTGCGGCCGCCGTCAGAGCAATTGATGTTGCTGCATGTAGTGGTGAACGACATCGATCCGCGCGCCGGCGTCCTGCAACTCCATCAACTTCTGGCGAGCGCGCAGCGCAATCGGCAGCACTTCGGCGAGACGGTTCGACACCCACGAGGGATCTTCGAGCCTGAACGGTTCTGCAAACGGCAGACTTTCCGGATCACGTTCGCGGATCGTTGCGATGATCCGTTCGAGCACTTCCGCGCATGCGCCGAATCTGGCCAACTGCTCGTTGCCTTCGAGCGGTCTGTCTTCGCCGAGCGGTTCCGCCATGCCGACCAGCAAGCCGCTCGATTCGACACGGTGCGAAAGCAGGCGAAATCGCCGCGTGCCGCGTGCGCGAATCAGCAGCATGCCGAACGCTTCGACATCGCACTCCTCGATTTCGGCGAGGCAGCCGATTGCTTCGGGCACCGAAGGCTCTTCTTCGCGCGCCACTTCCGCGCCGCTTTTCAGCAGACACACGCCGAACGGAGTTTTTTCACGCAGACAGTCGCGCGCCATGTCGAGGTAGCGCGCTTCGAAAATCTTCAGCGGCAGCAGTCCGCCGGGAAACAGCACCGTATGCAGCGGAAACAGCGGCACATCGGCAAGCACAGTAGAAGAAGACATGGCGCAACGCTTCGAGTTGAGGCCGCGCGGTGCGGCCGGTTAAGCCACTAACTTCGATGATTCGCCGGCTTCGACCGGCGCATCGCGGTGTCGCACAATGACATTCGCCGACGCCGCGAGACGCGCGGCGAGCGTCTCCGCAATGAATACCGAGCGGTGCTGGCCGCCCGTGCAACCGATCGCGACGGTGAGATAGCTGCGGTTGTCTTCGCGGAAATGCGGAAGCCATTTGGCGAGAAATTTCTCGATGTCGTCGATCATTTCATGCACCACCGGCAGCGCATCGAGAAAATCTATCACCGGTTTGTCGAGGCCCGTGAGCGGCCGCAACTCATGATCGTAGTACGGGTTCGGCAAGGTGCGCACGTCGAAGACGAAATCCGCGTCGAGCGGCACGCCGCGCTTGAAGCCGAACGACTCGAACATCAGCACGAGCCCGGAATCCTTCTGCTCGATGAAGCGTTTGACCCAGGCGCGCAGCACGTTCGCGCGCAGATTGCTGGTGTCGATCTGATGGCCGAATTCGGCCAGCCCCGCCACGAGTTCGCGTTCGCGTTCGATCGCCTCGGCAAGCGAGTTGAGCAACCCGACATCCGCGTCGTGCGAGGTGGAACCGGACAGCGGATGGCGGCGGCGTGTTTCGGAAAAGCGTTGAATCAGCGACTGTGTGCTCGCGTTCAGGAACAGCACCCGCACGTCGTGAGCACGCGACAGGTCGCGAATCATGGCAGGCATTTCGTCGAGCGAGGCGCTCGAGCGCGCGTCGATCGCGACGGCAAGGCGATCTTGCCCGTCCTCGGCGAGATAGGAAGCCAGCTGCGGCAGGAAACGCGGCGGCAGGTTGTCGACGCAGTAGTAGCCTGCGTCTTCAAGCGCGTTCAGGGCAACTGATTTGCCGGAGCCGGATATACCGGTGATCAGGATTATGCGCATGGAGTCGTCGAAACCGTAGATTTCATCATAGCATCTGGTCCCCATGCGCGTACCCGCACCCGCCGCTGGCCGCAGTCACGGCATGGTCTTATCGACTCAGATCAGTTTGCCCGGAAACTGGCTGTCGGGGTCTTGCATCGCGAGGCGCTGGCGATCCATGAAGTCGCGCAGCGTGTCGATGCCGCGCAGTTGCAGGATCGTATTGCGCACGGCGGCTTCGACCAGCACGGCGAGGTTTCGGCCGGCAGCCACCTGAATCGTGACTTTGCTGATGGGCAAGCCGAGCACGTCCACAGTCTGGCTCTCCAGCGGCAGCCGCTGGAATTCGCCATCGGGACGGCGGACCAGTTGCACGATCAGCTTGAGCTTCATTTTCCGGCGTACCGCGGTTTCGCCGAAAATCGTCTTGATGTCCAGCAGGCCGAGGCCGCGCACTTCCAGCAGGTTTTGCAGCAGCGGCGGGCAACGCCCTTCGACGAAGTCGGGACCGAGGCGCACGAAGTCCACTGCGTCGTCGGCCACGAGACCGTGGCCGCGGCTGATCAGCTCCAGCCCGAGTTCGCTCTTGCCGAGGCCCGAGTCGCCGGTGAGCAGCACGCCCATGCCGAGGATGTCGAGAAACACGCCGTGCAACGTGGCGCGCGGCGCGAGAATGCGCGACATGTAGAGGCGCAGGCTGTCGATCACCGCGGCGGCGGACATCGGCGTGGTGAATAGCGGCGTGGACGAGCGCGTGCAGCGCAGCACCAGCTCCGGCGGCGCGGCAACGCCGCCCGCCACCACCAGAAACGGCGGTTCCAACGCGATCAGCTCGGCCATGTGGCGCGAGCGGTCTTCGTCGGTTTGGCGCTTGTAGTAGTCGATTTCGGCGTCGCCGAGCACCTGGATCCGGTTCGGGTGGATCAGGTTCAGGTGGCCGACGAGGTCGGCGCTCGACGTGGCATTGGCGACCGATTCCGAGGAAAAGCCGCGCTCCCAGCCTTCATGCCCCGTCAACCAGCTGAGCTTCAGCGTGGCGGCGTTATCGTCGAAAATGCTCTGGGCGTTGATGCTGGACGTATCCATGAGTCAGTGACTCCAGTGTGGGCCGCTTGCCGGGCAACATGACGGCCGCGCTAGCGCGGGCCGTTTGCGTTGCCGGACTGTATCCGCATGCGGGTTGATGACCGGGCGGATAACCGGCGTGCGGATAACCGCCGATGCATCAAGGTTGCCACTGAGTGAGCAGGCGATGCAACGTTTCGCGGTCCTGTTCCGTGTGCAGGCGCTCGCGGGTTTCGCGATCGGACAGCAACTGGGCGATTTCCGAAAGGATTTCGAGGTGTTGCTGAGTGGCCTGTTCAGGCACGAGCAGGAAGATGAGCAGCGAGACCGGCTGACCGTCGGGCGATTCGAAGGGAATGGGTTCGGCAAGGCGGACGAATGCGGCGAGCGGCTGCTTCAAGCCTTTGATCCGGCCATGCGGAATCGCCACGCCTTCGCCAAGGCCCGTCGATCCGAGGCGCTCACGCGCGAACAGATTGTCAGTGACCGTGCTACGGGCGATGCCGTTCTGGTTCTCGAAGATCAGGCCCGCTTGCTCGAACACGCGTTTCTTGCTGGTGACCGATAGACCGACGACGACGTTCTCGAGGGGAAGAAATTTGGCTAAACGATTCATGTTGACAGGCGAAAACGTGGCCTGGGTTCTCCTCGCAGGGGCATTTGAGTGGCGTTCCATTCGTTTGATGCTCACGACGGCGAGCGTGTAAGTCCAAAAACACAGGACTCCGGCCGACCGATTTTCCGCTTGAGCTAACTTTTTGACCCCGATGGTAACCGGAACATTATAGAACAGGGCAGCCACGGATGGTGCGACGCGCCATCAATGCGCAGTGAGTTCGTTCAGGCATGGGCATATGCTGCGCCGCCGTGGGGGCAACGGCGCCCGGAAACAAAAAACCGCCCGGTTTCGGGCGGTTTCGCTGGCTAAGGGAAAACGAAGATCTGCGGAAGAGAACCTTCTGATTTCCCTTATTGCGGCGGCACGTCGAGTTGCGGCGCCGGTTGATACTTGATCGCCTCATGCGCATGGCCTTGCAGGCGATCCTTGTGGCGAATGACTTGCCGGTCAAGCTTGTCGATCATCAGATCGATCGCAGCGTACAGGTCGCTGTCACAGCTCTCGACAAAGAGATCCTTGCCCTTGAGATGCAGGTTGATTTCAACCTTTTGACGCTTTTCCTTTTCCTTGTGGTTGTTGTCGACCGAGAGGACCACACTGCCGTCGATGACCTGATCGAAATGTCTTAGCACCCTATCCAGTTTGGTGATCACGTATTCGCGCAACGCAGGCGTTACTTCGAGGTGGTGTCCACTGATCTGCAGATTCATAGTGCTTCTCCAAGCTAATGGCCGCTTGTTCCGCACGATGACGAAGGTCCGGTCGATCTGTCGGCTTGCCTGAGTCGCCCCCCGGTGACTGACTTCTGGCAGGTCGCATCGGCCGGCCTGTCCGCCAACTGCGGAGCGGCCGGTAAATGCCCGCCACGGAAGGCGACGGGCTCAAGACAAACGCCGGGCCGCCCCAAGTTGTCTTGCCCCCTTTAGGGGCTGGCGCGAAGCAACAGCTTTGGGGGCGCGCTATAAAGACTTGCGCAGGTTGACTGCCGGAATCTTGAGCGCTTCACGATATTTCGCGACGGTACGCCGTGCGACCACGAAGCCCTGTTCCGCCAGCAGTTCGGCTATGCGGCTGTCTGAAAGAGGAGATTTCGGGTTTTCCGCTCCTATCAGTTGCTTGATGAGCGCACGGATCGCCGTTGAAGACGCCGCGCCGCCCGTGTCAGTCGAAACGTGTGATCCGAAGAAGTACTTAAATTCAAGCGTCCCGAATGGGGTCAGCATGTATTTACCGGTTGTCACACGCGAGACAGTTGACTCGTGTAGGCCCAGCGTATCAGCAATTTCCCGCAAAACCAAGGGGCGCATGGCAATTTCGCCGTGCACAAAAAAGCTCTTTTGACGCTCCACAATAGCTTGCGCCACTCGGAGGATCGTCTCGAAACGCTGCTGGATATTTTTGATCAGCCAGCGCGCTTCCTGCAGTTGCTGGCGCAACGAACCGCTGCCCGGGTCGCCCCGGTTATTGCGCAGAATATTCGCGTAAAGATGGTTGATACGCAGCTTCGGCACGACTTCGGGGTTCAGCTCGGCCTGCCAGCCCTGTGCCGTTTTACGCACCATGATGTCCGGCACGACATAGTCCGCTTCGGCCTTGCCGTAGGCGGCGCCGGGGAACGGTTCGAGCGAGCGGATCAGCACGTGTGCGTCGCGCAGATCGTCGTCGTTGGCCTTCAGATGCTTGCGCAGACGCGTGAAGTCGCGCGCCGCGAGCAATTCCAGGTGGTGCGCAACGATTTCGAGCGCGAGCGTGCGGGTAGGTGAGGCATCGAGCCGCAGCAATTGCAGCTTGAGACATTCCGACGCGGAGCGCGCGCCGACCCCGGCCGGGTCGAAGCTATGCAGCAGCGCAAGCGCGGCATTCAGTTCGTCGAGATCCACTTCGAGCTCTTCGGGCAGGTCGGCCAGCACTTCTTCGAGTGTGGCGGCAAGGTAGCCGTCGTCGTCGAGCGATTCGATCAGGAAGGTGACCAGCGCGCGGTCGCGCGGACTCGCCTGGGTGACGCGCAATTGCGCCATCAGGTGATCGCGCAGCGAGGTGCTCGATTCGTGGATTTGCAGCGGCGGCAGGTCGTCGTCGTCCGAGGCGTTGCCCGAGCGGCCGTAGTCGTCGAGATTC
>Ga0255336_102120_pt1 | contig 10948 bp, 12 predicted proteins | sample MeOH1_35cm_T3_17_FD_189102 | JGI IMG/M metagenome (GOLD analysis project Ga0255336, IMG submission 189102) | Sandy soil microbial communities from University of British Columbia, Vancouver, Canada - MeOH1_35cm_T3_179 | ecosystem: Engineered > Artificial ecosystem > Sand microcosm > Unclassified ...
CATCTGCAGAGCCTGTAAACCGGCTATCCGAGAGAGGAAGATCAGAGCTATCCATGCATGCGAGACATGCATGGAAAAGTCCCAAATCGAGCGCGTGGTGAATGGCGAAAGAGGTCGTTATACTGCTGACTGATCTCTGACTGATCTGTCTTGGCTGTGCAGTCCTCCACCCCCCACACCACCCAATATCCACTCCACCCCCCCACCACCAATGAACCACCACCCAATGAACCACCACCCAATGAACCACCACCCAATGAACCACCACCCAATGAACCACCACCCAATGAACCACCACCCAATGAAGCAGTGAACCAATGAGCCAGTTGACCCAGTGAATCAGCTCATGCTGACCAGTTGACCCAGGTTAGTTAACCCAGTGAACCAGTTGATCCGGTGAACCATCAATGAACCAGTTGACCCAATAAATTAGTTGACCCTGAACCAGTTGACCCAGTTAGTTGGCCCAGCGAACCAGTTGACCCTCATATGCTGACCAGTTGACTAGTGGCCAGATATGTCCAGTTGGCAGCCAGTTGACCCATCAAGTTGACAGCTAGCGGACCCCCAGTTGATAGTGAGTTCATAGCTGGTTGACACCCAGTTCACCCAATAAACCAGAGCTATAGCTAGTTGACCTAGTTGCCGGCCAGTTGACCCAGTCAGTTGACCCGGAGTTGACATAATGAACCAGTTGACCCAGTTATTGATCAGTTATTGACCAGTTGACCCAGCGAACCAGTTGACCCAGTTGACCATATGCTGACCAGTTGGCCCAGTTAACCAGTTGACCCGGTTAAATGACCAGTTGACCCGGTTAAATGACCAGTTGACCCGGTTAAATGACCAGTTGACCCAGTCAGTTGTCCAGTTGACCTAGCCAGTTGACAGCCAGTTGACCCTGAGCCAGTTGTCCAGCCATTTGATAGACAGTTGGCCCAGCCAGTTGACCAAGTGAACCAGGACCCGTGAACCAGGACCCATGAACCAGTTGACCCAGGTATTGACCAGTTGACCAGTTGACCAGTTGACCAGTTGACCAGTTGACCCAGTAAACCAGTTGAACCAGTGAACCAGTTGACCCAGTAAACCAGTTGAACCAGTGAACCAGTTGACCCAGTAAACCAGTTGAACCAGTGAACCAGTTGACCCAGAGCCATTAACCAGTTGACCTAGCCAGTTAGCATTTTAAACATTTCATCCTCAGCCAGTTGACCCAATGGACCAGTTGACCCTTTGCTAGTTGTCCACCCATTTAATGCTCAACTAGTTGACCCAGTGAGCCATTGACCCAGCCAGTTGGCCTAGAAAGTGACCTAGAAAGTTGACCCAGAAAGTTGGCCCCTGGGCTAGTTATCCAGCCATTTAAGCCTCAGCCAGTTGACCGGGCAAGTTGAGTTACCCAGTTATTGAACCAGTTGGCCCAGCCAGTTGTCCAACCATTTAATCCTCAGCATAACCATTAACCAGTTGTCCCAGCTAGTTGACCCAAGAATCTGCCATTTAATCCTCAGCCAGTTGTCCAGATATCCAGATGTGCCGACCACCCACATGTCTAGATATGCCAGGCAGTTGTCCCTGTGAATTGAGCCTCAGCCAGTTGACCCAGTGAACCAGTTGACCCAATAAACCAGTGGGCCCAGTGAACCAGTTGACCCAATAAACCAGTTGGCCCAGTGAACCAGTTAACCCAATAAACCAGTTGACCCTATAAACCAGTGAAGCCAGTGAAACGACAGATGACCCAATGAACCTGTTGACAGCAAGCTATCCAGCCGTTTAATCAGACATTTCATCCTCAGCCAGTTGACCAATGAACCAGTTGACCCCGTTGACCAGTTGACCCAGAGTTATAGCAAGTTATTTTTGACCCAATGAATCTTGGTCCAGCCATTTAATCCTCAACAAGTTGACCTAGCAAGTTGACCCTTTGCTAGTTGTCCAGCCATTTGATCAGACATTTCATCCTCTGCCAGCTGCCCAGCCATTTAATCAGGACATTTCATCCTCAGCCAGGTGTCCAGCCATTAATCCTTGGTTATCCAGCCAGTCAGCCAGTTGACCTAGCCAGCTGACCCAGCAAGTCGAGCCTCTGCAAGTTCCAGCTAGTTGACCCAGCTATTTAGACCATCCTCATCCAGTTGTCCCGGCCAGTTGACAGCTAATTGACCCGACCCGCTAATCCAATGAATTCCGACCCAGTCAGTTGGCCCAGTGAACCAACTGTCCAGCCATTTAATCCTCCACCAGTTGACCAAGCTAGTCAGCACAAGACAAAGTCACGTGATCGGTCACGTGATCGGTCATGTGATCAGTTTTCAAAATTTGGAACTCTCTCAGCCAGTGCCCTCAATATGGCCTCAATCAGGCTGAAAATGTGCAAACTCATCGACCTCAGCCTATCTGTTCTCTCCTCCAATTTGCAACCCCATAAACCTAGGAATGGTGGAATGGCGAAGGTATCCTAAAAGGACCAGACATCAAAGCAGTCACCAAGACCAAAACTTGTATGCAGACACCTGAGGTATCTGGTCTGGAATAAGACTTTGTTGATCTAATTGTTGACCTGTTGGCCAGTCAGTTGGCCCGGTCAGTTGACTCAGTACAATTATCACAACAACCATCAAAGCAATATCACAACGGTCGGCACAATCAGGAGAGCAATATCACAATGGTCGGCACAATCAGGAGAGCAATATCACAATGGTCGGCACAATCAGGAGAGCAATATCACAATGGTCGGCGCAATCAGTACAGTAATATCACAATAGTTGGCACAATCGGCATAGCAATATCACAATGGTCGGTACAATCAGCACGGTAATATCACAACAGTCGGCACAATCAGCACGGCAATATCACAACAGTTGGCACAATCACCACCAGACTGTCAGCACACCAACTAGCCTTGAAATCATCATTACAATCACAGCTACCACCACACCAGCACCACCACACCAGCACCACCACACCAGCACCACCACACCAGCACCACCACACCAGCACCAGCACATCCAGTAACCAGCCAACCACCAACCACTACCACCACTGACCTGCAAATCAAAACCTCAGTATCCATTATACAGTGGAATCCACCATGTTGCCTGGTGAGGTTGGCAATAGATATTCAAGAGTCTTTTTCGTCCCTCCTTCACATCCGCTTTGTAAAATCTTCTCCATGACATAGAGATCGATAAAGGCCTCCCCGGGATCAAATCGCGGGTCCAGGTTCCCACTCAGTAAACCGTCGGCCCAACATTGGACTTCGGGATCAATGCCTAAACCAATGATGGGGAATGTTTGTGAGCTGATGATAGTTCCGTCCGGGGCATGAACAACGACGGTGGATCCGTCCCGGACAAGGACTCTGCCCTTCTCGCAAGCAATATAAAAGTCCCGACCTTGCAGAGTGGTTCCCGAGCTCAGGCAAAAACTGCCACCAATACCGGTTTTGGTGGACCAGACCGAGTAGACATGGTCGATGGGTTTCAAATGCTCGTTCTGCTGCAGGGTAATGGCGCTGACGGAAACGGGAGGATGGGATGGCCCAAGAAGGGTGCGCAGGGCACCAACGACATGGACACCGCCATCCAGCATCAGACCACCCTGGTGTTGGGGTTCCAGGCGCCATTCGGTGGCTCAGGGGATGGTCAGCTCGCGGATGTCAGTGGAAGAGAAAACACACTCAACACCTTGTGGTCGGTTCCCACATTGAAAAACATTTCGACTTTGAAGCCGGTGATTCTGCCCAAGTTTTCAATCTCTCTCCTCGCGTGATGAAAAGCGTCCAAAAAGCGGGCATTTTCGGCGACGGCCCAAGTGATGTGGGACGCGGCCATCGCGGTGTGATAGTAGTCGAGTAATTCCGTGGCGGCCAAGGTGTCCTTCGCGATCGGCTTCTCGGACAAGACATGCTTACCTGCACTCAGGGCCGGCTTGATATAGTGTTCTTGCACGTGAATGGGCAAGGCGATGACCACGGCGTCGATATCTGGGCGGTGGAGGAGGTCGGAGTATGTCTTGCCGTCTCCTTGATCTTCCGAATAGACGTCGACATTCCGTCCCTCTGGCCGAAGCTCTCGAGCGGATGTGAAGCGGCGGGACCACACTGCGGTGAGAGAGAGTTGGGGTGTTTTCAGGATGGCGGGCTAGGTCGATTAGTCGAGCTCGAAGGTTATCCATGATCAGCGCTTGCCAAATATTGTTCTCGGGCCCATATTCCGCTGCCGATGATGGCCACCCTCACGGCCATGTCGTTGTGAAAGAGCCAAGGACGGTGTGAAGGGTATATAATTGGGGAGGTTCCTGGGGTACTCACCTCGGGGAATCGGTACCAAATATCCTCCGGCTGGGATTGGGACAAGATGTCTCCCGGCCGGGCCAACGAGAGATTTTCGAGTTCACCGCTGCGAGGGAAGCATCCGGGATGGCTGGACGATTGGAGGGGGGAGGATATCAATTTACGGTCCTCTAACCGACTGGACTGTAAGCAGTTGCAACTCCCCGCCTGCAGACCTATTACCATAGCGCCCGCCCTGGCTGCCTTTCGTGATGCTTCCATATCCTTGGTGAATAATGGGCAGGATTTACATCAACGTTAGCTCCTGGTGGAAATAGATGACCACTCGGACAGCCAGTGAAGGTTTCCACTCTCAGCCGGAGCCGTTGCTTGTGAGAAGAATGTACATTGCTGGCCAAAATCCTTGTCCGAATAAGTCAGGGACATGCGAAATAAATGTCAACATTGGCGGTCTCGTTATTGTCAGCAGCGAACGGCATACAAGACTTGACCTTACCTCTGATATATGGTTTGCTCCTTTCCCAGAAACTCGCAAATATTCCTTCATTCCCGCCTCCCTCCGCAGACCCAGGTCCACCCCCCGTATGCTTATCATGACAGTGATCAGATCTTCAATCGTCTAAGAAATAAAGAATTCCGGGATCGAATCGTCAAAATCAGTGACCGGGAGAAAGGTGCTCCAATTATCCAGTTCGAGATCAAACACGTTGCTGGCACAGTTCTGAGACCCGTCAGACATCGTGAGTGACAGGAAAAAAACAATACATACCTCTCCAAAAGCTCCGCCACTCTCCATGGGGGTGAGATCTGTGACATTCGCCAATCCCAACGGCCGCGACGGCTCCGGCGCGGCAGCACTCGGCCGAGAGAGATGGCGAAAGGGATCAGATCTGGCACGTTGGACAGCATGGCGGGCGAGAGCGGCAATATCTTTGGCGAATGGAAAGGCAAAATCCGAGTCGGTGGAGAACTCCAAACGTGAAAAGTGGCCGGCACCAAAGTCCATCAGGGCGAGGTCAGATTGGACGGAATCGTGATCGGGATGTTGCAAAATGTGGATGAACAGATTGATGAGGGCGCACATGGGACCGAAGAAGGCGAGGCTGTTCCCATCAGTGTCATGGATGGCGGTGAAGGTCAAGACTCACGGGGCGGGAGTGCTCGCGTCAATGTGGATATTCTTGGTGGCCAGAATGGCGTCACGGCTCACGGTGACCACAATCTGTTTCGACTTCTCGACCTGAGCCGGCACGGCAGACGGCAGGCCCGAGCCGAAAATGCCCTGCGACCAGGGACAGGTCAAGGCGGTGTGGATGTCGAAAATGGTGTTGTAGTAGGCGAACTGGATATACATGACTTGCGGGAGGCTGATGCCGGAGGGCAGATTGGTCGGGAGAGGGCCATTCAGCGTCATGACGGGCTCCATCGACCGCTTCAATGCGGTCATCTGCTCGTCGAATTCGGCGACGATGCGGGCCAACTCTTCCGGCCGATGGCGGAAGGCCTGCACACTGGAGAGCTTCTTGGCCGCCAGGGACGAGAGCCGGGCCAGGCGGATGATGATGTTGCAAAAAGGGACATTGATGGCGCTGCCCGGAGGAGCCGTGGAGGGGATTTGGCAATTGACGTCGTCGTCGTCAATGATCTGACAGCCCGTCAGCAGAAATCACGCCAGGTGAAGAGAGGCGAACCGAAGGCCGTCCCGATCGAGAGATGATGTGTTTCTCGAGGCAATAAATGGCCCAAAATAGCCAATTGCGGTGGCACCGTTCGTGCGAGCTGAGGTTCCACGACGAGACCGCTTGTCGATGGAGGCCCTTGGAGCACGCCAGCCGGAGGGCAATGGCGCAGAGCATGTATTCCAGACAGGGACTGCCAATACTTTCGGTAAAATAGGCCTACCGGCGGTCAGCGCCATCACCCGTGGTCCCAGGACATACCATGAGGGTCATGGCTTGAACGCCCACCAAGGAGGTCCGGAAGTACAGAATGGCCACGTGGACCGAAAGCGCGTTTTCAAACAAGCCCCAGGCGGATCGACAGGCGTCGCGGAACGACATGTGTTTCGACGATTCAATTTGGCATCCGGACGCGTACACGATGTTGCGGAGCGCATACCAGCAGGGGTCGTCGTCGTTGGTCGCGCCGGTCAGGTGGGACTGAAGCCTCGACTCGAACCATCCGCGATGGACAATGCCGAAGGCGGCACTCGGGGCCTCATCGAAATACGCTACCGAGGTGAGACCACGGTGGTCAAAATGGGGGCGATCATACCTCGAGTATATCTCCATGCCGAATCCGGATCCGGCTCGGGGGCGCGACCGTTGGATAATTTCTTCTCGATCTTTAAACGACGGGTGATGTCGCGGGTAAAGGTTCGGGCCGATTCTTGAAAACTGGTGGACCCAGATCTCTCGGCCACCCATTGAATGCCCGGTTTGGAACATATGGACAGGTATGACCGCGGTCCTGATCTCCGTTAGATGACGCATGCGGTGGAAGATTCATGGTCTCGACCGTGATACTCCCAGTTGGACTTTTCGAGTGGTTAGCCGAAGCCGAGAAGCGGGAGGAAAGATTACCGTCTCCCCCGAGTAGACACTGCTTCCTTCCCGCTTCTCATCTGGCGTGGCCTCGACATCATCCGGGGCGACCGGCGATGGAGGGTCAGAGACGGTTGGTCGGCACGGATGGCGTTCAGCTGGTGGGAGGATACTTGAAAACTGATGTGCTGGGGTGTCGGATTGATCCCCAACAGGCGAATCCATCCGCGGAGCGTTGGGCGATTGGGAGGCTCCCTCCACGGCGATCAGAAGCCTCGGTGCCGTCGTCGCCAGCAGACGGTCCGCGGGGCCGATATGGCCAAAGTCGTCCGCGGGCAACGATTTTTCTTTCCTGCTGTCGTTGGCCGTCTCGTGAGCGGTATGAAGGAGGGCTTCAACATGTCTCAGGCGTTGACTGATCGCATTGATCTCGTTCTCTTTGGTCTTGGCGCGTGACCGACGTTTGGTCGAGGCCACACACACTTCGCCATGATCGAGACAGTTGGTGCAGGGAGAGCCACCGTTGCCTGTGCGTGTATTCAGACAATGGCGTCCGGAGGGAGTTGGGGAAAAGACCTTACAGCGAACTTTTTTCGCCCGACAAAAGTTGCATGCCAGCGAGCGCTTCATCCTGACCGGCGGCTTCGAATTCTGCGCTCCGTCAAAGGTAAGAGTCATGATTGAAGTCATGGATGCAATATGAGAAAATCATCAAGTTTGCTCATTGTGCAGAAAGAGTCCCACCTCCGATGCGGGGCCCCAGAAGTAAGAGACAAACTGTGGAGGAAGAAGCTTCCAGCGGGGTGTGTACAACTAACTGGTCTTCCAGGAGCTTCCCACCCGCGGGACAGGAACGCTCAAGTTCCGCCAGCCGAGTCGAGATCTTGATTACTGCGTCCTGGCATCGATCAGAGGTCAGCGTGCCAGGCGAGACTCTAGGGAGGACGTCCAACCGTGGCTTGCGAGGTCGGGTCTATTTCATGATTTTTACTGTTAGTCCAAGACAGAGTCAAAGCTATACCATCAACGCGTCATATCTTGATTTGATTTGAATATCCTACACCCGTTTGAAGGCTAAGCCTATTCGGGGACCTCGCTTGTTCTAGCTACCCGGCATGGTCCCTCGACTCAGTCAAAGTCCTATACATATTCCCACAGTATCCGGCGCGGCGTCATGTCTGTACCAAGGCTGGCGGTTTCTAGCTACTGGCGCCAACGAGATATAGGCCAAGTATCACATAATGTACACGCGACTCCAACTCTAGGTTTAGGAGCCCCTTTCTTCCAGAGGTGCAAAGTCGAGCCGGGCGGTGGGAGAAGTTCGGACCGATGGAAAAAGGAATGAACAAATTGTACCAAAGACCGAGCGTCGCAGTTGACAAACTCCGGATGAAAATACCAGGCAGGGGAAGACCTTGGCAGACTTGGTTGCAGGACCTCGACTCTTGTATCAGCTGGTGGGGTGGTCATGAATCCCACGCATTTCTCTGTGCCTATCCTGCCGACCGGACTGAATACAAGATGTAGACACCAAGAATGTCGGCCATTTTAGATTTGATCATCACCACCGCAGGTATCTGTGTTGGTGAGCTTTGAAAGAGAGCCCTGTCATGACCGCGAGTGGGACCAACAAACGCCTCGATCTTGGATATCTGATCTGTCACTCTCCACGACTCCATATGTTTGGGTCAACTGGTTGCCGAGGGAACAGTGTAAGATCTCTAGATTACATGAATACAGAGGAGTTGACTCCTGATTTTCACAATCCGACAGATTCCAACTGGGCGCGGTTGTGGGTCGGATGATGGATTCGGGAGTAATAATCGAATAAGAGGCCGCCCAAGCTGCATCATCCAACAATGGTAAAGGCCAGCTCAATCCAGGTCAAGATGGAGTCAGCCGTATGGCCTGTGCAGGGGAGGACCAGGTCTGTCAGTCCGCCAAGTTCCTACCAAGACACCAACTTCGAGGCCTGATCACACTTACAGGCAGTCTGCTCCTCGTTCCGTTCGGTAACAGCCCATGTTTTCTGGCAATGTGAACTGATGCGTCAAGTCAGCCTCAGATGAATGGCATATCCTCCCCAGAAATGGAGACGAAGGTCTGACCGACAATTCGTGAGCATTATCTGGTGAAGGATCCTTCAGGCAGAACCTCCAATTTTCACCGCTCCGGTCAACTGTCCTAGTTCATCGTCTATTCATTCGGCACCGGCGGTAAGCGAATTGCTACTAGAAGGTCGAGTTTTGACAAGTTTAGACTGGCTCAATGCATTGTGCACAGTAATGTGGTTAGTTAGAATCAGGCAAGTTTGTGCAGGCGATCTCCTACTAGTTAGCACGGTCTGCCTGACTGAGCCTTGAAAACAGGATGGATCTTATGGGTATGGTTGTCGTGGTCTATGACGGTGCACCTTTGTTCCTGACAAACTTTGTTGGCCGCATTTGGTGTCAGACCAAGGCAGCCCCTGGACTTTGATGACAATGTTCGGGCCTCGACTGTCGGACACCAGCTCATGAGCATGCCTGTTTTACACCGCGTTTTTACGAGAGTCGACCAGTGAATTGTCATGGCGACAATCCGCGAGTGTTTCAAGAGGACGGCCTCTGGACGCTGGAGGAGGGAAGCTTAGAGTCTTGTATGCTATTGTTAGCTAAACAGAGACCTCACCCTGCCAGATTGCCTCAGTTAGCAGTCTGACAGAAATCTTCCATCTCAGCACTCCATCCAGTGACCTCGATCGGATCGCCCTGACAGCAGTGGTGAGTGAATTTAGTCTGGATGGGCGGCAGCACGACATGGTATGCACATTCAAGCGTTCAGAAAACCACTGCCTACACCATCGTCGACGAGGCCAGGCCGAAACAACAGCTCAGATACAGCCGGCTGAACAGACCAAATGGGTCTGATTGTGAATCAGCTCGTTTCCTTGAACGAATCTAGTCTTGATTTACATTGTTGAGGAGCGAGATAGCAGGCTGCACTGAAACCTGGCTCACAGGCGACAAATCACAGTGATATCAATCTCTTTCCGCGGCAAATTTGGAGATGCTGACACCTTAGAAGACTAAAGAGCTGTAGCCCGTCAGGAGGTGGAAATGGTCTGGGTTGTCTTTGTCGCTGTTCAAAAGTGGTACTACTGGTATTGATCAGCCAGATCGGGATCAGAATAGCCATACCTGCCTCCATACCTGCCGCCAAATCTGTACCACCAATCCATACCACCAATCCATACCACCAATCCATACCACCATTCCATACCACCATTCCATACCTGCCAGTCAGTGGATTGGAAGCGGAATTTCGGATCCCCGACTGGCTATGCCGTTCCCCGAAAGCCCGGTCCAGACACCCCGCTGCACCGACACCACAAATTCAAGGACAACTCCCACGCCCAGTCCATCATTGAATTCGACACCTGCTCACAAAATGGCCGTCATGACCATCATTCTTCAAAACAACGTTAGAGTCGTCCCCGTGGTTCTCATTGGGCTCATCGCATGGACTCTTTTTCGGCTGGTCCGCGGGAGCATGAGGCTGCCTAAGATGCCGCCGGGCCCACCAACGCTGCCGATTCTGGGAAATGCACATCAAATGCCACTGAGTGGCGTGTACAAGCAGTATGTGTGTGGGTTCCAGACCAAAAGCCGTGTCAGAAGATAGGCCGACTAATTTCGAGGTTCGCGAAATGGGCCAAGGAATACGGCTCGATTTTCTCGCTCAAGCTTGGTCCGACGAATGTCGTGGTGCTCTGTGACCGTGAGGCGATCCATGACCTGTTGGACAAAAAGGGCAACATCTACTCAGAACGACCCATCAGCTATGCGGTCGAGTTTTCGGGACTGGACAAGCGCATCGCCCTGCATCACTCGGCCGACAATATGTGGAAGGACAAGCGTCGAATCATTGCACACAACTTGTCCCCCAAGCAGCTGGATGAAAAGCATTTCCGCATCCAGGAAGCCGAGTATGGTCGCGTCGCAGAGACATGCTGTTGCTAACCCGCGAATGTAGAGCAACGGTGCTGATGAATGACCTGCTGGATTCACCAGAGCACGCCTTCCACCACGTCCGTCGGTATTCCTCGTCCGTGGCGTGTGTCGTC
>Ga0255336_102121_pt1 | contig 10934 bp, 8 predicted proteins | sample MeOH1_35cm_T3_17_FD_189102 | JGI IMG/M metagenome (GOLD analysis project Ga0255336, IMG submission 189102) | Sandy soil microbial communities from University of British Columbia, Vancouver, Canada - MeOH1_35cm_T3_179 | ecosystem: Engineered > Artificial ecosystem > Sand microcosm > Unclassified ...
CACTGCGTATATCGGCAAAACGCGTGAGGAGGCAGTCGATGCCTTGCTCGCCGGCGCACGCACCGAAGCCGCTACGCCGCCGCCCGCGTGGGCCACGGAGCCGATCCCATCGGCCGATATACGCCGCGCATGGACACAGGATCAGCGCCGTGACGACCAGCGCGAACAAAGCCGTCGATACGACGAGTTGCGCGGCTGGTGGGTACGGGAAATGGTGACCACACGCTCGCCGCTCACCGAGCGCATGACGCTCTTCTGGCACGATCACTTCCCGTCCGCCGAGGAGAAGGTTCACTACCCGCAGCTCATGTTGCGGCAGAACGCGCTGCTGCGCCGCGACGCGCTCGGCAATTTCGGCGACTTGCTGCACGCGGTCTCGAAAGATCCCGCCATGCTGCAATACCTCGACGGCGCCGGCAGCCGCAAAGGCCGTCCCAACGAAAACTTCGCCCGCGAGGTGATGGAACTGTTCACGCTCGGTGAGGGACATTACTCGCAGCGTGACGTGACAGAAGCCGCACGGGCCTACACGGGCTGGACGCTCGATCCGAATACGCTCGCCTACCAGTTCAATCCCAAAATTCACGACGACGGCGACAAGACCGTGCTCGGTCAGATGGGCAATTTCGATGGCGATCAGGTTCTCGACATCCTCCTTGCCCAACCGCAAACCGCCACCTTTATCACGACCGAACTGTGGCGCGAGTTCATCTCCGAGACGCCGGATCCGGCGCAGATCGCGCCGCTCGCCGAGCGTTTCCGCGCGTCGCACTACGACATCAAGACGGCGTTGCGGGGGCTGTTTTTATCGGAGGCGTTCTGGGACGAGCGCAACCGTGGCGTGCTGGTGAAGTCGCCTGTGGAATTCGTGCTTGGCGCTGTGCGCGAGTTCGATATCGGTTACGCCGACCAGGACGCGACGCCGCTTGCCGTCCAGGTGCGCAATTTCGGCGAAAACCTGTTTTATCCGCCGAACGTGAAGGGCTGGCCGGGCGGTGAAAACTGGATCAACAGCTCCACGCTGCTCGCGCGCAAGCAGTTCATCGAACAGTTGTTTCGGGCGACCGAAGCACACGGCATGCGCCCGGCGACGGCCGCACGAGGGCCGGTCAATCCGATGACCAGCCCGATGGCCAGCCCGATGACGAACACGACGTCGAACATGATGTCGAACGCCGCCATGAAACCCGCGGCGACGCCCCGGCCGCGTCCTGGCTTGCGCTTTGATCTGGACGCATGGCTCGCGCAATACAATACGACGCCCGACGCGCGCCCCGATCTGTCGACGCAATTGCAGTTGCAGCGCGCGGTGCTGGCGGTTTCCCCCGCCGATGCCATCGAACCCGACGTCACGAGCAGCGCGTATCTGCGGGTCTTGCTGATGGACCCTGCGTACCAGTTGAAATAGGCGGCCACCATGAACCGACGCGACTTCCTTTCGATGACCGGTGCAGCCGGCGCTTTCGCCCTTGCGCCGTCGGCGTTCGCCGCAGCAAGTCAACTCCCGGTCGAGATGCGCACGACCGGTTATGGCAACGTGCTGATCCTGGTCGAACTGAAGGGTGGCAACGACGGCTTGAACACTGTGATCCCATTCGCCGATCCCGCTTACGCCGCGCTGCGTCCGAAGATCGGCATCAAGCGCGAGCAGGTCGTGCAACTCGACGACCGCACGGGCCTTCACCCCGCGATGCAGCCCTTGATGCCGCTGTGGAAAGACCGGCAACTGGCGATCGTGCAGGGCGTCAGTTATCCGCAACCGAACCTCTCGCATTTTCGATCCATCGAGATTTGGGACACCGGTTCGCGCGCCGATCAATATCTGCACGAAGGCTGGCTCACGCGTACGTTCCGCGCACAGCCCGTGCCGGCAGGATTTGCTGCCGATGCCGTGGTCATCGGCAGCGCGGAAATGGGGCCGCTCGCGAATGGCGCACGCGCGGTCGCGCTCGTGAATCCGGCGCAGTTCGAGAAACAGGCACGGCTCGTGACGCCGATATCGCTGAAAGAACGCAACCCGGCGCTTGCGCATATTCTCGATGTGGAAAACGAGATCGTGAAGGCGGCCGACCGGCTGCGTCCGCGCGCCGGACAGTTCGTGCTGAAGACGCCATTTCCGGGCGGTGCATTTGGAACATCGATCAAGACTGCCATGCAAGTGCTTGCCGCCACTGATACCCCCGCCGGCGTGCCGCAAGCGGGGCAGGGCGTCGCGGTGATCCGCCTGACGCTCAATGGCTTCGATACCCATCAGAACCAGCCGGGTCAGCAGGCGGCGTTGCTCAAGCAGTTATCGGAGGGACTGGTCGCGATGCGTTCGGCGCTCCTCGAACTGGGCCGATGGAACGAGACGCTCGTCATGACTTACGCAGAGTTTGGCCGGCGGCCGCGTGAGAACCAGAGTAACGGGACGGATCACGGCACGGTCGCGCCGCATTTCGTGATGGGCGGCCGGGTGAACGGCGGGCTTCACGGCGCACCGCCGGAATTGGCGCGGCTGGACGGGAATGGCAATCTCCCGGTCGGTGTTGATTTCAGGCAGATGTATGCGACTGTGCTCGGGCCGTGGTGGGGACTGAATTCCGCCGCGGTCCTCGGGCAGAAGTTCGAGCCGCTGCCTTTGCTGCGCGCGTAAGCGCAGGGCATCAGGAAGCGACCACGGCCAGCCTATCTGATGCGCCAACTGATCCACAGTTTGCGAATGGGCGTCAGCGCGATCCGCTGATGGAGCACCTGGAAGTTTTCGCGTTCTATTTCGTCGAGTAATGCCAACGATAAAGCCGCTTGCGTACGCAGCACGCGCTGTGTCGCGCGCTCGTTCGAGGGGATCGCGGCCAGCGACTGCTTAAGCGCTTCGCGTGCGCGGCCGGTCTGGAAGCGCATGAGGTCAGTGAACGCATCGCTGTATTTGCGGTTGATGAGATCGGCCGCGGTGACATTGAAGCGCTGCAGTTCATCGATGGGGAAATAAATGCGGCCGTGGCGCGCGTCGTCGCCGACTTCCGCCACGCGCTCCGCCAGCATTAACGCCGTGCCAAGCGAGTTGGCCCAGCCCGGTGCATCATCAGGACGGCGTGCGCTCGCGCGGGCAACGATCAAGGCAAACGCGCCGCCGACGTTGTCCAGATAGCGCCGCAGACCCGGCCAGTCGAGATAACGTGCCTGATCGAGGTCCATGCTGAAGCCGTCGACCAGATTTTCGATCGACGCTCGTCCTTGCTCGTCGAGAACCGGGGTGTTCGCCTGATGCGCGGCGATCGCCTTCGTCACGGGGTGAGCAGGTTCGCCGCCGAACAGGCTGGCCAGTTCCTTTTGCCACCAGGCGTGTTTGGTGCGGCCGATGGTGGGGTCGCGGGTTTCCTTGACGGTGTCTTCCAGCTCCCGGCGCAATGCGTAAAACGCTGTCAGAAGCGGCTGTCTGGCCGAGGGAGCGCGGCGCAGGGCATAGTACGTGCTGGAGCCATCGGGCGCGGCTTTTTGCTGGCAGTAGTCGTCGAAGTTCACGGCAATGGAAGGTGATGGCGGCGTGAGCCGATCAGTCCGGGCCAGAAAAAAAGCCATTGAAACTCAATGGCTCGGGCGTGTTCTGGAGACAGGACAGCTAAGGGAGGACGAAGCATTGTATTTATCGGTGCAGCGAAAACCTGGCTGACTGCACGCGATGTTCAGGCGGAATTATCCCCCGGATGGGAATGTGCTGCAAGGCGGGGCGGAACCGGCGCCGCCACGCGATGTGGCGAGCCCGTTTCCGCTAGATAAACATTAATTAGAAATCCAAAGTAAAACAGATTGCTACTGCGGTTTGCAAACCACATCGAATTTAAGCAGGGTCGTGGGCCCGAACGTGTTGCTGATAGCGACATCGGCGGCATCGCGGCCACGCGCCATCAACACGCGGCCCATGCGCGGAACGTTGTTACGCGCATCGAACGTCTGCCAGCTCCCGCCAATATAAGCCTCGAACCACGCGGCGAAATCCATCGACGTATAAGGCGGCGGCATGCCGGCGTCGCTGATATAACCCGTGCAATAGCGCGCCGGAATATTCATCGCGCGGCATAGCGTAACGGCCAGATGCGCGAAGTCGCGGCATACCCCCTGACGCTCCTGATAGGCTTCCCACGCCGTCTTGGTTGGCCGCGCATGCGCATAGTTGAACACAATATGGTTGTGCACGAAGTCGCAGATAGCCTGCACCCGTGGGCGTCCCAGCGGCGTATTGCCGAACATTTTCCACGCGACGTCCGAGAGCAGATCCGTCTCGCAATAACGGCTGCCAAGCAAGAAGACCAGGCATTCGTTGGGCAGGTTTTCAACCGGATGCTGCCAGCCATCCGGTCCGGGCCTTTCGAATTCCTCCGGCACCTCCAGCAATGCCGAGGTCGACAGCGCTATCTGGCCCTCGGGCGCGACAATCCGGCTGCACAGATTGCCGAAACCGTCGCGATACTGCGAGATCGGCACAGGCGGATCGACCACCAGCAGGTCGGCGAGCAACACCTGCGGCGCGAACGAAAAATGCGTGTTCAGCATGAGAAGCATGGGTGTCGGTTGCGGACACTCGTAGACCAGCTCGTAACCAACGCGGAGTTTCATGGGAGTGGCCTTTCTATGGAAGAGGACATCAGCGGTTCTCGGTCACGCTGACCTCGACATCGAGGCCGCGGAACGAGCCGGGCTCGCCGTTCCAGGTTCCCCACAGCGGGAGGGCCTGATGGTGGTCCCATGCAACCGCGACGCGGATGAGATGGCGGTTGCCGATAATGCTGTTGGTCGGGTCGAAATCGACCCACCCGGCGCCGGGGAGATAAATCTGCAGCCATGCGTGCGTGGCGCCGCCACCGCGCGTGGCGTCATGATCGGGCACGAAGATGTAGCCACTGACAAAACGCGCGGCGAGCCCCAGCGAGCGCACCGCGTCCATCATGAACACCGCGAAGTCCCGGCAACTGCCGCTGCGCAGGCGCAAGGTATCGGCCGGACGATTCACGCCTTTCTCCGTGCGGCGGACGTACTTGAAGTCATCGTTGATCGATTGCGTCATCGCGCGCAGCAGCGCCATTGTGCCCATGGTTTTGCCGGGCATGACAAAGCGCTTGGCCCAGGCATCGACATCGCCATCCGGCTCCGGCCGATTGCGTGCGTTGACCAGATCCGACGCCTCCTCGTTCGTGTACGCAAACGGGAACGCGGCGGCGTAGCGCTCGAGCGCGTAATCCGGCTGCGGCGTTTCGAAGTGCTCGAGTGTGACTTCGCTCTCGAATGTCAGTTTTTTTGCCTGGCTATCGAACGTGGCGACGGCCACCGAGTTGTCGAAAATGTCGTGCAGCCAGCGCAACCGCGCCGGTTCGGGCGTGATCTTCAGTTGCATGGTGGCGAGGCGCAGATCGTGGCTGGACCTCGGCCGGAACATCATTCGATGCTCGCCGAAGTCCACCGGTTCCGAATACCGGTAGATGCTCGTATGCCGTACGGTAAAGCGCTGCGGCTCGTTCACCTGACTGCCCCGCTCAAGCGAAAACCAACAGGCAGGAGGCCGCTGGCAAACATGCTCCGCGACCCTACCGCGACTGTCGCGGCCTGATTGTTGAAAGCCATTGTGGATCCTTGATCGAGGTGGCCGGATTCTCCGGACACCAGTTTTCAGGATACACGAGACGGTTCGGGCGAAAGAATTCGTTTGCGGCGTGGCTGGCGGCCCCGTGCGGGTTTTTCCGACGATGGATGCCCGCAGCCGCACGGCCGCGCAGCGCGTTCTGCCGGCGCGAGAGCGGGCACGCGACCTTAGTCGATGAATGCACCTGGCCGCGCGACTACGTACGAAGAAAAGGGCGTCATGCGACCGCTAGAGCGGATACGCGGTCGTAGTCGACCGTTGCCCCCAAGTCGATACGGCCGATCCGAAGGCGTGCGATCAGCGCGCGAGTCAGCATGGCTGCTTGCCGCTCGGCGCATGCGACAGCTGTGACTGCCGAGATTGCCGGCGCAGCAGCAAGCGTCAGCGCGACTAGCGCGCTGACGTCCTGGCGCGCGATGGCGTCGAGTAGCGGCTCGATTGCCTCGTTGCCTTGGGGCACATGTTGCGCACCATCGCGAGTCCGCTCGTCGCGCACCCGGTCTTTCGCGCGATGCACCATCTGCCGGCAATGCGCGGCGCTCCGGTTCAGGATCTTCGCGATGCTCGCGTAGTCCGCTTCGAATGCCTCGCGCAGCAGGAAGGCCGCCCGTTCTTCCGCCGACAGCCGCTCGAGCACCCGCCGCATTCCATACGACAAATCGGACGTTTGTTCCGCGAGCGTCTGGGCCGAAGGGGCGGTATCGATGGAATCGAACCCGTCGATGCCGCCCGGCAACGGCGTTTCATATTTCAGATGCCGCAGGCGGTCGATGGCCGTGCGTTTTGCGACCGTCGCGAGCCACGCAGCCGGCGTGTCCAGCGAGTCCAAACCCGCCGAGCGTTGCTGCAGATGCCATTTCACGAATGTGTCCTGGACGACGTCCTCGGCATCCGCGCGCACGCCCAAAATCCGGTACGCAAGCGAAAACAGCCGCGCACGCGACGCCTCGAAGACGGCGAGCTGCGCCGCGTCGCGATCGATATCCGTATCACCAGTCATGCAGGTTCCCCTCATCACGTGCTTCCGCTATGTAGCGGCCTGACTACGGCCTGACGGCTGGCATCGCGCGAATGTGACAGCCGCCGGCAAAAATATATCGCGGGAACGGGCGTCACGCACGGACGACGGTGCGCGTCATATCGGGTGAGGCAACCATCTTCAGCCGATATCGGCAAAAACAAAGGAAACGCAGCGATATGAATCCCCACAACCTTGGCCTCGTGCCGACCGTCATAGAACAATCCGGACGTGGCGAACGTGCCTACGACGTCTATTCGCGGCTGCTGCGCGAACGCATCATCTTCCTGGTGGGACCGGTGACGGACCAGACGGCGAGTCTCATCGTGGCGCAGTTGCTGTTCCTCGAGGCCGAGAACCCCGACAAGGACATCGCGCTGTACATCAATTCGCCGGGCGGCTCGGTCTACGACGGCATGGCGATCTTCGACACCATGCAGTTCATCCGCCCGGACGTTTCCACGCTATGCACCGGATTTGCCGCCAGCATGGGCACGTTCCTGCTGAACGCGGGCGCCAAAGGCAAGCGGTTCGCGTTACCCAACGCGCGCATCATGATCCACCAGCCTTCGGGCGGCTCGCAAGGCACGGCCGCCGATATCGCCATCCAGGCCGAAGAGGTGCTGCATTTGCGCCGGTGCCTGAACGGCATCATGGCGGCGCGCACGGGCAAGAGCGTGGAGGAGATTGTCCGCGATACCGACCGCGATAATTTCATGTCGGCGGATCAGGCACGGGAGTACGGTTTGATCGACGAAGTGCTGACACAGCGCGCTGCCTGAGCAGGGCGGGCGCACGTTCCAAAAATTAACCCCGGAAACGACAAAGCCTCGCAGTTTTCACTGCGAGGCTTTGTTTTCAACCTGGTGCGTGAGGTCGGACTCGAACCGACACGACATTGCTGCCGTCAGGACCTAAACCTGGTGCGTCTACCAATTTCGCCACTCACGCGTGTCTTTGCGGCTAGTTTAAAGCGGGGAGTGCAACGTATGGGGCGTACGACCCATGACCGCGTTTGACCGCGCCTTAAAAACCTAGGGGAAACTGCGTTTCCCGATAACGCCAATGACGCGCGTCACGCCAAGCCGGGCATTCTAACCGATCCGATGGCCAATGTCTGTAGTGGACCGGCACAGGTGGAAGGGTCTGGTTTCTGTCGGCGACCTCGCCCTTCATCCACCGCCTGCAGAACCACACGTGTAAAACGTTGGCGTGAACGAAACCCCTGAACCACATTGCGCACCACCTCCGACCTGCCTACAATCGCAACTCATTCTCGTTTGTCCAATCTCCGGCGAAGCTCGTCCTGATGAATCGCACCTCGCGCAATCGCTTCGTTGCATGGCTCGGCATAGCCGCCATGTGGCTTGCCATTGTCGCGCCGGTGATCAGTCAGACGATCGCGTCGCGCCAGCAGAGTCTCGATCCGCAAGCAGCGATTTGTTCCGTCGATGCCCTCGCGCAGATTGCGCTTGATTCCACCGCTCACGCCGAAGCCCAGACCCAAACCGACGAACACACCGGCCACCACATGGCCGGAGCCGATTCGTTCGACGCCTGTTCGTACTGCGGCCTGCTTGCGCACAATGTGCCGCTGGCATCGGCGCCGGCTGCCGGGCTGGTGCGTATCGAACGTGTCACGCGCCTCGCCGCGGCGCCGGTCGCGCAAGCCGTCCACGTCAAGTTGTTCAACGCCGCCTCGCCACGCGCGCCGCCCGTCGTTTCCTGAAGTCTGTCTCGTCAGAGACCGTTTGCCGTGACTACGTGCGCCGTCTAAGCGCGCGTAGCCGGCCGGTCTGCGTCCACTCATTCAGGATTTTCTTCGATGCTCAAGCTCCTCAAGCGAGCACGGCAGCCCTCTGGCCGCCGTGCCGCCGTGCGTTCGCGCGCCTTCATATTTCATCGTCATGCCTGCTTGCCGCTGTCTTTGATGGCGCCGGCCTTCGCGCTTGCTGCGCCCGCCGCTACCGCAACTGCACCGGAAAGCGCGCCGGATAACCGCGACGCCGATGCCATCCAGCTCGCCCCCGTTGTCGTAACCAGCACGGCGAGCCCACCGGCGCGTTCTCCACTCGATCCGAACCTTCCCGCCACGACCGCCACGGTCTCGGCCGATCAGTCGCAATACTGGAACGTGGTCACGCCCGAGGACGTGCTGAAGTACGTGCCGAACATGGCGGTGCGCAAGCGTTTTATCGGCGACGTGAATTCGCCTATTGCCGTGCGCGGCACGAGCAATTCTCAAACGGCGCGCGGATTGGTTTATGCCGATGGCCTGCTGCTCAGTAATTTCCTCGGCAACACGTTCACGTTCGCGCCGCGCTGGTCGATGGTTTTCGCTGACGACATCGAACGCACCGACGTCATCTACGGCCCGTATTCCGCGCTGTATCCCGGCAACTCGATCGGCGCGACGGTAGCCATCACGACGCGCATGCCGCAGAAGTTCGAAGCCGATGCCCACGTTCTGGCGTTCTCCCAGCACTTCGATCTGTTCGGCGTGAATCGCAGTTTCAACGGGACGAATTCGTCGGCATCTATCGGCGATAAAAACGGCAATCTGTCCTGGCTGATTGGCGTCGACCATCTGGAGAACACGGGCCAGCCGCTGCAATTTGCGACGCTGGCGGCATCGAGTACACCGGCGAAAGCAACTGACCTCCCCGTCGCCGGTGCGTATTTCTACAACGACCAGAACAACAATCGCACGGCGGTACTGGGCGTGGCGTCGGAAGGGATCGAGCGGACCTTCCAGGACCAGTTCAAGCTGAAGCTCGCTTACGACTTCACGCCGACATTGCAAGCCGGCTTCACGCTGGGTTACTGGCATCAGAAATACAACAGCGACACACAATCGTTTCTCCGCGACGCCGCCGGTAACCCGGTCTACAGCGGCCTCGTCAATATTGGCGGCTACCAATACAACGTGCCCGCCGCCACGTTCGCGCCGAGCCAGGGTTCGAGCGAAAACTTCCTGTACGGGTTATCGCTGAGAACGCGCAACGCATCCGGCTGGAATGCCGAAGCCGTGGCGTCGTATTTCGATATCACGCAGAGCATTGCGCGCATGGCAAATTCGGGCGTGCCGGGCAATGGCGCGGGCACAATTGCATTCGGCGATGGCACCGGCTGGAAAACGCTCGACCTGCGCACGACCTGGACGCCAGCGGCGCCCACTGCCGGTCTGGGCGCGCACTGGCTCTCGTTCGGCTACCACTACGACAACTATTTCCTCGACAACGAAACCTACAACACGCCCGCGTGGCGCGACGGCGGAGGGACATCGTTTGCGAACGCATTCGGCGGCCGCACGCAGACGCAAGCCGTGTATGCGCAAGACGCATGGCGTTTCCTCCCGCGCTGGAAATTCACCTACGGTGCGCGCTACGAGAACTGGAACGCGTACGACGGCGCGCGGGCGGTCGGTGCGACCTTGCTGAATTACGGCGAGGTCAGCCAGAGCCACTGGTCGCCGAAAGCCTCGCTGTCCTTCGATGTCACACAAGACCTGTTGCTGCGTGCATCGATAGGACGGGCCTACCGGTTTCCGACCGTCGGCGAGTTGTTCCAAGGGCAGATCACGGGGTTATCGATCGTCAGCAACAACCCGAACCTGAAGCCGGAAGACGATCTTTCGAAAGAGTTGACGGCCGAATGGCAGCACGGCAACGGCGTGTATCGATTCACGCTGTTTCAGGACGACGTGAAGAACACGCTGTTCAGCCAGACCAACACCACGGTGATTCCGAACATCACGAATTTTCAGAACATCGACAAGGTACGCTCGCGCGGCATCGAAACAAGCTACGAGGGGCAGGACGTACTGATTCGCGGCCTGGATCTCACGGCGGGTCTTGCTTACACACAGTCGAAGATCATCGCGAACAGCGGCAATCCGGCGTCGGTGGGCAAGTACTTCTATCGCATTCCGTTGTGGCGCGCGAACGTGGCCGCTACGTGGCGTGCGACAAGCCAGAGCGCGGTCACGGTCGCCGCACGCTATTCGGGCCGCGAATACAACACGCTCACCAACACCGACACGAACCCGAACACCTACGGCGGCACGAGCACCTACACGGTCGTCGACGCCAAGTTCACCTTCCGTCCAACGAAGCGCACCGAGCTCGGCATAGGCGTGGATAACCTCTTCGATCACCGCTACTACGTGTTTCATCCGTATGCGGGGCGGACGGTTTATGTCGAAGGCCGTATCGGGATCTGACGCTGGTTTTTCCGGCTTACCTATTGAAGGACCTCTCACATGCAACCCGCTTCTCTCCCCGATGCCCGCGCGCTCGC
>Ga0255336_102122_pt1 | contig 10932 bp, 9 predicted proteins | sample MeOH1_35cm_T3_17_FD_189102 | JGI IMG/M metagenome (GOLD analysis project Ga0255336, IMG submission 189102) | Sandy soil microbial communities from University of British Columbia, Vancouver, Canada - MeOH1_35cm_T3_179 | ecosystem: Engineered > Artificial ecosystem > Sand microcosm > Unclassified ...
TCTAAGGTGCTTCTAAAAAGTATGCTTGGTGGAAGAAGAATTCTAGATAAGCTAAGTTATGATATACTTCCGAGAATATGTTAGTTTAAAAAATAATGCAGCTTTTCAAAATTTTGCATATAGCTTATATAAGTAGAAAGGTAGAAATTTATGCATGAATTACCTATTACTCAAAGTATTGTAAGAATAGCGGTAGAAGAAGCAGAAAAACATAACATAAAAAAAATAAATGAAATAAGGCTTAAAATTGGAGAGCTTTCTGGGCTTGTTCCAGAATGTATACAACAATATTTTGACTTTGTAAGCTATGGAACTGCTGCAGAAGGGGCACAAATAATCATTACTAAAATACCCATTACAATGAAATGTGTTAGTTGTGGCTTCATCGGTGAAACAGATAGCTTTGTTAATAACAAATGTCCTGTTTGCAGCAGTATTAATATGAAGATTGAAGGAGGAAATGAGTTTTATATAGATAGCATGGAGGTGGATGATCAAGATGGAGATTAAAGTTGTAAGACAAATATTAGAATGGAATGAAGATTGTCATAAAGAGCTTCAAAAGCTATTTAATGAAAAAAAAATATTAGTATTAAATGTTATGGGTTCGCCAGGAGGCGGAAAAACTACATTTATTACAAGAGTGATTGAAGCTTTAAGGGCAGAATATAATATAGGTGTAATTGAAGCAGATATCGCAGGTCAGATTGATGCTGAAAAGATGCAGGCTATGGGTATTCCCGTAGTTCAGCTAAATACTGATGGAGCCTGCCATACTGAAGCTATGTCCATTAAAAATATGCTTCCTTATTTTGATCTGGATAAATTAAATATACTAATAATTGAGAACATAGGAAATTTAGTTTGTCCTGCAGAATTTGATATTGGTGAAGATTTAAAAATATCTCTTTTAAGTGTCCCTGAAGGAGACGATAAAGTTGAGAAATATCCATTGATGTTCACAAAATCAAATGCTCTGATAATTTCTAAATATGACATGAAGGAATATTTTAGCTTTGATGAAAATAGAGTTATTGAAAATGCAAAGAAACTTAACAATTCAATTAATATATTCAAAGTAAATTCTGCTAAGGGGCAGGGATTAATTGAAGTTATTAATTATATAAAATCTTACATAAAAAGATAATTTAAAATTATAAACTAAGGAGAGATTTAAATGAAAAAAGAAGAAATAGCAAAGATGATTGATCATACACTACTAAAGCCAGAGGCTACTGTTGAACAAATTAAAACTTTATGTGAAGAAGCAAAACAATATGGCTTTGCATCAGTTTGTGTAAACCCAGTTCATGTTGCACTTTCTGCTGAATTATTAAAGGGGACACAGGTAAAGGTTTGTACTGTTATTGGCTTCCCTTTAGGGGCAAATACAAGTACAGTTAAAGCTTTTGAAGCTTCTGAAGCTATAAAGGAAGGTGCTGAAGAAGTGGATATGGTAATAAATGTAGGAAAATTAAAGGATAAGAATTTAGACTATGTAAAAGCTGATATTAAGGCAGTAGTTGATGCAGCAAAGGACAAGGCTTTAACAAAGGTTATTCTTGAAACCTGTCTGCTTACAGATGAAGAAAAGGTAACTGCATGTAAACTAGCTAAAGAAGCTGGGGCAGACTTTGTAAAAACTTCAACAGGCTTTAATAAAGGCGGGGCTACAGCAGAAGACATTAAACTAATGAGAGAAACCGTAGGAGCTGAAATGGGAGTTAAAGCTTCAGGTGGAGTTAGAAGCAATGCAGATGCCATTGCTATGATTAACGCAGGAGCTTCAAGAATAGGAGCATCCGCATCAATTGCAATGTGCGAAGGCGGAGAAGGAAGTTCAAATTACTAGAATAATAACTTCCATTGTAGCTTTTTTTATTTTTCGAATAGCTTCACATTATTTTTAAATTTTGTTCCTAAATATAAAATTTTCGAATATTTATATAGTAAATGGCGTGCATAAGCTGCAATACGCAAATTTTGCTTATATAAGGGGGGAACAAAATATGAATTTTGAACTATTACCACAGGATATTATATATAAGTTTGACTTTGACTCTAATAATAGATTAGAAGAAAAAGAGTTTGATTATATTCCGGAGTACAAAGAGGTTTATAAAAAGATAAAAAGTGCTTTAGAAATAAATAATAATGGTTATAATGTTTATTTAATAGATGACTTTTCAAAGGACAAATTAAATAATATAAAAGCCTATGTAGAAAAAATCCTGGGTAATAAAGAAAAGCCTCAGGATATATGCTATGTAATAAAGAATGATCCTAAGAACCCAAAGGCATTGTTTCTGCCTAATGGTAAAGGTATAATATTACAGGAAATGCTTGAAGAAATAAAAAACTGCTATTCAGAAAGCACCTTTAATTTTTATAACAACAGTGGAAACAAAGAAAAAGAAGTTATTATAGATAATATGCAGATTAAGCGAAATGAACTTGTTGGTAGATTAGAAGAATTAGCAAAGGACTATAATTTTGAAATAAAGATTACTCAAGGAGGCTTCGTTTTTATACCTCAAAAAGAGGGAGAGGCTATGACTGAGAAGGACTTTGAAGAGCTGGAAAAAGAAAAAAAAGATGATATTTTAAAAAAAGTCAGCGTATTAAGAGAAAATGCAGAATTTATATTAGATGAGCTTAAAAATGTTGAAACAGATGAACTTGAAAAAATCAAAAGACTAATGTCAGAATACTATAAACAAGGTCTAAATGAAATAAAAGATAAATTTAGGCTTACATTTTCTTACAATGGTGAAGTTATTAGCTTTTTAGAAGAAATGTGTGAAAACGTTGAAGAAAATTTAATTGACATCTATTCATTAAATTATGAGGATGATGAGGAAAAAATAAATGAAGTAATTAATAAATATGGCATGAATATAATTGTTGATAATAGTAATATTTTAAAGCCTCAAGTTATTTATGAAGAAGATCCAAGTGTAAATAATCTTTTAGGCAACATTGAATATGAAAATCATAACAATGTATACACAACTGATGTAACACTTATTAAAGCAGGTTCAATGTTAAAGGCCAATGAAGGCTGCTTAATATTACGAGCTAATGATCTTTTTACCAATTCGCAGGCTTACTATTATTTGAAGAAAACTCTAATTTCAGAAAAGGTTACCTTAGATTTTAATAAAGGGTATTTAGAACTTTTATCCTTAAGTAGTTTAAATCCAGAACCAATAGAAATTAAAGAGAAAGTTATTCTCATAGGGGATTTTGAAACCTATGATTTTCTATACAATTATGATGAAGATTTTAAGAAAATATTTAAAATAAGAGCAGAATATGAACCCGTTGTTGAAATAAATGATTTAACTAGAAAAGCTCTCTTAAATAATATTAATAAAATGTGTGAAAAAGATAGACTAAGACCATTAACTGATAGCTCAATTGTTGAGGTAGCTAAGCATTTATCCAAAAAGGCAGAAAGCAGGCATAAATTATATTTTAATGATATGGAATTAAATAAGTTATTAATGCTGTCAAATAATAAAGTAATAAGTGAAGGAAGAAATTTCATATCTGCAGCTGATATTAGAGAAATAGTTTATTCTGAGGACTTAATACAAAAAGAAGTTTTAGATTACTATAAAGATAAGCGTATTTTAATAAATGTTACTGGAAGCCTAATTGGTCAAATTAATGGTCTTTCAGTTTTAGATATGGGTTATATCAGCTTTGGTAAGCCTATTAGGATAACCTGCAGCTGTTACAAGGGTGATGGAAATATTGTTGATGTGCAAAAGGAGAGTAATTTAAGCGGAAACATTCATAGCAAATCAATCAGCATTTTAAAGGGATATTTAAGTAAGTTTTTAAATTCTTACACAAGACTTCCTGTTGATTTTCATTTAAGCTTTGAACAGCTATATGGAAAAATTGATGGTGACAGTGCATCGGTAGCTGAGATTATTTCAATTATATCCTCTTTAGGAAAGCTGCCTATAAAACAAAATATCGCAGTAACAGGATCTATAAATCAATTTGGAGAAGTTCAGCCAATAGGTGGAGTTAATGAAAAAATAGAAGGTTTTTTTAATGTCTGCATGATAATAGATTCAATAAAAGATAAAGGTGTTCTAATACCTTATAGCAATAAAAATGATTTAGTTTTAAATAACAAGGTAGAGGAAGAAATAGCAAAAGGAAACTTTCATATTTATACCATGTCTACTGTAGAAGATGCTATGAGAGTACTTTTTAGCGATGAAAATATAAAAGCTGATATGGTGCTGAGTACTGTAAACAGAGAAATACAAAAATATACCTCGAAAAAATAAAAATGGAGAATAATCTCCATTTTTTTATACGTTAAATCTAAAATTAACTACGTCACCATCTTGCATAATATATTCTTTACCTTCAAGCCTGTAGAAGCCCTTTTCTTTTGCTGCAGGTTCAGAGCCGCATTCAATAAGCTTATCATAAGAAATTATTTCAGCTCTTATAAAGCCTCTTTCTATATCTGAATGGATTTTACCTGCAGCTTCAGGTGCCTTTGTGCCTTTAGAGATAGTCCAAGCTCTTACTTCCTGAACTCCTGCTGTTAAAAAGCTCATAAGACCTAAAAGTTTATAGCTGGATTGTATTAGTTTATCAAGTCCAGTTTCATCAAGTCCATATTCCTGTAATATTTCCAGCTTTTCATCTTCATCTAAGGCAGAAACCTCTTCTTCGAGCCTTGCACAAATAACTATTACTTCTGAGTTTTCCTTCTCAGCAAATTTCCTAACTTTTTGAACATATTCATTTTCAGTATTCCCTGACACAAGTTCTTCTTCCGAAATATTGGAAGCATATAAAACCGGCTTTGAAGTAAGTAAGAAAAATGTTTTAATTAAAATTTGTTCATCCTCATTCATTTCTAATGTTCTAATTGGATTTCCAGCTTCTAAGTGGGCTTTAGCTTTTTCCATAAAGGCAACTTCTTCTTTTGCCTTTTTATCACCAGATCGTGCGAGTTTAACAGACTTTTCTATTCTTCTGTCTAGAACTTCAATATCTGAGAATATAAGTTCAAGATTAATAGTTTCAATATCTCTTATAGGATCAACGGAGCCCTCTACATGCACTACATTTGGATCATTAAAACATCTAACTACATGTACAATAGATGCTACCTCACGAATATGTGATAAAAACTTATTTCCAAGTCCTTCACCTTTACTTGCACCTTTAACTAGACCAGCTATATCATAGAATTCTATATTCGCATTTACTTTTTTTCTAGAAGAATACATTTTTTCAAGTACATCTAATCTTTTATCTGGTACATTAACAACACCAATGTTAGGTTCAATGGTACAAAAAGGGTAATTAGCTGCTTCAGCTCCAGCCTTTGTTATTGCGTTAAATAATGTACTTTTACCTACGTTAGGTAACCCTACAATTCCTAATTTCATTTATGACATTCCTTTCATTTGATTAATGTTTTAATTCTTAATAAATTATACCCTACAGTAAGTTGTATTTCAAGGATATTAGGTTATTCAATGTTATACATGTAAACAAATGTTAATTAATGGTGTACGGCCGTAATTTATTAAATTAAATTTAAAGCTAATTTATTAATAAAAATTTTCAAAATTCTATAAAATGTGAAGGATTTTTTAAATTTATATAGAATTAATATAAATAGTGGTGTAAAGTGGATGAAAGTGGAGTAAAAGTGTAGAGGTGCAATTATGTTTATAGGAGAATATCAACATGCTATAGACAATAAAAATAGAATAATTATTCCATCAAAGTTTAGAGATGAGATTGGTGAAACCTTTGTAATAACAAAAGGTTTAGATGGTTGCCTTTACGCTTACACTATGGATGAATGGAAGTTATTAGAGGAAAAGCTGAAGAAACTTCCATTAACAAGTAAAGATGCAAGAGCCTTTGTAAGATTTTTCTTCTCAGGTGCCAATGAAATTGACGTAGACAAGCAGGGCAGAGCTTTAATACCACAAAATCTTTCAGAATATGCTGCCATAAAGAAGGACATAATAAGTATAGGTGTTTCTACTAGAATTGAGATTTGGAGCAAGGAAAAATGGGAAGAATATAATAATCAAAATATTGACTATGATGCTATAGCTGAAAAAATGAGTGAGCTAGGAATCTAAAGCCATTAAAGGAGAAATTATATGAAATTTAAGCATATATCTGTATTATTAGATGAAGTAATTGAAGGACTAAATATAAATGAAAATGGAACTTATGTGGACTGTACCTTAGGTGGAGCCGGTCACTCAAGTGAGATAATAAAAAGACTTAATTCAAATGGAAAATTAATAGGTATAGATCAAGACTTAGAGGCTCTTAGTGCTGCTAATGAAAAACTTAATGCCTACGAAAATGTTATGTATATACATAATAATTTTACTAATATAGAAAATATATTAAATGAAATTGAAATAGATAATATAGACGGAATTTTAATGGATCTTGGAGTTTCTTCTTATCAACTGGATAATGGAGAAAGAGGCTTTAGCTATATGAAGGATGCTCCCCTTGATATGAGAATGGATCGGGAAGCAGAACTTACAGCCTATGATGTTGTAAATGGCTACTCTGAAGATAAACTTTATAAATTAATAAGAGATTATGGTGAAGAAAAATTCGCAAGCAGAATTGCTAAATTTATTGTAGATCGAAGAGAAAACAGTCCAATAAATTCTACCATTCAGCTTGTAGATATCATAAAAGCCGCTATTCCTGCAAAGGCAAGGAGAGAAGGACCACACCCAGCAAAAAGGACCTTCCAAGCTATTAGAATCGAAGTAAACAGAGAACTTGAAATCTTAGATAAAGCTATAGAAGGAAGTATAAATAAGCTTAAAAAAGGAGGAAGGCTGGCTATAATCACCTTCCATTCCTTGGAAGATAGAATAGTAAAAAATAAATTTAAAGATTTAGCAGATCCATGTAAATGTCCAAAGGAATTTCCGATATGTGCTTGTGGTAAAGTACCAACAATTAAGATAATAAGTAAAAAACCAATAGAACCTACTAAGGAAGAAGTAGAAGAAAATCCCAGAAGCAGAAGCGCTAAGCTGAGGATAGCTGAGAAAATATAGTTCTAATTTTTGGATGGGGTGAATAAAGTGATAGTAATGGATAATAAAAATTTAGTAAGCGGAAGTAATGCACTAGCACCAAAATACAAACCTTATAATCCTAGTATAAATGAGGAGCTTGAAAAGCAAAGAAAAGAGAAAGAGAAAAAGAAAAAAGCCTTAGCACAAAAAAAGCTTAAAGCAAAAGCTAAAATAATTGCTTCTATATTAATTGCATTTGCTATTGGTGTTGTTTTGGTATTACGTTATTCAGCTGTATACAATCTTCAAAAGCAGCTATTGGTGGTAACAGCTGAGATGAATAGCCTAAATATGGATAATGAAAATATAAAGGTTCAAATTTTAAAGGCAAGTAATATGCAGCAGGTAGAAGAAGTTGCAGTGACAAAATTAAAAATGATAACCCCCGATAAAAATAGCATAATCTATTCATCAGTAACTAAAGATTATTTTTCAAATAATGATGCAAAAACCGCTAAAAACACTAATGATAATTTAATTGCGAAAATAAAGAATCTGTTTTTTTAGTGGAGGTAAATCTATTGAATTTTCGGGACAAGGTTAAAATTAAAAAAAGGATGCTGATTTCATTTGGCATACTTTTTATTTTATTTTTTTTGCTTGTTATTAGACTATCTTATATTATGATAGTTAAATCCGAACAGTTGACAAAAATTGCGAAAGAACAATGGACGAGCGAAGTTAAAATCGACGCAAGAAGAGGAAGAATCTTAGATAGATATGGTCATGAGCTTGCAGTAAGTGCTAATGTTTATAGAGTGGATTTAGACATGAATACCGTAAGACAATATCTACAAGAAAATAATACAACTAATGAAGTTATAGCTCCTAAATTAGCTAGTGCTCTTAACATGAAAAATGAAGATGTACTTTCAATATTAAATAAAACTCTGCCTAATGGCTTACCAATGGCTTCTGCAAGCCTAGCTAGGAGAATCGAGAAAACAGAAGCTGATAAGGTAAGAGACTTAAATATTAGGGGAGTTCTAGTTTCATCAGATACTAAAAGATATTATCCAGAAGAAAATTTTCTATCTCATGTACTTGGCTTTGTAAGAAAAGATGGTGTTGGGCTGACAGGCGTGGAATTAAGTTATGATAAAGAACTTTCCGGCACTCCAGGCAGAATAATATCTGAAAATGATAATAAGAGTAAGGGGCAGCCTTACGTTATTTCAGAATTTACTAAACCAGTGGATGGTAAGGATTTAGTTTTAACAATAGATAATATGATCCAAAGTTTTCTTGAGAAAGCTGCAACTCAGGCGTTAAATGACAATAAAGCAAAAGCTGTTACTATAATTGCTATGAACCCTAATAATGGAGAAATTTTGGGACTTGTAAATAAACCAGACTATAATCCTAACAACCCTTGGGTGGAAGGGAAAACACAAAATGAGCTTCAGCAAATGTGGAGAGATAGAGCTGTAAATGACACCTTTGAGCCTGGGTCAATATTTAAAGTTATTACAGCCTATGGAGCAATGGAAGAGGGCTTAGTTAAAGAATCGGATCATTTTTTATGCGGCGGGAGCACTAAAGTAGCTAACAGAATAATTCATTGCTGGAAAAGGACTGGTCACGGTGACGAAACCTTTGTAGATATATTAAAAAATTCATGCAACGTAGGTTTTATGGAGCTTGGAAGAAGACTTGGAAAGGTAAATTTAAATAAATACATAATTAAATTTGGCTTTGGTCAAAAAACTGGTATTGATCTCTCAGGTGAAGCTAAAGGGATAATAAGAAAAACAGAAAATATGACTGAGGTTGATGTGGCTACAGAATCCTTTGGTCAAAGTAATACTGTGTCATCAATTCAGTATTTACAGGCCTTTAATGCAATAGCAAACGGTGGAAAATTAATAACACCTCATGTAATGAAAGAAGTTGTTCATTTCCAAAATGGAGATAAAAAAATAGTTGATGAAAGTTATAACAATTATAATGAAAGAAGTATATTAAAGGAAGATGTTGCCAATACTTTAAGAGGATATCTTGAAAAAGTTGTTTCTGAAGGCGGTGCGAAAAATTCCTTTATACCAGGCTATCATATTGCAGGTAAAACGGGTACAGCTCAAAAGGTAAGCAGTGTTACAAAAAGTTATGAACCTGGTAAATATATATCTTCCTATGCAGGAATGGCGCCAGCAGATAAACCAACTATAACACTGTTTGTTTCTATAGATGAGCCTGATCCTTCAAATTATTATGCAGGACAAATTGCAGCACCAGTAGCTAAACAAATATTTAATGATATATTTAACTATTTAGGAACAATTGCTGACGCATCTAAAGAAGAAATTACAAGAAGCATGCAAAAGGACGTAATAATACCTGAAATAAGAGGCATGAAGAAAGATGAGGCAGTAAAATTACTAAAAGCTCAAAAAATAAATTATGATATTGATGCAAAAGGGTACTATATAGTAGAAATGAGCCCGAAACCAGGCTTTAGCATCAAAGAAGGGGACAAAATTATACTTTACACTGGCTCTGCAGATAACTATAATAAAGTAGTAGTTATGCCGAACCTTATTGGACTTAGCAAAGATAAAGCAACTTCTACTCTTGCAGGACTAGGATTAGAAGCAGATTTTACAGGAGAAGGATTAGTTTCTAGTCAAAGCATTAATGCTGGAGAACAAGTTAATAAAGATACAAAACTTCTCTTACAATTAGAGATAGTAGATGATTAAAGATAGGGGCATGCAAATATTACAACTATAAAGTAGTAAATGCATGCCAATATTGTGTATATAAACAAGTTAGGAGAGTGTTATGATGAGACTTAAAGATTTGCTTAATGGCATAAAATATAGCATAATTGATGGTAATTCAGACATAAATATTAACAAAGTAGTATATGACAGCAGAAAGATTGAAGAGGGCGACATATTCTTTTGTATTACAGGCTTTAAGGCTGATGGCCATGATTTTGCAATTAGCGCTGTTAAAAATGGAGCTTCAGTAATAGTATGTGAAAGAGAAATTGAAGGACTTTCTGGCTGCACGTTAGTTAAAGTGGAGGACAGTAGAAAAGCTTTAGCTATAGCAGCATCTAATTTTTACGGTGAACCATCAAAGAAGTTAAAGATGATTGGTATTACTGGCACAAATGGTAAGACTACATCTACTTACATGATGAAGGCAATATTAGAAGAAGCAGGTTATAAGGTTGGATTAATAGGAACTGTAGCAAATTATATTGGAGATAAAAAACTAGCCTCACATAGAACAACTCCTGAATCATTAGAATTGCACGAGTTATTAAACGAAATGGTTGAAAGTGGTGTATCTTATTGCGTAATGGAGGTTTCTTCCCACTCACTGGCATTAAGCAGAGTTTATGGAATAGAATTTTCAGTTGGTATTTTTACAAACCTGACACAAGATCACCTAGATTTTCATAAAACCTTTGAAAATTACTACAATGCAAAGTTAATTCTTTTTAAGAATAGCAGAGTAACTATAGTTAATTCTGATGATGAATATGGCTTAAGAATACTTAAGGATGTTTCATCTCCTAAAATTTCATATGGATTAAAGGATTCCTGCATGGTTACAGCAGAAGATATTAATATGCGCTCCAATGGAACTGATTTTGTTATGAGGTATAAGGATAAGGATATTAATGTTAACTTAAACATACCAGGAAGATATAATATATATAATGCTTTAGGAAGTGCTGCTGCCTGTTTAACTGAAGGAGTTTCACTTCTTGATGTAAAGAAAGGCTTAGATAGGGTATTTGTGCCTGGCAGATGTGAAATTGTTTCTAAACACTATAACTTAGATTTTGAGATTATAATTG
>Ga0255336_102123_pt1 | contig 10930 bp, 16 predicted proteins | sample MeOH1_35cm_T3_17_FD_189102 | JGI IMG/M metagenome (GOLD analysis project Ga0255336, IMG submission 189102) | Sandy soil microbial communities from University of British Columbia, Vancouver, Canada - MeOH1_35cm_T3_179 | ecosystem: Engineered > Artificial ecosystem > Sand microcosm > Unclassified ...
TTACTGCTCGGATCGGGCTGCTTCGGTTGACACCCGGGTACGGAGTGATGCTCTGTATCTCTCAAAATAAATATCCTGCATCCATTCTCAGTTTCACGCAGCCGCGCCAGCGGCACTAATCATCGCCTCTCTCGAACCACGGCGCTCCCCGTACCGATCTCGATCGAACCTCGACACGGCCGTTGGTTTCGCGCGAGCCGCCGGCCAGTGCCCGACGACTCAACCGCCTGTCACTTTTCGTTACTCACCTCCTTCGACAACTCAGCAGGGCTTCCGTACTTTTCGTCGGGCAATTCCTCCAGCACGGAAATCACATAGTCGCTGGCCGCATTCGAGCCGGCGGTTTCCTGAATGACCGTGATGTCCAGGCGATCGTCTTGGTGAAGTTTGAGCACCGAGCCTTCGAAAATGGCATTAAAACTGCCATCTGCTTGCCATCGCCGAAAGGCGCGATAGATGCGCGTGTAGCGGCTCGCCGGACGGCCTTGGGGATCCTTCTCGATTGGCAGTTCCTTCCACTGACAGCCCAAGTAGAGCAAACGCAAAATGTAGTTGAAGATCGTGTGCCATTCCAGTTTCTTCGCGGGGCCGCGACCGCCCTTGCTCAGATGCGCCAAGACAAATTGCTCAAACTGCGCCGCGCTCAAATTCGTTGGAATCCCTTGCCGTGTCTGGTGTTTCGCCATCTCGAGAATCAAAGAAACGGAATCCTAACCGGTTCGCTTGTATCTACAAAAACCCTTTCCCGCTGCGGTTTTTAAGCAAATTCCAGCGCCGAAAAACCCGCAGCCGGTTGGGACTTCCATTACGAGGAACCCCGCTTGAGCGAACGCACAGATCAGCCAGCGAGCCGCGTCAAACCTTCGCTCGATGTACGGCCCCTCCGCGAAGATCGGCCCCGCGGAGCTTGAGGACCTGTTTCGCGAGGTCGATGCCGAGAATGTCGATTTCCATGATGAACCTCCGCACGTCAAGTTGACGTCCCGCAGCGTCTCCCCAAGGGAGGCGTCGGGTCCATCTCAATAAAGCCCCCAAAAGTATCTCGCCCCATCACACTTCGACACGTCGCTCGCTAAAGCTGGGCTCGAAGCTATCTATCGTGTGGCACGTCCTTTGCACTGTATGAGGCGGGCGTTGCGACTACACAACCGGTTCAAGTCGTTCGCAACGCATTCGACGGTATTTTTAGGAGGCTGCAATGAATCATCTATCGAAGAAAATTCTGGTGTCAGCGCTGGCTCTTGGCTTGGCGGGTGGTGTCTATGCGCAGACAGGCGGTGGCGGCGGTGCTGGCGGGGGCACCGGCGGCGCTAATGGCGCAGGGGTCGGCGGGGGAGCAGGCATGGGCACGACGCCTGGTGGCGCAGCCACCGGTGGCGGCATGGGTACAGGAACGGGAGCTACGCCGCCAAATTCGAACGGCACGAACAGCTCGGACGTGAATAGCAATTCCAGCACCATGGCACCCAACGGCAACGGCACCATGTCCAAACCACAATAAGGTTTGCTAAAGGTCGCAAACCCGCCGACGGCATCGATGGATGCGGCGTCGTCACATTAAAGCGTTGGGCTCGAAATAGTTCGGCAAACTGACTTTTCCTCAAAAGCCAGACGGATTTTGCTAAGCTCGGCGAAGCGACGCCACGCGGAAAATCGTTCGCCGAGTTGTTTTCGGTAGAGCGACGCACGTAGTAAATGTCGCTTGAGCGCGAAATGTTGCCGGATTCACCCGAAGCTCGACACGAATGCTTGTGTGCGTTCGTGATCCCGAAAACCACGCATGCGGCGCTCGCGTTCGCGCGTAAGCTCATGGCTGTTTTCAGCCCAGTTGTTGTCCCGGGCACTGGCTTTGACAAGGCCGTGCTTGACCTCGACCAGTTCGGGGATTTCGGCCTTTGCCGCCGGATAGCTGCGCAGTTGGTCGTCACAATCTTGCGCGGCACTTCGGGGAAAGCGGCAAGCACGCGCTTGAAAAACCGCTTGGCTACCGCCTTGTCCCGACGTTTCTGCAGCAGAATATCGAGCTCGACGCCATGCTGATGACTGTTCGCTGCAACAGGTAAGACTCGCCACGCAGCGTCACGAACACTTCGTCGAGATGCCAGGCAATCAGGCCAACGAGCTGCGTGCTCTTTTGGACATCGGGCATCGTCCAGCCGATCACAAACTGCATCGCGATCAACAGGACGGTTAGCCAGTGGGGCGTGCGCGCGACTGCGTCATATGCCGGACGCGTGCTTTCCGGGACCCCAGCCACTCCCGCTCCTCAATTTTCGCAGAACCTCATTGGGGTTGGTAAAACGCGCGGCCAGCGACTCTCAAACGACTGCCGGCAGATGCAGGTCGCCATCACTAAAGGACGCTAACGACCTCACCTTAAGGAAACCTGATGCTCCGCACGGAGCCATCTGGCTGCCCAACTCCGCTGTCGACCACGTGGAATGGCCGCGAGGCTATCGTGGCAAACATATGGGGTTGCGCGCACGACTTCCGATAGAACACCTCGGAAAAATTTGCGCATCGGCAAGCATTTTCACAGGCAGGCTTCTTGCTGCTCTTCTCCAACATCTTTGACTAACGCTTATCGCTGAGAACAAACATGCGCCTGCTAAATCGTCTGGCTGCTTCAATGGTTTTGCCACTCGCCGCCTGCGCGATCGGACCATCAAGTTCAAGCGATATCGGTTTCGGCACCTCACCCGCCATGCCGGCTCCAGAATCGATGTTGATTCCAATGGTGAACATCGCGCCCATTCAGGCGCGCCCCGCCGGTTTCATGCCCATCGCTCCCAACGGCTTTTCCGTCACCGAGTTCGCCGGCGGCCTGGCGCACCCGCGCTGGCTTTACACGTTGCCTAACGGTGACGTACTGGTAGCGGAAAGCGACGCACCCAAAGAGCACGACGAAGGAAGTGGCATATTCGGCTGGATCAGACGGCAGGTCATGAAGCGCGCAGGCGCGGGTGTGACGAGTCCCGATCGCATCGCGCTGTTACGCGACGCGAACGGCAGTGGCGTCGCCCAGATGCAAACCGTGTTTCTCCGCGGCCTGCACTCGCCATTCGGAATGGCGCTCATTGACAATAAACTCTACGTTGCCGATACGGACGCTCTGCTGCGTTTCGACTACGCTACGGGCACCACGCAGATCACCAGCCCTGGGCTTAAGGTTGCCGATTTGCCAGCCGGCCCGATCAATCATCACTGGACAAAAAACATCCTCGCGGATCACTCAGGCAAGCATCTATACATCACGGTGGGGTCAAATAGCAACGCGGGAGAAAATGGCGTAGACGCCGAACAAGGCCGCGCACGGATCCTTGAGTTTGACGTGGACACGGGTCGCTTGCGGCCCTATGCGACAGGATTGCGCAATGCCAACGGCCTCTCGTGGCAACCGGACAGCGGGGCGTTGTGGACGGCAGTCAACGAACGGGACGATCTCGGTAACAACCTTGTACCGGACTACATGACCGCAGTGAAAAATGGAGCGTTCTATGGCTTTCCGTACAGCTATTACGGCCATCACGTCGACACGCGAGTCAAACCTCAACGCCCCGACCTGGTCGCCACGGCCATCGCACCGGACTATGCCCTCGGCAATCATACGGCTTCCCTAGGTCTTGTCTTTTACGACCAGACACTGTTCCCAACGCACTATCGAGGGGGCGCATTTGTTGGTCAGCATGGATCATGGAACCGCAAGCCGCGCACCGGCTACAAGGTGGTGTTCGTGCCATTTGCCGATGGAAAGCCTGCTGGCGCCCCTGAGGATTTTCTGAGCGGCTTCCTGACGGCGGATGGCCACGCCGTGGGGCGACCTGTTGGCGTCGCGCTGGATGCGCACGGGGCCTTGCTCGTGGCGGACGACGTAGGCAACGCTGTCTGGCGAGTCGCGCCGCACAGCAACATCAACTCGGCGTACATCGTGTCGACGGGAAAATGATGGCTCTGGTGCAAATAGGCGGTCTGGTCGAGGCGTTTCGTATAGCTAAGGATGCCTTATCGAGCCGACAGAACGGCATTCCCAACGCAAGATCGTCGCGTGCGAGTGACAAACCCCGCTCAGCCATCATCTCGACAAGATTCCGAGGCTAAGTTTGTAGCGCAGGTACCAGCGAAAGCACAGAAGGATGATCTCGCGATCAAAATGCCCCCATCGAACAGCTTGTCCAGTCTCTTCCGCTTACTCATCATCGGTCATTCGTTCGTGTAGTCCGACGACTCTAACCCATTCACTGTCTCCATTTGCATCGAACCGCTTCAGGTACTTGTGTATGCGGCGATGGAGACTTTGCTCGCCCGCTACAGCGACGGCAGAACTCACAGTACAAGACCCACACGTTCAGTCCTGCCGAGGCGGCCTGCACAAAGGCGCGGAGTGATTCTGAAACGTCGAGCCTCCGCGTATTGTCGACTGGTCCGAAAGCCACGTGAGCACGCCCGGATGACTGTCGACCGAGCACGTCTACTCATTCGCCGCTCTCAATGAGACGATCGATGACGTTCGGGGCAATTATTTCAGCCTCCGCGCGAGCTTCTGCCGCCGTGAGAAACGACGTCGAACTGGGTTCTCTCCACACGATGCTGTTGCCCTTGTAAATCAAGGCTGTTGCCCGAAACTCACGCGGTGCGACTTTGACCACAGAAGCTTCAAATGTAAAGCCCTTATACTGTTCTGACACGTGATTCTCCTTTTCGGTGTCGGCAATCTGACCGGTCGAGCTGGGCCGGCCAAGGGTCAACCGGAATGTATAGCTTTGTCACCGGCCACGTGAGATAAGCGAATAGGTCGCTCGCTAGGTAGAAGACGGGAACTGGGGAACCTTGCTCCGAAAGACGGCAATAACCCTTGTCTGCCGGCATCGTGCGCGGATGCATTCGAATGGGAACGTTGATGTTTCCCATTCAACGACTTGACTGTCCCATTCAGCTCTACATTGTTACCGCAGCACGCTCCCTTCTCTGACTTCGCTCGCGCAGTATTTCCTCTCCCCGTACGTGCTGGTTGAGGTGGATATTCTTGGAAAGCGGAATGTACGCAGACGCATCGGGGCCGAAACCATCCCGGGCACAACGTGCTTCCCAGAAACACCAGACCATCACGGCGACGACAGATCTGCAGCACTCGCGGTACCACGGGATTGTCTTGCCCGCCGCCGATTCCACGTAACTTCGGCGAATCCATACCAGGCGGGCGAACGGAACCAAGAGCCGTTATGATGGAGCAAAGTTCGAGGCCGGCTCGCTGATTGCTGGAGCAAGCACATGGTCCTCGCAATGCCTCGCCGGTTATCGACATGATATGAGCACTTCGATTAGGAATGTTTGCAAATTTTCCGGGTTCGACAGCGTGCCAGACGTAACCGCATCGACGTCAGAACAGTAGCTGGCACTCTGCAACTACAACGTCGCCAGCATTTGCAAAAAGCCGCCTTTCTAAGCGAGTTCGATCGCGTCATCGTCCCGGATCGTCTTCGGAATCGGCCGGTGCTTCGCTAACGTCATCATTTTCCTGAGAGCTCGGAGTTGTTGCCTTTGCGCCTTTGTTTGCCCCTTCATCCTTCGCTCCTTGCGCGCCGGGTTTGTTGCTTTCAGCCATAGCCTCACCTCCTGAACGGTTGAGTAGATTGGGAAAGCAACGGTCATGCCTCATATCCGCGCCTCGCGTTTAAAAGTGGCAATCTTGAATGCCTATGGTCGTCTTCCAGCAATTTAAAAGGGGCTACCCGGTCTGCCTACTGCGATGGCCGCCGTACGTCGTCAGGTCCCAAAATGCTAACGTACTCAAAGAAAAGCTCCACGATTGGCGTCGCGAACTCGTTCAGCTAATGACTCATGCATGGGACACTGGAGGGCAGTGTCAACTTACTGAGAATTGGATGGAACGACACGGTCAACCTGAGGAGGCCCAACCAGCGAGCGTGTCGCCGAAGCCGCCGCGCGCGCGGGTTGCGCTGCGCGCGCTAGTAGTCACGCGCGGCGCAGCGCTCCACGCGATGCGCGCGCCGCTCCCGATCAACCGGTCGACCAGCGCGAGGTCCTCGCTACAGGCAAGCGGTGGGAAACCGCCGGCCCGTAGGTACGCTTCGGCGGAGACGCCGAGATTTGCGCCGTGCACATGGCGATGGCCGTCGGCGTCAACATAGACTTTGCGGAAATGATCGCGCACGCTGTGCGGATGCGCGGACCAGTCGTCGACTGCTATCGAACCGCACACCGCATCCGTGCCGAGCGACAGTTGCGCGACCAGCCAGGCCGCCGACACGCGGCTGTCGGCGTCTGTGAATGCGAGCCAGCGCGCCCCGGCCGTGAGCAGCATCGCGGCGCCGGCCGCGCGCGCGACGCCGACATTGCGCGCCTGAACCGTCAACGTCTCGACGCCGTACGCGTGCGCAATCGCGCCGGAGAAATCGTTGCACGCGTCAAGCACCACAACTTGGCGCACCGTCTCGCCGGCCAGGTCCGCATGCCGCGCGGCCGCGTGCAACGCGGCAAGGCATGTCGAGAGCAGCGCCTGTTCGTTGTGCGCGGGGACGATCACGCCGATCATGCGAGCCCCTCACGTTGCGCGACCGACCGCGCGTCGCGCGACCACACGTCGATCAGCAGATCGGCCTCGTCGTGATGCGCAAGCCGCGTCAGACCGCAACGCGCGTCGAACAGCGCATGCGCCGCGCCGGCGGATTCGAGCGCTTCGTCGAACGGCCTGCGCCAGTGGCACGCGAGCAGCGTGCCGTCCACAGTCAACGATCCTGCGATGCACGCGGCCAGCGTGTCGAGATCGGCGGCATCAAGGTAGTACGCGAACTCGCTGATAACGATCAGATCGAACGGACCTGCTTCGCGCGGCCAGTGCGCCGGCATCGTCCGTTGCTCGACGCGCACGTGCGGCTCAGCCGCGACCCGCTCGCGCGCGAGGCGCACTGCCGTCGCGTTCAGGTCGGCGGCAAGCAGCGCATCGCAACGAGCCGCCAGTTCGGCGGTCAGTTCGCCGTTTGCGCAACCGGGTTCGAATGCGTTGCTGTAACGCGGCCGCGGCAACAACGCGAGCGTTAGCGAACGCTTGCGCTGTTCGTACCAGCCTCCGCGCAATTTCCACGGATCGTCGCTGCGTTCGTACAACTCATGGAAATATTGGATCAGAGAGAACATGTCAGCGGCTCCCGGTACAAAGCGTTAGAGTGTCCATGTAGCGTCACCGGTTTTCAAGCTCGCTTCGCCCAGTACGGCGAGATCTCGTTCGGCGTGACTTTGTCGCAGGAACACCGGCAAGTCCGCAAGCGCGCGAGCAAAACGCGCGTCGCGGCACAATGGGCCGGCGCCGAGCGTGCGAGTCACGTGCGTCATTACATCGGTCACCGCTGATTCGACCACGAGACGCGCACGCAGCGCCTCGCATTGCAGATCGTCACGAGAATTGACGTCGATTTGCGCCGCCGTTTCGCGCAACACCGCCGCGGCGCCGGACAGCGCAACGTCGACCGCGCCGAGATGCGCGAGCCGATGTGCATCTGCGCGTTGGGCGGCGGCATCGCGCAGCGTCTGTCCCAGCCTCGCCGCCGCACCATACCAGCATGCGGCGATGCCGGCGCCGCCATGCCAGAAACCGGGACGCCGCACGTATGCGTGCGGCCCGCCGATCCGCGTGGCGAGCGCGTGATCGAACGACACATCGGCGCTCGCGGTCGCACGCATGCCGACCGCTTGCCAGCGCGACGTATCGATCGAGATCGACGACGGCTGCTGCATGTCGACCGCCGCGAGCACCGACTCGCCGTCCAACCAGACAGTAAGCAACCCATGGCTGACAATGCTCGCGCCGGAGCACCACGCCTTGACGCCCGACAAACGTAGCTGCGACCCACGCAAAGCGGTGGCGCTCACGCGTGCATCGGGCGGTTCGGCAGCCCACACGCCCCACCGGCTGCGCACGGGCGGCGTAAAGCCGTTCAATTCGGCGAGGATCGCGAGCGCATCGGTATGACCTTCGAACAGCTTCACGAGTCCGAGGTCGCACCCGGCGACCGTCGCGAGCATTTGCCAGCGCACGAGCGTCCGGCCGCTGCCGGGGAATGGTAAACGATCGAAGCCGTGATCGATCAACTCCACCAGCAGGCTGCCGAGCGAGGCCGGATCATCGGCGTGGAAGCGTGCATTGCGCAGAAACGCATCCAGCGCCGCAACGCGCGCATCGGCAACATCGCGGACATCGTTGTGCGGCGGCCGTGCGCTGACGCCGGCCACATGATCACGCATATCGAGCATCGTGCCTCCCTGAGCCTGTCGAAACTAGGCGCACGGATTTTCGGTAGCCGCGGCGCTTACTCCGCTTGAGCAAGCGCTGTGCCTCGGCATATCGAACTCAACCGGCGAGCATCCCACCATTGAAACAAACGGCGACTGCTGCGCAGCGACGCTGGTAGTGTTCACCGCTCGGTGTCACAAACATCTCGCCGAGATGCCATGTACTGCCTGGCCTGCGCCGTACCGCTTTCGCCCTGCGAGCACAGCCCGCGCCAAATTTGCAGCACCAGCATCGGATCGTCTCGTACGTCACGGTCACGCCGCGCTCGAAGAGCAACTCTTCGATGTCGCGCAAGCGGGCGACAATCACACGCCGCTGCGGCCACGGAGCAGCCAGGCACGCCGTTTGCGCTACTTCATATGCCTGCCCCGGTATGGGCGGCAAACCATCCACGAATCAGTTTTGCATTGGAGGTCGGCCATGAACAAGGACCAGGTCAAGGGTACGGCGGAGAAGGTGAAAGGCAAGGTGAATGAGACCGTCGGCCGCGCAACGGGCGACAGGAAACAGGAAGTTAAGGGCGATGTTCAGCAGGCAGCTGGCGAAGCACGGAAGAAGGCTGGCGACGTCAAGGAAGCCGTCAAGGATACGACGACCCAAAAACCCTGAAGCTCTCGCGGGCAGACCCCTACTGCGGTCGCGACGGTTGTGTCGCGCTAAGGGTGCAGGAGTAAAATCCAGGCGGACATTTTCCTGAAGTGAAGCGTGATATGAAGAAGGCGACTGCGAGAAAAGCCCTGCCTGCCGGCGTAGCGAAGGTACTCAAGCGCCTGCACTATCCGCTGGACGTGATCCTGCTGTGTGTCCGATGGTACGTGGCCTACCCGCTGCGCCACCTGGAGGAGATGGTGGCCGAACGGGGTTTCGAGGTTGACCATTCGAGCGTACATCGCTGGGTGATCAAACTCGTGCCCTTGTTCGAGAAAGCCTTTCGCAGGTACAAACGCCCGGTGAACGCATGAAGATGCAGCATGACCACATCGTTCCACTTCCTCGGCAAGCGCTGCTTGTTCTGAACACATTGCCTCAAAATGCCTCGTCAAATCGTCGCCATTTCGTCGGGCCGCCCGCTCAAGTAGTCGAGCCGTTTGCAGATCAGTTACCGTACAAAGCTCAAGTCAAGCAGCCGCATCTCCACGAGGGAGGAGGCAGTTAGTTGGCGGGTGGAAACGGTGCGCCCCGAGCATAGGAAAAATGCGATGTGGCGAACGATAGAGTCATGACCAGCAGGTTTCGGCGTAATTTCATGATTGTCGAAAGATCGGCCTAATAAGACAATACCCAAGTCTTTGCCCGGCTAAACATTGCAGTCCTCACCGAGCCGTACTTTTGGCATCACGTCCATGCCCATTTTCAGGAGGTGGTGGCCGCGAAGTCGACGTTTCTCAAGACGCAGCGCCTTCCTCCTCGATGATCTGCGCTATTTGGCGCACTTTGTCGAGGCAATCGGTGACGGCACTCGCGGAACACATCCGTCCGGCGCCGATTCATTTTACCCTTTGGAAACGTAAGTATTCCTTTGCATAACGGTCATAGTTCCTCCGAGCTCATTTTCGCGACAAAACAACCGCCCGTACATCACCGTTGACTTCAACGCCACAAAACTGGCAACCTACGTCAGCAAAGTGGAGCAAACAACTTGGACTCTAATAACCCTTGTTCTGGCTTTCCTTTTGCTCCTTGGCGAGCGCAGACTCCCACATGCTTGAGAATTCTTCGTTGTTATTCTCGGTGTAAGTCAGGATTTCACTGAAAGCTCCCTTTACGTCAGAGTCAGAACGGGAGGTGACGACTTCCATCGTCTCGGGAAATTGCGCACCGTCGCGTTGCACGGAGAATAGTGAGGTAATTTTGCCGTGTTCGGATTTCATGTCGCAACCACCGTCGTCGAAAGTTGTAGCTCTTACTGTATAGGCGTCCGCGTGCACTTCTTTTACGGAACCATGGCAACCGCCTAGCGTGGTGGCGACGATCGCGTTCTGCACAGCATCTTTTGAGACGAGGAAATGCTCTGCGTTTGAATTGCCCGAAAAGAGCATCAGGGCGGGGATTATTAGAAAGTTTTTCATCGTCAGATTGAGCTAAGGGGTTCCCGGACAAACGGCTTGGGTGCGAATTTAAGCTCGACAGACTTACTCGATACTGACTAAATATGATACTTACTAGATATATATCCCCAGGGAAATAGTTCGACTACGCCCTGTCTCTTACTCCACTCAAGGTCAAGGGTCAGTGGAGATATCTGTACCGGGGGGTGGACAAGGCGGGCGACACCATTGATTTTTTGTTCAGAGCCAAGCGTGACAAGGCTGTTGCACGGCGCTTCTTTCAGAAGGCCATGGCTCAGAACGGCACGCCCGAGACGGTGACCATAGACAAGAGCGGTTCCAATCTGGCTGCGCTTCACGCAGAAAGGCACCACTGCCTCGCGATCGGATTTACCAACGGTCCGGAACGCGACTGGCGCTTCACCCTCGCCGACGGCTCGGAACAGCCTGTGCATGTACCAGGCCGCCTCGATATCAGCGGCGGTGGCATGGCCCTGCGTGAAGCCGCGCTCGCCGGTCTCGGCATCATTCTCCAGCCGGAGTTAATGCTGGAGCAGGATATTGCCGCCGGAAC
>Ga0255336_102124_pt1 | contig 10928 bp, 8 predicted proteins | sample MeOH1_35cm_T3_17_FD_189102 | JGI IMG/M metagenome (GOLD analysis project Ga0255336, IMG submission 189102) | Sandy soil microbial communities from University of British Columbia, Vancouver, Canada - MeOH1_35cm_T3_179 | ecosystem: Engineered > Artificial ecosystem > Sand microcosm > Unclassified ...
GAACGATCACTTGGAAATGATGGCGGCGGTGCAGCCTTTCGTCGATACATCGATCTCGAAGACGGTGAATGTGCCGGCCGATTATCCGTTCGATGCATTCAAGGATCTCTACTTCGATGCATGGCGCCGCGGCCTGAAGGGGCTCGCCACCTACCGTCCGAACGAGACGCTGGGAGCGGTGTTGTCAGTGACGCCCGAGACGCCTGCCATTGTTGCGTCCGATCCTTCGGACGCCGCGGACGCCGAGGTTGAGCTGGACCCGTTGCGGATTGCCGTCGATCATCGGCCGCGGGGCGAGTTGCCGGCGATTATCGAGAAGGTGGAGTACCTCACGCAGGCCGGCAAGAAGTCGCTTTATGTGGCGGTGTCGTTCATGGAGATCACAGGGCGGCTGGGCGGGGAGGATGTCACCATCGAGCGGCCCATCGAGTTCTTCATTCCCACGGGTCAACGCGACGAATCGCAGCAGTGGATCACGGCGACCATGCGCTCGTTGTCGCTGGCGGCGCGGGGTGGGTTTGTCGCGCGTAATCTGCAGGATATGCGCAAGGTGTCGTGGGATCGTGGGCAGGTGCGTCTTGGCGACGTCGAGCGTCTCGATGGACATAAGGCGCCGCGCTGGCACGACTCCGAAGTTGCGGCGCTTGCGTATGCGATCCAGCAGATTCTGTATCGACGTGGCTTCCTCGATATCGAGGGTGGCCAGGTGCCATCGCGCGTGCTTGCGCAACGTCGGCATGAGAATGCGCAGACTGGGCTTGAATTGGCTTCATCGTCGGCTTCATCGAATTCCGGCGATGACGACATCACGGCAGTCGTGGAAAACAGCGCGGATGCAGCCAACCCGCACGCGCTGCTGCCAATCCCAGGCCGCAAGTGCCCGACTTGCGGCGCCAATGCAATGATCCGCAAGGATGGCTGCGACTTCTGTACGGCGTGCGGCGAAATAGGCGCTTGCGGATGATTGAGACCAGGTACATGATCGCTTCCGACTGCGACCATGTACCCAGTTGACTGAGTCCTACTTCGTTACCGCGGACCCGATAGTCCGCGGTAACGAAGCGTTGAAACATCAAGCCTGTCGCTTATTGCGCCAACTCCACTGCCTGACGTTCGCGTGTTGCTTGTGGCCTGTACGGCTGCCATTGCGGTGCTTCTGGCAGCCAGTCGTCGAGTGCCGAGAAGTCTTCAAGGGGTACTGATTCATTCATGATGGACTCCTTTCCTTATTGAACGTTGGCCTTGCCGCTTTGAGTCACCGAGCCGTTCGCGAACTCCACCACTGCGCGGTTGCGTTGTTCTGCAACCGCCTCTTCGCGGGCGCGTTGTTCATGTTGGGCTGCTACGGCAATGCCGGCCATGCTGCGGTCCGGATACGTGTTGCGATTCAACGCGGGTAGCGTGCCGTTTGCATAGGCTGCGGCCAGTTCGGCGCGCACTTGTGCGCGTGTCATGGTGCTTTCGGAGGTCGTCGCTGTTTGATACGTGCCTGCGTGACCGATGCCCCCGTCGGCGAATGCGGTCGTGGAAACGACGGCCGATATAGCCGAAAGTGAGAGTGTTGCGATAACGGTTTTCATGCGTGTTGCTCCTGTCGGTTCATGCGAAAGCATTGAACGGAGTCGATGCAATCGGACTGATAGCGGGGCAGTGAGGGCGAGGGACTTAGTCAACCAAACAACTAAGCAACGGGCCGCGCTGCGACAGGACCAAATGTAGTCAAGCGAGGACTAGGGATAAATGACTATTGAGCGAATACATTAATCGCGCTAGGCGAATAATCGCAAAAGCCCTTATGGCAAGGGCTTTTGCGATGAAACCAGTATTAGCGCAAGGGACTTAAGCCCTTAGCCGCAAGAGGGTCGGACGGGGGGGCGTTCGCACTCGGGGGTGGTTTGGGGCTGCTGGTGTGGGTGCTCGAGGGTCGATGCCGGGTGGTTGCCGCTTAGCGTAGTGGTCACGCAGACGGTCACGCAGACCACCAAGGCCGAAAGCACCAACCCGGCATCACCCCCGACCGCTAACCCTAAAACCGCCCAAACCCGTCCCCCGGCGCGAGCGAAAACTAAACCACGACCTCAGCCGTGCCGGCAACATCCGGCGTCCCGTGTTTAACGACCGAGGACTTCGGCGTGGCAGTCGGCAGGCAACGCTGCTCGGCGTCCTCCTGTCCTGAAAGCAGCGGACACCGTTCAAACAACTCAGCGGCCCAGTCGACAAACACCCGCACCTTGGGCGACAAATGCCGGTTATGCGGATACACGACTGAAATGGGCATGGGAAGAGGTTTCCACTGCGGCAGTACCTCGACCAGTTCGCCGGCCCGCAAATGCGGAAGGGCCATGAACCGCGCGATCTGGACGAGCCCAACCCCTTTGACGCCACACGCCAGATAAGCCTCGGCGTCATTCACCGCAATGACCCCGCGCATTTTCACTTCGATGGATTTCCCATCGACGACAAAATCCATATCCATCACGCGGCCGGTGCGGCTGGAAAAATAATTCACGGCCGTGTGTTGCTGCAAATCCTCGATGGTATGCGGCACGCCATGAAGCTCGAGATAATCGGGACTCGCCGCGGTCAGGCCCTGAAACACGCCGATGCGCCGCGCCACCAGACTCGAATCCTGCAGGGTCCCGACGCGAATGACACAATCCACCCCTTCCTGAATCAGGTCGACCGGTTTGTCGCCGAAACCGATCATCAATTCGATGTCCGGGTAACGCGAGTGGAATTCACAAAGCTGGGGCATGACGATCATGCGCCCGATCGACCCCGGCATATCGATCCGCAATTTACCGCGCGGACCTTTGCCGGTATTGGCGAACGAACTCTCGGTTTCCTCGATGTCCGCGAGAATCCGCACGCAGCGCTCGTAGTACGCAGCGCCGTCCGGCGTGAGGTTCAGGCGTCGTGTCGTGCGTTGCAGGAGACGCACGTTGAGGAACGCTTCGAGGTTCTGAATGATCGTCGTCACCGAGGCGCGGGGCATGTCCAGGGTGTCTGCCGCGCGCGAAAAGCTGTTGGTGTCGACGACTCTTGTAAACACCTGCATAGCTTGTAGCCGGTCCATTTTTCTCTCACCGTCAATGCTTTGCAGCGTCCGGAATAAGGATGCCGCTCAGACAGGAATGGGCAGTTTCGATCGCGATTGTTCGGTGCGACCGAATTGTGTTGCCGGATTATAGGCATTTATTTCAAATGTCGTTGCCCCCAGAATTCGTTTCATCGCAACTCGGGTGGGATGGCGCGGACGCGCTGAAAATAACCATGGCATCGACGCTGGATCTGGGCCTCTGCATAGAGGATGTTCGAATCGCGGGACATGCGCAACCCATAACCTTGCGCAGTTATCGCCCCGCCTCGGACGGCAGCGTCCTGCCGGTCGTGCTCTATTTTCATGGCGGCGGTTTTGTGCGCGGCACGCTGGATGACGCCGACATTGCCGCAGCCACGATCGCCCGGGACACCGCGGCGTGGGTGGTCTCGGTGGGCTACTCGCTGGCGCCGGCTTTCCCGTTTCCCGCAGCGCCTGAAGATGGTTATCGGGCGGCGCAATGGGCGATAGCGAACGCTCGTGCGCAACGGGCGGACGCGAACCGGATTGGTGTAGCGGGGCACGACGCAGGCGGCAACCTGGCCACCTGTCTTGCGGCTATTGCACGGGATCGCGGGGACATTGCGATCCTGGCGCAAGCGCTGCTCGCGCCGCTGCTCGATCCAAGCATGACGCGCATGGCCGACGAGAACAAGGTGCGCTCGCCGGACATCTGCATGGCGGAGTGCGCGCAGTGTTATCGCGCGTACCTGCCGAACGCTTCGCAACGGCTTCATCCGTATGCAGCGCCGCTTGAATCGCGACGCCTTGCGGGCTTGCCGCCGGCGCTGATTGCGAGCGCCCAGCATGATCTGCTGCATATCGAAGCAGAGAAATATGCGGGCGAGCTGATCGCCGCCGGTGTGCCGACGGAAGTCACGCGTCACGTCAATGCATCGCATAACGCGCTTGCAGCGGACCCGGCCGCACTCGCCGACGTCGTAGCGTTCTTTAAGAAGCGGCTTCGCGCGCGGGCGGTTGCGCCACTCGCGACACATTAAAAAATTCAAACAATCTCAACGACTAATCGGAGCAACGCATGTCCATCACTCGCAAACGTCTTATCGTCGCGCTGGGCGCCACGCTGGTCGTCGCAGGCATCGGAACATTCACTGCCATGCATGGTTTCGGCCGCGGCGATCTGCCGGTGAACGGCGCCGAGGCCGCCATCAAGCCGGCGGCCCCCGCCATGGAAGTGGATGTCGCCACGGTGGTCTCGAAGACCATCACCGACTACCAGAACTATTCGGGCCGCCTTGAAGCCGTCGACAAAGTCGATATCCGTCCGCTCGTGCCGGGGACCATCGTCGCGGTGCATTTCGCCGACGGCGCGCTGGTGAAGAAGGGCGATCCGCTTTTCACGATCGATCCCCGTCCGTACGTGGCGGCAGTCGATCAAGCCGCGGCGCAACTCGCGGCGGCCCAGGCGCGCAACGGTTATACATCGACTGATGCCGCGCGTGCGGAACGTTTGCTGGCGGACAACGCCATCGCCAAGCGCGACTACGACGAGAAGCAGAACTCGGCGCATGAAGCGGCTGCGAACCTGAAAGCGGCGCAAGCGGCGCTCGAGACGGCGAAGATCAACTTGACGTACACGCAGATCGTGGCGCCGGTGTCGGGCCGTGTGTCGCGTGCGGAGATGACGGTGGGCAACATCGTGTCGACGGGTTCCAGCGCACCGTTGTTGACTACGCTGGTGTCGGTGTCGCCGATCTACGCTTCGTTCGATGTCGACGAGCAAACGTACCTGCGTTATCTGAGCCGCGACTCGCGTGCAAGCGTTCCGGTCTCGCTCGGTCTCGCGAACGAGGATGGTTTCTCGCGCGAGGGCAAGGTCGCATCCGTCGATAACCAGCTCAACACGGGCTCCGGCACGATCCGCGTGCGGGCACGTTTCGATAACGCCGACGCTTCGCTGGTGCCGGGCCTCTATGCACGCATCAAGGTGGGTGGCGGCACGCCGCATCCGGCCGTGCTGATCGACGATGCCGCGATCGGTACCGACCAGGACAAGAAGTTCGTGATGGTGGTCGATCACGACAACCGCGTGCAATACCGCGAAGTCACGCTCGGCACGTTGAGCGATGGCCTGCGCGTGATCGTGAAGGGCTTGCAGCCGGGCGAGCGGATCGTGGTGAACGGCCTGCAGCGCGTGCGTCCGAACGATGTCGTGAAGGCCAATTCCGTAGCAATGGCGAGTGCGTCGCCGGCCACCAAAGACGCTTCATAAGACGCGCTTTATAAGACGCTTAACAGCGGCTCCTCGTGTGCGAAGTATGTGACGGGTTCGTTCCTGACGGGACGGACCGGTGACCGCCTACGCGCGCGCAGCCTCTCATGCAGATAAAGAAACCGTCATGAACATATCTAAATTCTTCATCGACCGCCCGATCTTCGCGGGGGTGCTATCGGTGCTCATCCTGCTGGCGGGCATTATCGCCATGTTCAAGCTACCGATCTCCGAATATCCGGAAGTCGTGCCCCCGTCCGTGGTCGTCCATGCTCAATATCCGGGTGCGAATCCGAAGGTGATCGCCGAAACGGTGGCGTCGCCACTGGAAGAGCAGATCAACGGCGTGGAAGACATGCTGTACATGCAGTCGCAAGCTAACAGCGACGGCAACCTGAACATCACGGTGACGTTTAAGCTCGGCACGGACCCGGACAAGGCACAGCAACTCGTGCAGAACCGCGTGTCGCAGGCCTTGCCGCGTCTGCCTGAAGACGTGACGCGGCTCGGTGTGACGACCATCAAGTCGTCGCCGACGCTCACCATGGTGGTCCACCTGAACTCGCCGAATGACCGCTACGACATGACGTATCTGCGCAACTACGCGCTGATCAACGTGAAGGACCGGCTCGAGCGGATCCAGGGCGTGGGGCAGGTTCAGCTCTGGGGGTCGGGCGATTACTCCATGCGCATCTGGCTCGATCCGCAAAAGGTCGCGCAGCGCGGCATGACGGCGACCGATGTGGTCAACGCCATCCGCGAGCAGAACGTGCAGGTGGCAGCCGGTGTGATCGGCGCATCGCCGACGTTGTCGAATGTGCCGCTGCAACTGAACGTGAACGCGCAAGGACGCTTGCAGACCGAGGCGGAGTTCCGGGACATCGTGCTGAAGACCTCGCCCGATGGCGCGGTCACGCATCTGCATGATGTGGCACGGGTTGAACTGGCTGCGTCGGAATACGGCTTGCGTTCGCTGCTCGACAACAAGTCGGCGGTTGCGATGGCGATCAACCAGCAACCGGGTGCGAACTCGCTGCAGATCTCCGACCAGGTCCGCCAGACGATGAAGGAACTGAAGGCGGACATGCCGGCGGGCGTGGATTATCAAATCGTCTACGACCCGACGCAGTTCGTGCGTTCCAGTATTGATGCGGTGGTTCATACGCTCATCGAAGCAATTGCGCTGGTCGTGCTGGTGGTGATCGTGTTCCTGCAAACGTGGCGCGCGTCGATCATTCCGCTGTTGGCGGTGCCGGTGTCGATCATCGGTACATTCTCGCTGCTGCTTGCTTTCGGCTTCTCGATCAACGCGTTGTCATTGTTCGGGATGGTGCTCGCAATCGGGATCGTGGTGGACGATGCGATCGTGGTGGTGGAGAACGTCGAACGGAACATTGAGGCGGGGTTATCGGCACGGGAGGCGACCTATCAGGCCATGCGCGAAGTGAGCGGGCCAATTGTCGCTATCGCGCTGACGCTGACCGCCGTGTTCGTGCCGCTCGCGTTCATGTCCGGCTTGACGGGTCAGTTCTACAAGCAGTTCGCGATGACCATCGCCATCTCGACGGTGATCTCGGCATTCAATTCACTGACCTTGTCGCCGGCGTTGGCAGCGATGCTTTTGAAAGGCCACGACGAACCGAAGGACTGGCTCACGCGCGGCATGGACCGTGTGTTCGGCGGTTTCTTCCGTCAGTTCAACAAGGTCTTCAAGCGCGGTTCGGAGAAGTACGGCAAGGGCGTGACCGGCGTGGTCAACCGCAAGGCGCTGATGATGGGCGTTTATGTCGTGCTGCTGGCCGGCGCGGTCCTGATGGGCAAGGTCGTGCCGGGCGGCTTCGTGCCGGCACAGGACAAGGAGTACCTGATCAGCTTTGCGCAGTTGCCCAACGGTGCGTCGCTTGATCGTACCGAGGCGGTGATTCGCCAGATGACGGACATCGCGAGAAAAACTCCGGGCGTGCAGAGCGCGGTGGAATTTCCGGGCTTGTCGGTGAACGGTTTCACGAATTCGTCGAGCGCGGGCATTGTGTTCGTGACGCTCAAGCCGTTTGACGAACGCAAGGGCAAGGCGCTCTCGGCAGGTGCGATTGCAGGTGCATTGAACCAGAAATACGCGGCGATCAAGGGTTCGTTCATTGCCGTGTTCCCGCCGCCTCCGGTGCTCGGGCTGGGTACGCTGGGCGGCTTCAAGTTGCAACTCGAGGATCGTGGTGCACTGGGTTACACCGCACTGAGCGATGCAACGCAAGCGTTTATCAAGCGTGCATCGCAGACGCCTGAACTGGGACCGACGTTCTCCAGCTATCAGATCAACGTGCCGCAACTGAACGTGGATCTGGACCGGGTGAAGGCGAAGCAATTGGGCGTCTCTGTGACGGATGTGTTCAGCACAATGCAGGTGTATCTCGGCTCGCTGTATGTGAACGACTTCAACCGCTTCGGCCGTGTGTACCAGGTGCGGGTGCAGGCGGATGCGCCGTTCCGCTCGAACTCGGACGATATCGGTCTGCTCAAGACGCGTAACGCGAACGGCGAGATGGTGCCGCTGTCGTCGCTCGTCAAGGTGACGCCAACCTATGGCCCTGAAATGGTCGTCCGCTACAACGGCTACACCGCTGCCGATATCAACGGTGGTCCGGCTCCGGGTTATTCGTCGGGCCAGGCGCAGGCTGCAGTGGAACGAATCGCGGCTGAAACGCTGCCGCGCGGCATCAAGTTTGAATGGACCGACCTGACGTATCAGCAGATCCTCGCGGGCAATGCAGCCATGTGGGTGTTCCCGATCAGCGTGCTGCTCGTGTTCCTCGTGCTGGCCGCACTGTATGAAAGCCTGACGCTGCCGCTCGCCGTGATCATGATCGTGCCCATGAGCATTCTCTCGGCATTGCTTGGCGTGTGGCTTACAAAGGGCGACAACAACATCTTCACGCAGATCGGCTTGATGGTGCTGGTGGGCTTGTCGGCGAAGAACGCCATCCTGATCGTGGAATTTGCGCGTGAGCTGGAAATGCAGGGGCGCTCGATCGTGGAGGCTGCTATCGAAGCGAGCCGTTTGCGTCTGCGGCCGATTTTGATGACGTCGATCGCTTTCATCATGGGCGTGGTGCCGCTCGTGGTGTCGTCGGGTGCAGGCTCGGAAATGCGCCATGCAATGGGCGTCGCGGTGTTCTTCGGCATGCTCGGCGTGACGCTGTTCGGCCTGATGCTTACACCTGTCTTTTATGTGCTGCTGAGAAAGCTGGCTGGCGGCGAACATCTCGTCGACAAGCATGGCCACAATCCGCACATGCGCGGTGTCAATGCTTCGCTTGAAGTATGAGAGAGATTGAAATGAAAACGTTGAATATCAAGCGGTGGCTGGGATTGTCGGCGTTACTTGGGTCGTTGCTGGTCGTCGCGGGCTGCTCGCTTGCGCCGACCTACGCGAAGCCCGATGTGAGCGCACCGGCAGCCTTCAAGGAAGCACCTCAGGAAACGGCGCTCGCGCCGTCCGAACAGGGTACCTGGAAGACTGCGCAACCGTCGGAGCAGGTCTTGCGCGGCGAATGGTGGACCGTCTTCAACGACGCTACGCTCAACGACTTGGAACATCAGGCGCTCGAGGCGAACCAGAACCTCAAGGCTGCAGCGGCGCGCGTGAAGGAATCGCGCGCGATCAACCAGACGGCACGGGCCGCGTTGTTTCCAACGCTCGATGCGGGGTTTGGTCCGACGCGCGAGAAGCTCTCGCCGGCGTCGCAGTTCCTGCCGGCCAACGCAAACGTACCGTCGCAGACCTTGTGGCGTGCGCAGGCGAGCGCATCGTATGAAGTGGATCTGTTCGGCCGCGTGTCGGACTCCGTGAAGGCCGCGAACGCCGACACGGAGCAAAGCGAAGCGCTGTTCCGGTCCGTGCAGCTAGCGTTGCAGGCGGACGTGGCGCAGAATTACTTCAACCTGCGTGAGCTCGATTCGGAAAGCGATGTCTTTACGCGGACCGTGGTGCTGCGCGAGCAAGCCCTGAAGCTCGTGCAGAACCGCTTCAACGAGGGCGAGATCAGCGAGCTGGACGTGGCTCAGGCCAGGTCCGAACTCGCCACGGCGAAGTCCGACGCCATGACGGTGCAGCGTTTGCGCGCCGCGTCCGAGCATAGCCTCGCGGTGTTGCTCGGCAAGTCGGCGTCGCAGTTCTCGATGGCGGCCAACCCGCTGAATCCTGTCGATATCAACATTCCGCCGGGCTTGCCGTCTTCGTTGCTCGAACGTCGGCCGGATATCGCGGCAGCCGAGCGTGCAATGGCAGCGGCGAACTCGCGTATTGGCGTGGCGAAGTCGGCGTTTTTCCCGTCGCTCAACATAACGGGTTCGGGCGGATTCGAATCGGCGACACTCGGCGATCTCTTCAACTGGTCGAGCCGTACGTTCTTGCTCGGACCGTTTGCGGGCACGGCACTCTCCATGCCGATCTTCGATGGTGGCCGGCGCAAGGGCAATCTCGCGAACGCGCGCGCGATCTATGAAGAGGATGTCGCGAACTATCGGCAGCAGGTACTCGTGGCGTTCCAGGAAGTCGAGGACAACCTGTCCGACCTTCGCATCCTTCATGACCAGACGCGCACGCAAGCAGAAGCGGTGAGTGCGTCGAACCGGGCAGCGCAGCTTTCCCGCTCGCAGTACACGGAGGGGGCGGTCAACTATCTCAGCGTGATCGATGCCGAGCGTACCGTGCTGCAGTCGCAACGCACAGCCGTGCAACTCGCGGGCGTGCAGGCGACGTCGGCGGTGAATTTGATCCGCGCACTCGGCGGCGGTTGGGGAGATTTGCCGGCGGCGCCTGCCGCACCCGCGGCGGATGCGAACATAGCCTCGCGGTAAGGACTAAAAGCGACTAGAAGCGCCGTTGAAAGCGCGATTGTTCAAAACGCGCGACAAGTGTCTTCGATTACAGAGGGTTTATCCGGGGGCTCCCGGTCCGTAGAATCAAGCTATGGACACGGGAGCCGTCATGAAAGCTTTAATCGAACGACAACTCTACCGACCCGCCGTCGTACTACCGCTGTTGGTCTTGATGCGCCTGATGGTGACGCTCGATTTCAACCTGATGCAAGTGACGTTCGTCGTGGTCATGAAGGGTTCGCAATACATGTTTCAAGCGGTATTCAGGCATCGCCACGATCGTGGCGATGCTCAACCGCTGCAGGTCCATGCCATGCATGACAAGACCTGCCACTGCTAACACCTTCATTAGTCAACAATCAATCAATACACTTCCGGCACGATGATGCTTTCGGGCACGGGCTGGCGCAGATAATCGTCGTTATAAACGCGGTCGGGCAATTCGATCGTGGGGTGCTCGATCTCGTGATACGGCACCTGGCTCAGCAGATGGTGAATGCAATTGAGCCGCGCCCGTTTTTTGTCCACGGCCTGCACGACCCACCACGGTGCTTCGGGAATGTGCGAGCGGGCCAGCATCACTTCCTTCGAGTGCGTATAGGCCTCCCAGCGACGACGGCTTTCCAGATCCATCGGACTGAGCTTCCACTGCTTCAGCGGATCTTGAATACGCGCCTGAAAGCGGACTTCCTGCTCGTCGTCGGTGATCGAGAACCA
>Ga0255336_102126_pt1 | contig 10918 bp, 14 predicted proteins | sample MeOH1_35cm_T3_17_FD_189102 | JGI IMG/M metagenome (GOLD analysis project Ga0255336, IMG submission 189102) | Sandy soil microbial communities from University of British Columbia, Vancouver, Canada - MeOH1_35cm_T3_179 | ecosystem: Engineered > Artificial ecosystem > Sand microcosm > Unclassified ...
GCCTTTATGGCGTGGAAGCCTGGCGATAACATGGTCTGTGTGCAGTGCCAGCCGGCCGGCATTTGGTCTCCACTCTCCTGGCACGCCTGATATCGGTGGGTCTCGTCCATTGATAACAAGGAGGACGCAAACATTGATGACCAAAGCATGGGATAGTGGTTCTGCCGACGAGGCAGATTGGCTGTTGAGCGTTATCAATCCTCACCAGCGGCTACATGTAGATCTAGAAATTACAAGCTATTCCAGGCTCGATCGCTATACATAGATTTTATCGTGAGATAGGTTACAATTTATTGGGTGGAAAACTTATGTAACGTGGTCAGACCAGTAAGCCAAGTCAAATGGCAGGATCCAGAAAGCTTCCTTGGTAGTCTTTTGTTAGACTGCTCGCTCGCTATGACCAGCCCCCCCTCAAACCGTCTGCAGCTGCTTCTGATGTAATGACATCGCCCATCTTGGCCTGCATGTCGAACAGGTTAGCCAAGTGCGTTTCCTTGCAAGTATCCGTGCATGCATCGGCAACAATCTGTCCAGTCAGCACTGTACGGCTAAGTCCAGAGAGAGTGATCTTACCATGCTCCTAAACCCCATCCCTTGCGCGTCCAAAACACTCTGCCGAATCTCTCCTCCTGTTCTTGCTCCGCTGACCACCAGTGTGTCGACCCCCAGCATGGTCAGCTGTGAGGCCAGGTTGGTGCCGAAAAAGGCACTGACAAACTTCTTGTAGATGACCAAGTCCGGGACCGTCTTTGCGCCGTCGACGACGTCCAGAACCGGACTCAGACCCTCCAGGGACTCGACCAGACCGCTCTCCTGCTTCTCATTGAATACTCCAAGCACTTTAGCAGGCACTTTCTGGGCCCACAGTCCGGCGTCACGCAGCTGGGCGTTTGTGAACCGTGTACAGGCCCACACCACGGGGCAGCTGCCAGCGCGTGCTGCGGAAACAAGGGACGATACGGTGGCCGGTAGTGAGGCAGAAGTCCGGCTGGTAGATTTGAGGAGAGATGCCGGTGATGATTCGGAGAAATAGGCCTGGTCAACGTCGACAATTAGGAGGGCTGGTCGAGAGCCCCAGCCGAGCGGCTTCTGCTTCTTGTTGGAGATGCTGGCCGCGTAGGCGGGAAAGTCGGAAGGTGAAAGGGCCGACATGAATATTGGTGACTGTATCTGTCTGTTTTTGCGAATTCCAGAGGCTGTACCAGTGATTTATGGGCCTTTGGGTTATTCCAGCCTTTAAACGTGACAATCTCGGAAGATGTGGGGCGCTCCGGCCGGCATTCTGTGAGTGCGCCTATCAAGGCTTGACTAGAAGCCAGAAGCCCAAAAACCGTCATTTTCAGAGGGAACCCAAACATCCATCATACCGTAATTGCCGTGACTCAGGAACTCGGTCAGCTCCGTTTCAAAGGAGAGCTCACTGCTCGATGTTTGTGGATGATGGGGGTAAGGACCCAAATTGGTCGCTCCTGAGGCTGCTAGGGGAAGCCCTCTCCGCTCACCGTCTGGATCAGAAGCGCTATTCCTCTCGGCGGACACGGCCTCACTGAGCCTCCCGGGACATGCTGGTTCGTTGACACGGTGCCCAGGACCGTCGCTCAAGTCTATTTCACGACGAATTGCATTCGGCTAAGTTGTTCGGTTAGTGACAGCGGCAAGGCTCGAGATGAGAGACATGTACCTCATCGGAGAGCAGCACGTTTGTCCCGACTGCGGCAAACGGCTGATTTCTGCCTGCTCGCGTCTGAGCAGCGGCAGCATATTTCCTCAGTGCAGCGAGCCATCGTGAGGCCACTGGCCAGACATGCTGCAGGTCTGTGAGGATGTCAAGCGCACGCATGAGGTTTGGCCGCGCAGTTGATGCCAAACGAGGGCACACTAGAGCAGTCAGCCTCCGTAGCAAGATGCGAGCGAGTAAACTTTACGCATGGGCGATTTCCACAACTGCACACATAATGTTCCGCAGACATATAATGAGAAGAGCTGCGGTGGTGAGTTAGGAGTCTTCATATCCTGACATGGCCGAGTGCGGAGCTCTCACCAGAATGGCAGAAAACCCATCATGCTGGGTGCGATGCGAGATAAAAGTGTTGATCGGTTCCAGCAACATGACCACATTCTCGAATAATTCATCGGCGACGGTCGTCCAGAACCCTAGCGGCGCGCCATCTCGCTCCAGCTGCGTGATACTGGCAAGCATACTGTGTTCACATCCCTCTCATTAGCCTTTTTCAATTCCCCATCAGATCATACTTACTCGTCCAGATAGGTCCTCCGGATCACAATGTTACTCAATCGTGTGACCATGACGACGCTCAAATAGGCCAGATGAACCTGCTCGGCGCTGTGGCCTCTCATATTCCACACACTCCATCGGTGGGACTCGGGAATGTCGCGTTCCCACTCAGTCAGAGTACGACATATACGAGCAAATCGGCTGTGCTCGTCCCAGGGCAGAGGTCCTTCGGAGCAGAGATCGGCGCGCCACGCATTTCTCGCCACACTCCCCCACAGGCTGTGCGCCTGAAGGAGTGTCGCAAAGAGGGAGCGGGAGGCCAAGGACACAAGCTCTGGTCGGAGTTCTGCCGCTTTGGTTCCGGACAAGGCCGCACGGGACCGTGGGATGCGCCCAAAAGCAAAGTCACCCTCCCCAGATGGAAGCAGCGCGGTGATGTCTTCAGGCCCAAATGGCACCGGAGACGCATGGCTGGAGTGGAGGTTGTCCTCGGCTGTGAGGCCGTATGTCAGTGTCAGATCCCAAAAAGATGCGAGGGCGGTACCTTCTCTCAAGGACCCAGAATGTGCGTCGAGCTATCTCCATCTGGACAATCTCGTCGGTGGTTGCGTTTTCTGGGAGACTATATGTCTCTTCACGATGGAGGCGGAGGATTCCGGCCACTGCCGCGGGTGAGTGCTCCTCACTTGCATCCTGAGCGTTTAACTCACTCCTGACCGCAATTCCCATATGGATCTTGTGTGCGGTTAGCAATCCTGAAATGTCAAATGCTTTTCGCCATCTTACCGAGCTCCTCTTCTTATTTCCACATCCCCACTGCGCAAGAGCCAACAAGAAGAAGGCCTGGGTATTCTCAAGCGTCGTCTCATACATGGCATCCGAAACTAAACTTGATGCATGTTTGATAAAGTAATCTGCGGCGGCTTGGCAGCTACCGTAGCGGTTAATCAGACATGGAGTGAACCGGCAGGACACACTCAGAATGGATAAGATCAGAAAAAGCGACACCGATTCCATGTCCTGAGATAGCCTTTCCAAAAAGAGCCGCTTCGGGAAGAAGCCGACTTGGAAGCATGACGTCCAGAAGACCTTGCAACCTTTGATGATCTCTTCATGAGGGGGAAGGACATTCCAACTGGCTTTGATGACGGTGAGAACAACACCTTCGGTGGATGCGGGTGGTGAGAGAACTCGCGGTGGGGGACTACCGTAGGTCAGTTCTAGAGTTCAGAGGCGGCATTATAGTACCTACAGGACAGTAGATGTGGACTCATCGGTCCGGATGGTATAATCTGGCTGGCGGACATTCGGCGGTGATTTATGAGACTTTTCCACTCGGAACTGAACGTCGGTCAACTTTTTGCATGACCATCAATTTGATAATACATACTCCTCGATCATGGTGACTATACCCTCTTGCAGGAAAATAGCTGGGCCAATTCTCAGTAGATGCCCTCACGTCATCTGACCCAGAGCTTGGAAGCATACCAGAAATCCGAAACGTCAGGCCCGGCGTCTCGACACCTTTCACAAGGAGCCTTTCCCTCCTTGTACACACACTTTGTGCGAAGGCGACGGCACCTAGACCACGGTGTCAGACAACGGCCGCTCGATGGGAGTAAGGTACCGAACCTCCTGCAGGCAACAATAGCCCGGCTTAACTTGCGGTTCTCATCGCCGCCCGGCAGGTCGCAATCCTGCGGGCTGCTCATCACAGATCGAATTGCTGCCATGTCTCCTTGGGCCGGAACGGCAAACTGAAATAGACGGTCGGCCCATCTTCCGCCCTTATCTTTAGCCGCGTCTTATCACTTCGTGTCGTCTTGGTCAACTGCCGATCCTCGGCAGATCCACCATGATATCCTTCTGCCGGCCGGCTTCCGGCCCGGTGATGAGCATTGGCCACCAGGTTTATCGGAATAGTGGCAAGAAAATTGGTGGAGGAAGGGAGAAAACATTCGGCCCTGAATATTTCTTATATTTGGATGTCTCTTGGCAAGTTGCCGTTCTCTCAATTTTGCACTGGCTGGTACGAGCAAATCCTGAAAATGGGTGAATACGTTCCTACTGGCCAGCCCGGCTCGACTTACGGAAGGTCAGCGACAGACTCTGGGACATCAGAACCGAAGCCTCATGACCCCTACCGGTATATGCAAGGCTTTGGCAATCGATTTGCGTCAGAAGCCATGTCAGTACCTCCTCGACAATGTTGATGTTTCACCTTCCCATTCTGACAATGGAACAGTCCAGGGGCCCTTCCTGAGGGTGGCCGTAACGTGCCGCAGAGATGTTCTTTTGACCTTTACTCGGAGCAATTAAACGGCACATCCTTTATCTCTTCTCGCGCGTCTCTACAACAAGTGTAAGCTACAGCGACATTGGTCTCAACATGTATCCCACAGCAACCATTCCCCAAACATGTATCCCACAGCAATCATTCCCCAAACATGTCACAGCAACCATTCCCCAAACATGTATCGAGGATAAAGATGCTGATGATGTGCAGATGGATGTACCGTATCCGGCCTTCAGTGGCACACCGGCCGCTCGAGCCTATGGCGGCCAATGATGACATCCAGGCCTGTTTTTCCCCTTTTAACCCTTCACTTCAATACACACCGCTGAGCTACACCTGGGGACCACTCGACATACCGACGGAGCACACCACCTTTCTTGCCGGCCTCAAAACCATGGGTGGGTACGGCGACCCAACGAACAAGGAGGGCATTGCGATTCATATGTACGCGGCCAATGCCAGCATGGAGAACGAGGCTTTCTGTAACAACGATGGCGACTTTCTGATCATTCCTCACGAGGGCAAACTCGACATTCAAACAGAGCTTGGGCGTATGATGGTGGCGCCAGGCGAAATTTGCGTGATTCAGGCCGGTATGAGGTGGAAAGTTCGTCTGCCTGATGGAGCAGCAAAGGGCTACGTGCAAGAGATCTTTGGTAGTCACTACGAGCTACCAGAGCTGGGTCCTCTCGGCAGCAATGGCCTGGCACTTCCTCGGGATTTCCAGACGCCCGTGGCCAGCTTTGACCTTGATGAGAGCACATGGACCGTCATCCATAAGCTCACCGGAGAGTTATTTTCTTACGAACAGTTGTGGACTCCATTTGACGTCGTGGCGTGGCACGGAAAGTAAGTGAATAACTTTGGGTTATCTTCTCCTGTCTGGGTGGTTGTAATGTGTTAACCCTACCGCGATATATGCTAACCTACCGCAGTTATGCGCCATACAAGTATGAGCTCTCCAAATTCGTATCATTCAACTCTACTTTAAAAGAACAAGTCGACCCAACTATTCACACCGTTGTCACGGCCAAATCCAAGACCCCTGGCGTGTCGCTCACCGAGTTTGCGGCATTCCTGCCCAAGTGGCAGACGAGCACCAACACGTTCCGTCCTCCTTACTACCATCGAAATATGGCCACGGAGATCGGCGGTCTGATCTTTGGCAAGTATGGTGGGAGTGCAAGAGAACAAGTGGCGGGAGGATTGACACTGGAAAACAGCTACATGCCGCATGGAGGTGAGTCTAGCCTTCCCTTGTAATCATCTGGATATCATGACTGATCTTGACGACAGAATCCTACGAAGCTTGGGTGAAAGCAACGACAGAGCCCCTGGAAAATGTTCTCGTCGGCACCGAAAGCCTCGGATTTATGCTTCACATCAGCTCCCACTTGTCGGTCACCAAGTTCGCCATGGACCGCCATAACTGCATCAGGCCCCAGCGTGCGGCGTTCTGGGACAACCTCCAGGCTCCATTTAAAGACCACATTCCTGCGATAAACAAGATGCTCCAGGCCAAGGGGCTTGCTGAGTTGGGCACACCCCAATGACAGGAGGTGTGGGACCACAAGGCTGAAGCCGGGCATACTATTCTGGATGACTTTGCATTACAATACATCGATCTGCTCCTCCATTGATCCCATCACCATGCCGACGGACAGGAAACCTCACAAGGAGGGTGATCGAAGTTGATACTTTGCTCTGTGCCACTATTGTAGGAACAATAACTTGCCTCATCTCTGTCCTTGTATGAACCATCTCCAGTGCCCAGGATCAAGACCTGTGACTTATTCAGCCGGAAGAATAGTTGATGATACGCCCTCGATGATGTATTCTGCATCATATACCAATGTATGACTCCTGTGTTCTTTATGCGAATGCTTTCCAAGTCTGGCCCGTGGTATACTATCTCAGGGATGGGAGATCACATGCCGGGTTTAGACCAGTTGATCCGACTGAGATGTGTAACTCAAGGAAAGAGTGTGAGTTCTCTAGATTAGTAATGTCATTCTCGCCATGGGCTATCTATGTGCAACGCCAAGATTTTGCTATCTAAAAATCTGCCAAAGCGCATGGCCGGCCCAGCACGACCCACTCACGGCCATGATAATGCCCGACTATCTCTATCTCGTCCTCCTAGCTATATCAAGAGGATGACTCCCTGCACTGTTGCCGGCAAATCCAGATAGGCAGTCGATCGCCCTCCAGCGACATGGCGTCTCTAGATCCAGATACACCATGCCATAAAGTCGGATGGCATCCACGTCCTGGCCTCGTGGTGGGCTGTAGAACCACCCAGTCCATTTTTTTCGAGTCACAAGTCACAGCACTTTTTGCCTCTCCATCTCACCAGCATGGCTTCCTCAACAACGGACTCCACGCCTCCGGCCACCATCCTCACCGCTGATGTCGAGAAGACGGAAAAGATCACTCCCGCTGTGAGCGTGACCCAGGAAGTCGAGTTGGGCGAGGGTCGATCGTCCCAGTTGTCGGGAACGATGGGCAAGATCTGGAAGTTCCTTGGGGCGTCAGGCGTCGAGATGCGTGGTGTTGAGCCTGTCCCGGTCGAACTCCGCACCGACTCTGCCTTTAACAAGATTTTCTCCATCTGGTGTACCAGTCTGCTGTGTCCTTTGCCGTGAGTATTCACTCCACAAACATCCTTCTCGACGAGACTAATTGACGTGTGTGTCAGGATTGTGACGGGTATGCTGGGTACTTTGTCTTTTGGCATGAGCCTCCGCGACACCTCGCTTTTGATCCTGTTCTTCTCGCTGCTCCTGTGCTTGGCACCGGCATTCGTCGAGACAATGTCCCCTAAAACCGGCATGCGTCAGATGATTCAGTCTCGATACAGCTTCGGCATGTATCCTAACATTCTTGTCGCCGTTCTCAATATGATGACTCTTTGCGGCTACAGCATCATCTGCCTCGTGACAGCCGGCCAGACACTCGCGGCGGTGTCCAACGACCACATCGGCCCGGCCGTCGGCATCGTCATTATCGCCGTCCTTGCCATGCTTCCGGCCTTTGGTGGCTTCCAGCTCATCCACCGCTACGCACGATGGGCTTGGGCCCCAGCAATTGTTGCCATCGTTGTCACGATTGGCTCGGGCGGGAAGAAGCTCAAGGAGCAGGCTCCTGCGAGCCCCGTCAGCGCTCCCACAGTCATCACCTTTATCAGTTTCATTGCCGGCTACATGCTACCCTACTGCACAACGGTCGGTGATGTTGCCGTTTATCTCGGACCAAAAGCACCCAGCTGGCGCATCTTCCTGTACTGCTGGATGGGTATCTGCCTGCCATCGATTTTACTCATGGTCACGGGTGCGGCCATTGGTGGTGCTGTACCCAACATTCCTGAATGGTCTGCTGCCAATGACCGTGACGCGGTTGGGGGTATCCTCGAGGCTATGCTGCACCCTCTCGGAGGCTTTGGCAAGTTCATCGCCGTCATCTTGGCTCTCACCGTAGTTCCACAGATCTCGCCGGGGTTTTACTCCATCTCGCTAAACTTCCAGATCATCTGGCCCAAATTCGCAAAGGTCCCACGTATCTTGTTCGTTATCGCCATCACCGCCATCGACATTGGCGTCGGAATCAAAGCTTCAGAGTCCTTCTTTGACTCGCTCGAGAACTTTCTCGGCATCATCAGCTACTGGAGCGCCGCCTTTACCGGGATTTTGTTGACCGAGTGGTTCGTATTCAGGAAAGGCAACGCGAGGACCTTTGATCATGCAATCTGGAACAGTGCTCGCGAATTACCGACAGGATTGCCCGCTCTGGCCTCTCTCCTGATTCCATTCGCGGTGGTGGTGCCCTCAATGGACCAGGTATGGTACACAGGCCCCATTGCTAAAGTGACTGGTGATTTGGGATTTGAGTTCGCCCTGGCTCTTGGAACTCTGCTGTATTTGCCCTTGAGATATCTCGAGATTAAGATGAGAGGACATCTTTGAAAGGTGGGGGACATGGGCAATTTTTGATAGGTTGGGAAATGTCATGTACAGTCTTGTATTTGCCGTAGCTGTTTCTCCCTATCTGGACCCCTTTATCTGCCGAAATGAATAAAAGGTGCCGGCCGGATTGGCCGGACTAATCACCACTGATAATCACCACTCGTTCCCCTCATTTAACCTCTACCACCATTCCAATCCCGTCTCAGACTTTGCTCTCTCTCTCTGTCCATTTCTAGATCGAGCCACCAAATAACAGCCATGCCAACCGCACTGGTGGAATCACACCCTTACTATGCAACATCCAAAGCAGCGGGCTTCCACCAGCGGCTGGGATGGGGCAAGAAACCTGCGCTGGTGCTCATTGATGTCTGTCGCGCGTACTGGGCTGACGAATCGTCGCTGTCGCTGCTCTCCAATCCAACTGGCGCCGCATCTCCCGACAGTATGATCCGACTGGTCGCCGCCGCACGCGAGGGTGGCATCCCTGTCGTCTGGTGTCAGGTGAGATATAACCACCCGACAATGATCGACGGAGTCATACAGTATAAAAAATCACCCGGAATCGCTATTTGGCAGCATGGCAATACGCGGGGTCTCGACGCCTGGATGCCTGGCCTGACGCCCGACTGGGAGAATGAGACTGTGGTGCTGAAGAAGAATCCTAGCGGGTTTTTGGCTACCAATTTGCTCGGTCAGTTGACCGCCCTGGGCGTCGATACGATTGTTCTTTGTGGAGTGAGTACGAGCGGGTGTGTGAGAGCGACGGCGGTGGATGCTTGTGGCTATGGCTTTAGGTGCATGGTGGTCGAGGAAGCGAGCGGCGACCGAAGTGTCAAGATCCAGAGAGCAACTTTGTTTGATTTGGATGCTAGATTTGCTGATGTGGTGGGAGAGGCAGAAGCGGTGGAAAAGATGAAACGAGGATGGTAGTATCATGGATTTGGATTATCATTTCGCATGGCCTTGGATCTTGGTTTGGAAATGACATTAGATCTTCTACACTTGCATGACTCTCAGTGTTGTGGGCCTGAAGAAGACAAATAAATGTATGGTTCTTGCACATTTTCCCACAAGATTGTATCACCAATTGACCCCGTTTGGTGTCTTTTCTCATTTACATACCTCCAACATTACGATTATGTCAAGACGAAGCACTCAATCCCAAAGACTGTGGGTCTGAAATGCCGATCCGGCCCGTTCTACAAAATCTGTAAAGGCGATGGAAATGCCGGACCCATTATTCTATCGGACATTTTATTCCATTCCTTTTCATATTGATGTCTGTACACCAGACAGAACACCTCACAAATGCACCCATGACGAAAACAGAGTATGTCATCTACGACCAGAGTGTCACCCTGGAGAGGCGCCGTCTGGTCGTGGTCTTTACAACTCTTTCAATAGCGTTTCTTATTTCTTAAATCGATCAACAGTCCATTAGCGTTGTGCTACCGACCGTAGGCAAAGACCTGAGCAGTTCCTCTACTATCGTCTAGGCTAGCACTTCATCCTTGATTGCCAATACTGCCTTTCAAGTTCTCTATGGCAGATTGTCCGACATCCTAGGCCGGAAGGTCATCATGATCACTTCTCTCTGCCTCCTGGGTCTGGGCGACCTCCTGTGCGGCTTTGCCCAAACCGGAGCCCAGCTCTATGCTTTCAGAGGCATCCCAAGCCTCTCAAATGGGGGAATCATGACCTTGACCATGATGATTGTGTCTGATATCACGACCTTGGAGACGCGTGGAAAATGAGTTTTGGTTTCGAGCCGTCTCCCAGATCAAATCTGACCGTGACTTTTCGAAAGTACCAAGGAATTCTCGGGGCTTTGTCGGTCTAGGAAACACGATTGGACCCTTTATTTCCGCAGGGTTTACTCGAGCTGTGAGCTGGAGGGCGACGTTCTACTTGATTGCTCCGTTGGCCGTGTTGGTGGGGGTGTTGTTGCATTTTCTGCTGCCACCACAGACCATTCCACCTGAAAACCTTTGGACCAAGCTGGCTCAGGTCGATTATTTGAGCATCGTATTCAGCTCATCTGGTACAATATTGCTTCTGATCCCCATTTCAGGAGTCCATGCACAGTTCTCGACTTCAGGCGCCATGTTCATTGCCATGGTGTCACTCGGCTCAATTCTCCTCCTTCTCTTCGGAATCAATGAGTGGAAATGGGCCAAGCTTCCTCTGTTTCCACGTTAGTATCTTGGCTAAAATGTCGTACACAACTGCTGACAGAAATGCAGTTCGCTTCCTGAAGAATATGGCATTGGCAGCATTAATGACCCAGAACTTCCTCATCGGGATTGTCTACTATAGTTTGCTATATTACTTGCCCATCATTTTCTAATGCGCCCGGTAGACGACAGTGTTGGCATCTGCTGCCCTCCTCGTTCCACTGGTCATTCCACAGTCCACGGCATCGGC
>Ga0255336_102127_pt1 | contig 10915 bp, 8 predicted proteins | sample MeOH1_35cm_T3_17_FD_189102 | JGI IMG/M metagenome (GOLD analysis project Ga0255336, IMG submission 189102) | Sandy soil microbial communities from University of British Columbia, Vancouver, Canada - MeOH1_35cm_T3_179 | ecosystem: Engineered > Artificial ecosystem > Sand microcosm > Unclassified ...
GTGCGCTGCTGCCGCAGGTTACTGTGCCCGCCTGCGTGATCGTCGGCGAGGAAGACTATGCCGCGCCGCCTCCCATGGCGCAGGCATTGCATGCGGGCATCCCTGGTTCGACCTACACCCTCGTGACGGGCGCGCGTCACCTCACGCCGCTCGAAACCCCGGATCTGGTCGCCGGCGAATTGCTCCGCCTGCTCGAACGGACGGCTCGCACCTGACATGCCCGCGCGATACCCGCGATCTCGCTCTAGCGTTAGCCCCGGCCCTTTCGCTCTTTCGACCAATCCCAGCGCGGCTGCTCCGGCAGCGCGCGCGTAAGCAGACAGGAGTGCTTTTGATGGCACCTTTTGAACTCGCCACGCCCAGTTCGCTGCAGCAGGCGATCGGGCTGCTCGATCCCGAGGACCCGGACATCCGGCCGGTCGGCGGCGGTACCGCCGTGATGCTGATGATGAAGGCAGGCGTGCTGCGACCAACCCGGCTAGTCAGCCTGCGCGGTATCGAACCGGCCTATTCACAGGTGACCGTCGGCACGAACGGCGAATTGCAGATTGGTGGTCTGACGCGCCTTGCGACGCTCGAGCATTCGCCTTTGGTGAAGGAGGGCTGGCCGCTGCTGACCCGCACGTTGCGCACGCTGTCGAATGTGCGCGTGCGTAACGTGGCGACCATCGGCGGCAATCTTGGCCATGCCGATCCGCACATGGATCTGCCGCCGGTGCTGACCGCGCTCGGTGCGCGCGTGACGGTGACGGGTCCGCAAGGCGAGCGGACCTTCCCGGTCGAGCAGCTTTGCACCGGCTACTACGAGACGGTGCTCGCGCGCGACGAACTGATTTCACGGGTGATCGTGCCGCCGCAGGCGAACCGGCCGGCCGCCTACATGAAAGTCACAACGCGTGCCGCTCACGACTGGCCCGCGCTGGGCGTCGCGGTCGTGCTCGACATGCAGGGCGAGCAGATCAGGACGGCGAATGTCATCGTCGGCGCCGCCACCGACAAGCCGACGCGTCTGAGCGGCGCCGAAGCGGTTCTCAAGGGCGCTGTGCCCGGTGACGCCACGCTGCGCCGGGCGGGCGAGGCTGGCGCGGCGGAGCTGGATATCGTCGGCGACCCGCACGGCTCGGCCAGCTACAAGAAGCATTTGCTGACGGTTTATCTCGGACGAGCGGTACGCATCGCACTCGACGCATCTGCCAGAAAGGATCACGCATGACCACAATCGAAACCACGCCGGAGGTGACCAGGCAGGTGGGGCGGTCGTTGAACCGGCTTGAGGCGCGTGCCAAAGTCACGGGCCGCGCCGAGTACATTCACAACCTCGTCCTGCCCCGCATGCTATATGGCAAGATATTCCGCAGCACGCTTGCGCATGGCCGCATCGTGTCTATCGATGTCAGCGCCGCGCGCGATATGGAAGGCGTGTACGGCGTCTATACGGCGCAGGACATCCTGCGCGTCATCCCGGACCCGTACTTCGGGCCGGCCTTTCACGATCAGCCGATCCTCGCACTCGACAAGGTGCGCTATGTCGGCGAGCCGGTCGCGGTGGTGTTGGCGGCAGACCCGCACATCGCCGAGGAAGCGACGCATCTGATCGTCGCGGAATACAAAGAGCTGCCCGCCGTGTTCAACGAAGTCGAAGCGGCGAGCTCGGACGTGCTGGTTCACGACATATTGAAGCCCGCCGGCACTTTCCCGGATCTGAAGCATCTCGCCGGCCGCAAGGGCACCAACGTGGCGCTCGACTTCCAGTTGAGGCGCGGCAACGTCGAAACCGCGTTCGCGGCGGCCGCGCACGTGTTCGAGGATACCTTCACCACGCAGCAGGTGATGCACACGCCGCTCGAGCCGATGGTGTCGCTGGCCGAACCGGGCGACGGAACGATCACCATTCACACCGCGTCGCAAAGCCCGTCGTTCGTGCGCATCGAGATCGCACGTCTGCTCGGCTGGGCAGAAAATCGCGTGCGGGTGAGGACCGCGCTGCTCGGCGGCGGCTTTGGCGCCAAGCTCTATATCAAGCTCGAAGCATTGGTGACGGCGCTGGCGTTGCTCGCGCGCCGCCCCGTGAAAGTCGCGCTGACGATGGAAGAGCAGTTCTTCACGATCACCAAGCACGCAACCACGTTTCGCATGAAGACCGCTGTGTCCGCCGACGGCCGCATCACCGGGCGCAAATGCGATGTCTGGTGGAACGGCGGCGCCTACGCGGACATCGGCCCGCGCGTGACCCAGAAGTCTGGTTTTACGGCCTCAGGGCCGTACGACATCGAGAACGTATCAATCGATTCGTATGCGGTCTATACGAACCTGCCGCCGGCCGGCGCGTTCCGCGGCTTCGGCATTCCACAGATGGTGTGGGCATACGAGAGTCACGCGGACATGATTGCACGTGCGCTGAAGATCGACCCGGTCGAGTTTCGCCGGCGCAACATCCTGCGCGAAGGCCGCCCGCACGCCACCGGCACGCCGATGCGCGATGCGGCGCTCGATCTCGTGCTGGAGCGCGTGGCGGCGCGCATGAACTGGACCGCACCATTCGAGCGCGGCGCCGGTACGTTGCGCCGCGGACGCGGCATCGGCATCGGCTTCAAGGCGTTGGTGGCGCCGACCACCTCGGTGGCGATGGTAAGCCTCGCGGGCGACGGCAGTTGCACGGTTTATTCGAGCACCGTCGACATGGGCCAGGCGTCGGACACCGCGATTGCCCTGATGGCCGGCGATGTGCTCGGCATTGCAGCGGAAAAGATCAAGGTCATCCGCCCGGACACGGACGTCACGCCATACGACATGGCGACGCTGGGTTCGCGCTCGACTTTCCATATGGGCCACGCGGTGCGGCTCGCCGCCGAGGACGCACTTGTGAAGTTGCGCGAACTCGCGGACGAACTGGGCATGCCGGCCGATGCGCCGCTCGCAGCCGGCGAGTTGCTGCGGCGCAAGTACGGGATGCAGGCGGGCAATATCGTCGGCGTCGGCAGTTTTATTCCGAGCTATACGAAGCCGGAACATGAGACGGGCCAGTCGGAGAACATCACGCCGAACTGGATGGTGGGCGGTTGCGGCGTCGAAGTGGAAGTCGACACGGAAACCGGGCACATCAGGCTGATCCGCTTCGAAAACGTCGTCGATTGCGGAACACCTATCAACCCGAAGGTCGTCGACACCCAGATATCGGGCGCGGCGATCATGCAACTGGGCATCACGATGTTCGAGCGCATGGAGTTCGACGAGGTAGGCCAGTTGCGTAACGCGTCGTTTGCCGAGTACAAGATTCCCGGCATCCACGACATTCCGTCTACGATCGGCCGCGAGACCGTCGATTCATATCAGCATAATGGGCCGTTCGGCGCGAAGGGCGTAGGCGAAAGCTCCACGTTTGGCGTCGCCTCCGCGATTGCCGAGGCGATCGAAGACGCGGTCGGCGTGCGGCTGACATCGTTGCCGTTGACCCCAGAAGCGGTGTTTCGCGCGCTGTGCGCGGCGAAGCACGAGCCGATGCCAGAGGAATAAGACATGAGTGCCACATCCATCACGATTCATTTTGTCCTGAACGGCGAGCGGGTCAGCGCAGAAATCGAGCCGCATCACACGATCCTCGAAGTGTTGCGGCAGCGTTTCGCACTGTACGGCGCCCGCGAGAGTTGCGGCCAGGGGTTGTGCGGCTGCTGCACGGTGCTGGTGAATGGCGAGAGCGTCTCCGGATGCCTCTTTCTCGCGGCCATGGCCGACGGCGGCGAGGTCGTTACCGTCGAACATCTCGATTCCGAGGGGCAACTCGATCCGGTGCAGCAGGCGTTTATCGAATGCGGAGCGTTTCAGTGTGGTTTCTGTACGTCGGGCTTCATTCTGATGAGCCGCGAGTTGCTGGACCGCAATCCCGATCCCAGCGAAGCGGAAATTCGCCACTACCTGTCCGGCAACCTGTGCCGTTGCGCAGCGTATCCCGAAATTATCGAGGCGGTGAAACTGGCTGCGCAGATGCGCAAACAGACGCTCGCGTAAGGGCGGAGTGTCCCATGCGATATCTGGCGCGCAAGCGGCATAACAAGAATGAAGGAGACTGTCGATGCAACAACCTGTAGAGCGTCCTGGTGGCGGTGCAACGGAAGTGCGCGCGCTGTCCGGCCAGGCACCGCACCGTACCGAACCTGGCGTCGTCTGGTACCGGTCCATCAATAGGCAGCAATGGAGCGCGCTGCTCGCCTCCAATCTCGGCTGGTTTTTCGATGGCTATGAAACCTATGCGCTCATCCTGACGGTGGGCGGCGCGCTCGGCCAGTTGCTCGATCCGGCCATGCATGCGCAAATTCCGTTCTATGCAGGTCTGGTAATCGCGTTGACGCTGCTGGGATGGGGCCTCGGCGGTCTGATCGGCGGGGTGCTGACCGACTATATCGGCCGCAAGCGCATGATGATGGTAGCGATTCTCGCCTACTCGCTGACCACCGGCCTGAGCGCCTTCTCGTGGAACTGGGAGTCGTTTGCGGCGCTTCGCTTCATCGTCGGCCTGGCGATGGGTTCGGAATGGGCGACGGGCACCGCGATGACGGCCGAAATCTGGCCCGACCGTCACCGCGGCAAGGGTGCTGGCCTGATGCAATGCGGTCTCGGCACGGGCTTTTTCATTGCCTCATTCATTTGGCTTTTCATGAGCGGCGTGGGCCAACACGCATGGCGCTACATGTATCTGATCGGCGTTCTGCCCGGTCTGGCCACGCTGTGGATGCGCGCAGGAATTCCGGAATCCGAACAATGGCAACGCGTCGATAAGGATCGCCGCGAGACGCTCGCCCGCAAGCGTTCAGGTGTCGCGCTCGACGAACACGAACAGGCGCTAACGCGCTTTACGCTGATCGACCTGTTCGCGGTACCAGAGCTGCGCCGGCGCACCCTAATCGCCGTGCTGATGTCGCTCAGCACGACACTCGGCTGGTGGGGCATTTCCACCTGGGTGCCGCCTTACATCGGTTCGGTTGCGTTGCACGCGGGACTGTCCGCGTCGAGATGGGCCAGCTTTGCGGGTATGGCGTATAACGCCGGGGCGATCGCAGGCTATATCGGCCTCGGCTTTCTCGCCGACGCATACGGCCGCAAGCGCGTCACGTTCCTCTTCTTCGCCATGGCCTTCCTGCTGACTCCGGTTCTCTTCATGTGGACCCATGACATCGGGCTGTTGCTCGCGGTAGCGTGTGTGACGGGCTTCTTCAGTCTCGGTCAGTACACGTGGATGCCCACCTGGCTACCCGAACTGTATCCGACACGCATCCGGGGAACCGCGATCGCATTCTGTTTCAACGTACCGCGCTTTCTCGCATGGTCTGGTCCGCTCGTTGCCGGCACGCTCATTTCGCGCTTCGGCGGATACGGGCACGCGGCGGTCACGGTCGGATTCATTTATCTCGTCGGCCTCGTGCTGGCGCCGTTCCTGCCGGAAACACGCGGCAAACCCCTGCCGGAGAATATCTAAGCGATGAACTTCATTTTCACCCCCGATGCGCCGGCACCCGGCGGGCATTACTCACAGGCTGTCCAGGCCGGCGGCTTTACGTTCGTGTCCGGGATGCTGCCGGGTCCCGGCGTGTCGACAGACGGCCCGGACAATTTCGAGCGTGAGGTGCTCGCCACGCTGCAACATTGCGAGCGCGTGCTGCGCGCCGCGGGCTGTGCGCTCACCGACGTGGTCCAATGCACAGCGTACATCGTGGGCATCGAGAACTGGCCGCACTTCAACCGCCTGTACGCAGCGTACTTCGGCGAGCACCGGCCGGCGCGCGCTGTCGTGCCGGTCCCTGAACTGCATCACGGCTTTCTCGTCGAGTTGCAGATGGTTGCCCACACCGGCGCGTGAAGTCGGGCGAGGGCGCGGTTGCGGGATCGGACAGGCAGGAGATAAAAGATGGATCGCGTCGACCTTGCGGTACTCGAGCACAGCATCGACTGGCTGCGGGCCGGACGGCGGGTGGTGCTCGCCACCGTGACCCGCACGTGGGGATCGAGCCCGCGGCCGGTCGGCGCGACCCTCGTATTGCGCGATGACGGTGTGGTGTGCGGGTCGGTGTCGGGCGGCTGCATCGAGGACGATCTGATCGAGCGGACGCGTCAGGGGCTGTTCAGGAGCGACCGTCCGGAGGTGGTCACCTACGGCGTGAGCGCGGACGAGGCGCGTCGGTTCGGCTTGCCCTGCGGCGGCACGATGCAGTTGGTGCTCGAACCGCTATCCGGCTCGTCGGCCCTCGCCGATCTGGCCAGGCGGGTAGGCGACGGCGAGCTGATTGCACGCGAACTGGATCTTGCCAGCGGACGAACGCGTTTGCGGCGTGCGTTGGCTGACGAACAGTTGCGCTTCGACGGCGAGACGCTTGTGACCATCCATGGCCCGCGCTATCGCCTATTGCTGATCGGCGCGGGAGACCTATCACGTTTTCTGGCCGGGATCGCCAGCGGTCTGGGGTACCAGGTGACGGTGTGCGATCCGCGCGACGCTTACTTTGAAGAGTGGAATCTGCCCGGCGTGACAATCGTGCATACGATGCCGGACGACACCGTGCAGAATATGCGGCTTGATGCGCACAGCGCAGTGGTCGCACTCACGCACGACCCGAAGCTCGACGATCTAGCGCTCATGGACGCCTTGAAGACCGATGCCTTCTATGTGGCGGCAATCGGCTCGCGCGCGAACAGCGACAAACGGCGCGAGCGCCTCAAACTGTTCGATGTGAACGATACGCAGCTTGCACGTTTGCGCGGGCCGGCAGGCGTTTTTATCGGCAGCAGGACGCCGCCGGAAATCGCGGTATCGATCGCCGCTGAAATGACTGCGGCGCGCAATGGCGTGATGCTGCCGGCGGCGCTCAGCGTCGAACAGGCGAAAGACGCGACGGATGAGAGCCAGGCGTGTCCAGTGCTTGCCGACGCTGCCTGACCCAGCCTAACGAGTCAAGCGTTGCCGTGGATGGTACGGTATGACGATGTTTGCGTGGCTACTTGTCTTGCGCGTGCGCGGCGGTCCACCACTCGCGGCGCAGCGCGTCACGCAGAATCTTGCCGCGCGCGCTTCGCGGCAACGCTTCGACGATATAAATATGCGTGGGGAGCTTCTCACGCGGCAGAAGCGCGCGGCAATGCGTCAGCATTTCGGCGGCTTCGAGCTTTACGCCCGGATGCGGCACGATGAAGCAGACGGGTTCCTGTCCGTAGATCGGATTCGGCACACCGAGCGCGGCGGCGTCCTTTACCAGGGGATGCGTGAACACCACGTCCTCGATTTCCCGCGGCACGATCTTCACCCCGCCGCGGATGATGAGATCGTCCATGCGGCCGGACACCCGTACGAAGCCATCCTTGTCTTGCGTGGCCATGTCGCGTGTATGCAGTGCGACACCGCGGATCGCGTCCAGCGTGCCATCCGCGCGCCGCACGCCGAGCGCGAGCTTCGGCCCGCTCACCACCACCTGGCCCTCCTGCTCCGGCGGGCATGGTACACCGTTCATGTCGACGATCTGAAAGCCGATATGGGTTGCAGGATATCCGACCGTGCCAAGCTTGCGGCGATGCGCGCGGTTGCCGCACATCCAGCCGGCTTCGGACGAGCCGTACAGGTTGATCACGTGGATGCCGTATCTTTCCTCGAAGCGGCTCCACTGCACCAGCGACAGTGGTGCGGTGCTGCACGTCATCACACGCAGCGACGCAAGGCTCGCGCTGTTGAAATCGACGGGAGCCTCCAACAACAGGTTCAAGACGGTCGGCACGCCTGCGCAAACCGTGACGCGGTGCCGGTCTAGCCAGCCGGCAAACTGGCTGCGCGAGAACCGGCGCGCGACGCACAGCGTCGAGCCAATCTGCAAAAACGGCATCAAACTGAGGATCTGGGCGGAGTACCAGTCGAATGAGCGATATTCGAGGGCGCGGTCGTTGGGGTCGAGGCCGAGCAGATCGATGCTGTCGAGCCCGTTGAGCCAATAGCAGGCGTGATCGTAGACCACGACCTTCGGCATGCCCGTAGTGCCCGACGTGCAGCACATCGACGCCACGTCGCCTATCGAGCCGCTTTCAGGCAGGGGCTCTGGACCGCGGGCCTCGTCGGCATCGAAGCGCACCGCGCCGGCGGCTTCATGCCGGTCATTAGCGGGCCATGAGCCATACCGCACGAGCTTCGCATTCGTGGGGGGAAGCGTGGTTGCGTCGGCTTGCGTGGATAGCAGGATCAGCGACGGGTCGAGCACCCTCAGGGTATGCGTTGCGGCGGCTGGGGCGATGAAGGCAATGTCGAGCGGACAAGCCACGGCGCCGATGCGCCAGATGCCGAGCCATAGCAGCAGCTTTTCCAACCCCTCGCTGCCTGCGAGGACGATGCGCGATCCCTTGCACGCGCCGTGCCGCTGCAACTGGCTGGCCACGACATCGACGAGGATGGCCAGTTCGCCGAAACGAATCGTGAGGTCTCGTTCGACGTCGATGAGGGCCGCCTTGTCAGGCGTGCGGCGGCGATGCTCATCGAGCAGTGCGCCGACGCTGCGGAAGCGCGGACCCACTACCGCGCTGCGGATGATGCGCATGAGCCTGTCCGCCGGTCAAGGGACGTCACAGAGGGCGCTGCTTGCCCTTCACCAGTGTCGATACCGCTTGTGCCGTCGCCTAGCGCACCGAGCGCCCATTCACGGAACAGTTCGACCTTTTTCAGCTTCGCCTTGTCGATCGGCGAAGCGACGTAATAGGCCGAACTCGACGGCACGCGCAGCTTGAATGGCTCGACTAGCCGGCCGCTTGCGAGATCGGCGTCGATGAGCGGAGTCCGTCCGATCACGAGGCCCACGCCATGGACTGCGGCGGCAAGCGACGTCAGTTGCAGGTGAAACACCGCTTCGCCGGCAAATTCGACCGGCTCATGAACCGCGGCTTCGAGCCATGCAGGCCAGTCGTCCTGATACATCGAGTAGAAATACGTGCGGATCTGCCGGAAGCGTGAGAGTCCCCCGGCGATCGACGTGAATTCGCCGGCCTCCTGTAGCACGGTTGGCGCGCATACCGGAAAGAATTCCTCGCCGCGCAGGCGATCCGCCCGGACCGATGCCCAGCGTCCGGAGCCGTAGCGAATCGCCACGTCGTAGCTGTTGCGTTCGAACTCGTCGAAAGTCGCACTCGTTGCGACATGCACGGTGATATCTGGGTACGCGCGCTGGAAATCCGGCAGTGCGGGAATCAGGCATTGCACCGCATAGGTCGGCAGGCAGGTGACGGTCAGCACCGTGTTCGACTTTTTCTTCCGCGCCTGGGCCGTCGCGAGTGACAGCAGGTTGATTGCCTCATGCACGGATTGCAGATATTCGAGTGCCGCCGGCGTGAGGGACAGCACGTTGCGCCGCCGCGTAAACAGTTTGATGCCGAGCCGCTCCTCGAGCGTCTTGATCTGGTGACTGATAGCGGTTTGAGTGAGTTCGAGCTCCTGGGCGGCGCGTGTAAAGCTGAGGTGCCGCGATGCAGCCTCGAAAGCGAGCAGGCTTTGCAAGGAGGGAATGTACGGTCTCATTCGGCGTCCGAAACAGGCAGAGTGGTTAGGTGGCTGATTGTAGTCGTCTTTTTTAGGGTACGTCGGGGCTTCGGCGTGCCATGCCAAAGGAAAAGGCAGCGGAGCCGCGCATCGTCGAAGACGCGATGATCGGCGCTCCGCCTGCACGGCGGAAATGAAATTTTTTCATGTGGAACATGAGAAATCTTAGTTTGCACGGGAGCAAAGCGGTCATGCACTCTTTACCCCTGTCGAGTTCCCCACCGCAGTGATTCCCCATGGCCAAGGTAAAAGTAAACAACCCTATAGTCGAAATGGAAGGCGACGAAATGGCGCGCATCCTGTGGCAATGGGTTCGCGACCAGTTGATCCTGCCATTTGTCGACGTGCAGTTGAAACAGTTCGACCTGTCAATCCAGAACCGCCAGTGCACCGCTGACCGCGTTACCCTCGACGCCGCCAATGCCGCGAAGGAGTACGGCGTTTCGCTGAAATGCTCGACCATTACCCCGGATCGCGCGCGCCAGCAGGAGTTCGGGCTGACGCGCCTCTATGCGTCGCCGAACGGCACGATCCGCAATGTGCTCGACGGCACGATCTTCCGTGAGCCGGTGATTTGCCGGAACGTGCCGCGGCTGGTGCCGCATTGGTCGAAGCCGGTCATCGTCGCACGCCACGCGTTTGGCGAGCAGTATCGGGCACAGGAACTCGTCGTGACCGGTCCCGGCCTCGTGAAGCTCGTGTATGAGCCGGCCGACGGCGCCGCGCCGGTGACCCACACGCTGCACGAATTCCGCGGCGCTGGCGTGGCGCTCGGCCTCTTCAATGTGGACGACTCGATCCGCGGCTTTGCGCGAGCGTGCCTCAACTTCGGTTTGCAGCGCGGCTACCCGGTCTATTTCTCGCACAAAGGCACCGTGCTCAAGCAATACGACGGGCGGTTCAAGGAGATATTCAACGAAGTGTTCAGCGAGTTTGCCGAGGCGTATGCGCAGGCGGCCCTCGTCTATGAGCCGCGTCTGATCGACGATATGGTCGCATTCAGTCTGAAGTCCTCTGGCGGCTATCTGTGGGCGTGCAAAAACTACGATGGCGACGTGCAGTCGGATTACATTGCCCAGGGATACGGGTCGGCAGGGCTGATGACCTCGCTGCTGATGTCGCCCGACGGACGGTGCGTTGAAACGGAAACCGCGCACGGCACAGCGGTACGCCATTACCGGCAGCACCAGCGCGGTGAGCCGACGTCGACGAATCCGCTTGCCACCATCTTTGCCTGGACGCGAGCGCTCTGGCATCGGGGCCGGCTCGACGGTACCCCCGATGCAATGAATTTTGCAGTTGTGCTCGAGCGGACCTGCGTCGACCTGATCGAGACAGGCACGATGACGTGCGATCTGGCGT
>Ga0255336_102128_pt1 | contig 10914 bp, 8 predicted proteins | sample MeOH1_35cm_T3_17_FD_189102 | JGI IMG/M metagenome (GOLD analysis project Ga0255336, IMG submission 189102) | Sandy soil microbial communities from University of British Columbia, Vancouver, Canada - MeOH1_35cm_T3_179 | ecosystem: Engineered > Artificial ecosystem > Sand microcosm > Unclassified ...
GCCCTCGACGTGCAGACCCGCACGGCGATGCAGGACGAGTTGCTGACCTTGTGGTCGGGCAGCGGCGCCTCGGTGGTCTTCGTCACCCATGATCTCGAGGAAGCGGTGGCGCTGGCCGACAAGGTCTATGTGCTGACGGCCGGCCCCGCCACCGTCAAGACCGTGCACGACATCACCCTGCCCCGCCCGCGCATCATGTCGGAGATCCGCTACGAGGGCGAATTCATCGATACCTGCAAGCACATCTGGGACGATCTGCGCGAGGAAGTGCAGCTCGGCCAGCAGCGCCAGCTGCAGCAGGCGAGCTGAAACGGCGACCGGAGGAAAGAACATGGCCACCACTTTGTCCAACCCGACCGCCGCCGCACCCAGCCGCGATATCGGCGTCAATCCCAGCGCCATCGAAATGGAAGCCCGCATCCGCCGCGCCCGGAATCGCCGGCACGTGCTGGTGCTCACGCTCCGCATCGCCATCCTCGTCGTCCTGCTGGGCACCTGGGAAGCGACGACGCGGCTCGGCTGGGTCGATCCCTTCTTCTTCGCCATGCCGTCGGGCATCGCCGAGCAGATCTGGTCCTGGATCACCGAGGGCACCTCGCAGGGTCCCCTCTGGGAACAGATCGTGGTGACGCTGGAAGAGACCCTGCTCGGCTTCCTGATCGGTGGTGTCGGCGGCGTCATCGCCGGCGTCATCCTCGGCCGCAACAAGCTGCTGGCCGATATCTTCAGCATCTATATCAAGATCGCCAATTCGGTGCCGCGCGTGGTGCTGGGCTCGGTCTTCATCATCGCCCTTGGCCTCGGCATGGCCTCGAAAGTGGCCCTGGCCGTCGTCATGGTGTTCTTCGTCGTCTTCGCCAATGCCTTCCAGGGTGTGCGTGAGGCCGACCGCGCCATGATCGCCAATGCCCAGATCCTCGGCGCCTCGCCGCTGCAGATCACCCGCCATGTGGTGCTGCCCTCGGCGATGAGCTGGATCCTGGCGAGCCTCCATGTCAGCTTCGGCTTCGCTTTGGTCGGTGCCGTGGTCGGCGAATTCCTCGGCGCCAAGAAAGGCATGGGCCTGCTGATCTCGACCGCCCAGGGTTCCTTCAACGCCAATGGTGTCTTCGCCGCCATGATCATCCTCGCCGTCCTCGCGCTGGTAGTGGAATTCATCATCACCCGGATCGAGAACCGCCTGGTGAAGTGGCGCCCGCAGCCGTTGAATGAAACGCATTGATGTGAGAGACGCATCGATGCGCGACACGCAGTGACAAGAGTGAACAGGCGCTGTTAGAGCCGGATGCCTTCAGGTGGAATCGCCTGGGCGATTTCACCTGAAGGCTGAATCCGTCTCTCTTCGATAGGATGAAGAGGGCGATTCAGCTTTCAGGTTGAAGCCTCTTTGCTTCGACCTGAAAGCATCGCCCTCTGGGGCGCCTGTTTTTGTTTCAGTATGCAGCTTCTCCCGCAACGGAGCAGCCCGTATGCGGCTGTCCAGTCGACAGCAACAGAGCAGGCGTGACAGGCTTCATCGTCGCTGCAAGCTGCAGAGAAATCAGCATGCAACGCGCTGAGAGACCGCAACTGAAAGCTGGTCGAAAGCTCAAGACTTGAAAGTGATGGAGCGATCAAGAAACGCGCCTGCCATCATCGGATCGGGCGGGCGTCGCGACAGATGTGCATAACAAAAAACATGCTGGCTGGCCGCACCGGACCAGCCGCAACATCGTGCGGAGGAGCAGAATGACATTTCTCGACAAGACATCGCGTGAGCATCAGAAAATTTCGCAGCGGACTTCCCTGGGGATTCGCTTGCACGCCTGGCTCGGCAGTGCTGCCGTGATCGGCGGCCTGTTGGCGGGATTGGCCGGCGCGCATCCCGCCGCGGCGGATGACAAGGTGACCCTCATGGTCGGCGGCCTGGAAAAGCAGATCTACTTGCCGGCCATGCTGGCGCAGCAGCTCGGCTACTTCAAGGAACAGGGGCTCGATGTCGAACTGGTCTCGGAACCGGCCGGTGTCGATGCGGAAAACGAGTTGCTGGCCGGTGCGGTGCAAGGTGTCGTCGGCTTCTATGACCACACGGTCGATCTGCAGGGCAAGGGCAAATACGTCGAATCGATCGTCCAGTTCAGCCAGGCGCCGGGCGAAGTCGAGCTCGTCTCCTCCAAGCAGGCCGATACGATCAAGTCGGCGGCCGATCTCAAGGGCAAGACCCTGGGTGTCACCGGCCTTGGCTCTTCGACCAATTTCATCACCCAGTATCTGTGCGTGAAGGCCGGGCTGAAACTCGGCGAATTCACCTCGCTCCCGGTCGGCGCCGGCAACACCTTCATCGCCGCGATGCAGCAGGGCCAGATCGATGCCGGCATGACCACCGAGCCGACGATTTCCCGCCTGCTGAAGACCGGCGAAGCCAAGGTGCTGATCGATATGCGCACCGTCGAGGGCACCCGCCAGGCTTTGGGCGGCACCTATCCGGCGGCCTCGCTCTATATGCAGACCTCCTGGGTCGAGGCACACAAGGACGATACCCAGAAACTCGCCAATGCCTTCGTGAAGACGCTGCGCTTCATCGCCAGCCATAGCGCCGCCGACATCGCCGCCAAGATGCCGAAGGATTATTATGTCGGCGACCAGGAGGCCTATGTGAAGGCGCTGGATGCCGGCAAGGCGATGTTCACCGATAATGGCGTGATGCCGGCCGATGGTCCGCAGACCGTCCTGACCGTCCTCAAGACCTTCAAGAAGGAATTGCAGGACAAGGAGATCGACCTCTCCAAGACCTATACTACGGCCTTTGTCGACGTCGCGGCCAAGCAGGTCGGGACCGCCCAATAACAGGGCATTGCTTTCGATTCCCCTTGCGCCCTCTCCGGCAACGGAGAGGGTTTTCTTTTGCTGATGCTCAAGATCGAAAAGCCGGATAGCGCATCATCTGGACGATCATTGACACGCGACGATCCGCTGTGTTCCGGTAGATGTGTAGTCTCTTGCCGAGGCAAACATGCATATGGACGCCTACCAAACGGTTCCACGGCCGCGCTGGCAGCAATGCTTGCGGCGGGTGATAGCGATCGGTTTTATCGCTGCAATATCCAGCGCCATAACCGTCGGAATATTAATCTGGGCAAATGAGAAGCCACTGCCAGCGCTGATCGCCGACCTTCAAGGTTCAGACGCCGATATATCACGCGCATTTCAGCAGCGACTTGAACAGCGTTTTCCGGCTGGCACACCGGAGACAGACCTCATCCGCGAAATCGCCGGCCAGTTTCCGGCGGAGGGTTTTGTGCCGACATGGAATTGGACACCGACTGTACATACCGCCACATATGGCCGCTCCACCTTTCCCTGCCGCGAGGATTGGACGGTAACCTGGCGTATCGATGAGCAACATCACATCAGTAACGCCCACGGCTGGTATCAACGCGCGTGCTTGTGAACCAGGCATTTCGATCTGGGCCTAACATCTATTCCTCGACGAAGGCCTTCAAGCGCAACAGCGCCTGGTTCCACTCGGTGGAGACGACGTCGAGATCGTCGCGCGTTTCCTGCAATTCAGGAAAAGCGCTCAGGCCGATAGGACGCCAGCAAGGACTCCCGCCGACCGTTGAGGATCTCATCACGCAATGCGGCACCGATCACCGGCGCGAGGGTGATGCCGGAATGGGTGACGGCGATGCTGAGCCCGCCGATACCGGGCGCCCGGCCGATGACCGGGAAGCCGTCCGCCGGTGTCGGGCGATAGCCGATCGTGTAGCGATCGAGCGCAAGATTGCCGGCTGACGTGAAGAAGCCGCGCATCTGGTCCAGCAGGCTCAAAGCCGCGACCTTGGCGGCCTCCGCGCTATCGCCCTCTGCAAGCTCGCCGCCGCCGAAATCGGCCCCGGCGATGAGGCGGCCGTCCGGCTGCTGGCGGATATGCATCTGCGGCGCCATGACCAGGCCGTTGAGCAGCTTCGGCTGCGGATTAGTGACGGCGAGCAGGCCCGGCGGCGATGAAAACAGGATCGTGACACTGGCCGTCGCGGCAAGCTCTGGTGTTGCCGTGCCGGCGGCGATGACCACCTCGTCGGCGGCGATGCGGCCCTGATCGGTGATGACGCCGACGACCCGACCGGCTTGCACATCCATTCCCTCGACCTTGCGGCCTTTCATGAGTTCGGCGCCGCGTGCCTGCGCCGCCGCCAGCAAGGCCTGCGCCGCGGCGACCGGCTCGACCGCGCCTTCCTCCGGCACATGAACGGCGAATCCCGGCGGGGTCGCGAGATGCGGCTCGATCAGCCGGACTTCGTCGCGGGCAACGGCGCGGATGTCATAGCCCCAGCTCCGATGCTGCGCGACATAAGCCTGCAGGTCATCGGCCGGCGCATCCCAGAGCAGTCCGCCGCACCAATTGACATCGAGGCCCGGCACCGCCGCGCCAAGCTGGCGCCACAGCCGCATCGACTGGTGGCGCAGGCGGAAATACGGTTCCGGATTGCCCCAGCTGGCATTGATCCAGGCCCAGGAATGCCGCGTCGCGATCCCGCCGGCTTTATCGGCGTCAATGACCGTCACCCGCGCACCGTCGTGCTGCAGGTGATAGGCGATGGACGTACCGATGATGCCGGCACCGATGACAAGGACATGAGGGCGATCCGGCATGATGGCTCCTGCGCTGGCGGGATTTCTCTTCGGGCAGATTGGTCTTATCGGCTGCGCTGGCGAATGTAAATTGGCGAGAGTCAATCAGCCTTATCTTGATCCAACGAGACCATCGTGCCCCCTCACCCTGTCCCTCTCCCGCGAGGGGAGAGGGACAGGGTGAGGGGGTGGTGGATCGACGCGCACCAAACGGAAATGAGCGCCAGGCGCTTAAGGTCGAGACCGAACGAGAATAGGTGCCGCTATCAGATCCCGGCGCGCCCTCACCCCCTGAGCGCCAGCCGTATCTCGACGACCAGCCCCGTCCCTGCCGCCGGGTCGCGCAAAGTGATCGTGCCGCCGGCGGCATCCACCACTTCCTTGACGATGGCGAGGCCAAGGCCGCTGCCTTCGGTGGGATGTTCCGGTGTCGCATTTTCCTGGCGGCGGTAGAAGCGTTCGAAGACTTGTTCGCGCTCATCGGCCGGAATGCCGGGGCCGGTATCCTGGACGGTGATCACCGCCGCATCGCCGTCCGCGTCCAGCAGCACCGTGACACTGCCACCGCCGGGCGTATAGCGCAGGGCATTGTCGACCAGATTGACCAGCATCTCGCGCAGCATGGTCTCGTCGCCAGTGACGACGGGCATCTGCTCGGCATCGAGGCCGAGATCGATCCGGCGCTCGACCGCCAAAGCGGAAAGCGATTCCAGCACCTGGCGGGCGACGGCGGCGAGATCGACCGGATCATGGCGCGGCCGCCGGCTGCCGGGCGACGCGCGGGACAGGGTCAGCAACTGGCCGGCGAGATGGGCGAGCCGCCGCGTGCCGGACTGAATGGCGGTCAGCGCCGTCGCCCGCTCCCGCGCATCGACCTCGCGCAAGGCATAGGTCGCCTGCATGTTGAGCACGGTCAGCGGCGTGCGCAATTGATGCGCGGCATTGGCGATGAAGCGGCGCTGCGCCGCCATCTGCTTCTTGACCCGGTCCATGTGATGGTTGAGCGCCGCCACCAGCGGCCGCAGCTCGCTCTGCACGCTCTCCAGCGCGAAGGGGTCGAGCTGGTCCGGCTCGCGGTTACGGACCTCGTCGCGCAGGCGCATCAGCGGCCCGAGGCCGCGCGCAAGGCCGATGATCGCCAGGGCACCCGCCACCGCCAGCAGCAGCACCTGCTGGCCGAGCGCATTCAACCACAGCCGCTGCACGGTGGCGCCATGGGCCAAGAGCGTCACCCCCACCATGACCCGCACGGCGCCGACATCCGGGCTGCCGATCACCGCATGGTCGATCACCATCAGGTGCAATTGCTGGCCGCGATAATGACCGTGATAGGGCGTGCCGCCGATGACGGCGATAGCGGGATCCGGCTGCCGGGTGACCGCAGTATTCGTCTCCTGCGGCGGCAAGGGCAGGTCGTCATAGCCGGCCAGCAGCCGCCCCTTGCCGACGGCATCCGCCGCCGTCTCCACCCGGTAATAGACCCGGTCGCCATAACCGGTATCGAACATCTCCAGGGCGACCGGCGGGATCAGCGCCTCGACCACGTTGTTGTTGACCTGGGTCTGCTCGGCGATGGCGGTGGCGGAGGCCAGCAACATGCGGTCGGTGATCAGATCGGCCATGTCGAGGGCCGAGCGATAGGTGGTCCAGACATTGACCGCCACCACGGCCGCGAGCGGCAAGGTCAGCCAGACCAGCAGTTCCAGCCGCAGGCTGCGCGGATATTTCACGGCCCCTGCTCTCCGGGCGGCTCTTTCGCCGGTTCTTTTCCGGCCGCCTCGTCATGCGACAGCAGATAGCCGAGGCCGCGCAAGGTGGCGATGCGGACATTGCTGCCCTCGAGCTTCTTGCGCAGCCGGTAGACATAGATCTCGATGGCGCTGGGATCGGTCTCGTCGTCGAAATCGAAGATCGCCTCGGAGAGCTTCTGCTTGCTGACGGTCTGGCCGGATTTGAACAGCAATTGCTCCAGCACCGCATGCTCGCGTGGCGTCAGGGCCAGCAACTCGCCCTTAAGATGAAACTGCCGCGCCTTGGCATCGAAGCTAAGATCGCCGAGGCGTACCTCAGGCGAGCTGCGATCGGCGGCGCGCCGCAGTTGCACGCGGATGCGCGCCTCCAGCTCGGCCATCTCGAAGGGCTTGGCGAGATAATCATCGGCCCCGGCATCGAGTCCGGCGACCCTTCCATCGAGGCTGGCATTGGCGGTGAGGATGATCACCGGCACGCTGTTGCCGCGCGACCGCAGCCGCTTCAGCACCTGCATGCCGCCCATATTGGGCAGCGAAAGATCCAGGATGACCAGGGCATATTCCTGCACGCTGAGGAGATGGTCGGCATCCTCGCCATCGGAGACGCAATCGACCGTATAGCCGTTCTGCCGCAGCAGCCGGCCGAGCCAGTCGGAAAGCTGGGGATTATCCTCGACCAGCAGCATTCGCATGGCCAGCCTCCGCGCCGACGAGATCCCGGTGCCTCGCGGTCAATGCACGAAATGCAGCAGGCCCGAGAGGCCGACGAAAATGAGGTAGAGCGCCACAATGATATTGAGCAGGCGCGGCATGACAAGGATGAGAACGCCGGCCAACAGGGCGACGATCGGCTGGATGGCGACGATGCTGACGGTCATGATGCAATAACCCTATGTTCTGTAACGATTCCGAGATGCAGCGGTAGTGGCGGTCCGGTCAGCCGGGAGACGACTCAGACACGCCGCGGCCGCTGCCACGGTCGTCTTCTATAAGCATAGGGCGGCCCGCCTGTCATCGACCTTCAAAGCCCCGTCGACCTTCGAAGCCCCGGCCGGCCCGAGCCCGTGGCGACCCGGAAAGCCTAAGCAGCGGAAGGACTTGGGCGCTTGACGCCAGCCTTGGCCGACGGCAGTGATCGCTCTTGATCGATATCAAGGTCGCAGGCCGTCCACACGGCTAATTTTGCCAGGAATCCGGTTTCCTGCCGGGTCCGCGCGGCGGCTGCCGCGGCGAACACGTTTCCAGTCGAGAGGATTGCATGCGCGGCGGCCGGTTCTTGATCGTGATCCTTGTTCTTGCCGGCCTCGTCCTCGCCGCCGGCTGGCGCTATGGCGGCTGGTTCCAGGGCGGCGACGGCCAGCTCACCCTCTATGGCAATGTCGATATCCGCCAGGTCGACCTCGCTTTCGATGCCGAGGGCCGCGTGTCGCAGATGCGTGTCCAGGAGGGCGATCACGTGACGGCCGGCAGCGCGCTCGCCAGCCTTGATCCCACCACCTATCAGAGCCTCTATGACCTGTCGGTGGCGCGGGCCGATGCCCAGCGGCAAGAGGTGGCCAAGCTGAAGGCCGGCAGCCGGCCGGAGGAAATCGCCCGCGACCGCGCCAATGTCGCCGCCTATGAGGCCGTGCTGTTCAACGCGCAGCGGGTGATGGACCGGCGCCAGACCCTGCTCGGCCAGGGCTTCGCCGCCCAGCAGCAATATGAGGAGGCACAGGCAACGGCACGGCAGACCTCGCAGATGCTGGAAGCGGCGCGGCAGACCTTGCGCCTCTCCGAGATCGGCCCCCGCGTCGAGGACATCGCCGCCGCCGAAGCGCAATTGCGCGCCGCCGAGGCCAGCGTCACCGCCGCCAAGGACCGGCTGGATCATTGCAGCCTGGTGGCACCGAGCGACGGCATCATCCTTTCGCGCAATGTCGAGCCCGGCGCCGTCATCCTGCCGACCACCGCCGCCTATACCCTGGCCTTGACCAGTGAGATATGGATCCGCAGCTTCCTGCCCGAAACCGCCCTCACCCATGTCCAGCCGGGCGACGTCTTCATCATCACCGTGGATGGCGCGCCGGAGAAGCGGTACCAGGCCAAGATCGGCTTCATCTCGCCGACCGCCGAATTCACACCGAAGACGGTGGAGACGCCGGAGCTGCGAACCCAGCTGGTCTATCGCATCCGCCTCAAGGTGCAAGGCGATGCCCCGGATCTGCGCCAGGGCATGCCTGTCACCCTGCGGCCGGAAAAACCCGTGCCGCAGGGTTGAGCGGGCCCCGGGATGGCAAGCGCTCCGACACCCGTCATCGCCGATCCGCCGCCGATATCGGCGGTCGAGATCCGCGCCCTCAGCAAAAGTTTCCCGCGCGGCCGCATGCGGGTGACGGCGCTCGACCGCCTCAGCCTCGACATCGCCGCCGGCGGCATCACCGGCCTGGTCGGGCCGGACGGTGCCGGCAAGACCACCCTGCTGCGCCTGGTCGCCGGGTTGCTGACGGCGGAGAGCGGCAGCATCAAGGTGCTCGGCCATGACGTCCCGCAGGCGATCGAGGAGATCCGCACCGAGATCGGCTATATGCCGCAACGCTTCGGCCTCTATGAGGACCTGACGGTCACCGAGAACCTGCGGCTGTTCGGCGATCTCCATGACCTCGATGCGGATCAGTTCGCGAAGCGGCAGGCCGAGCTGATGCATTTCACCGGGCTCGCGGACTTCACTGCCCGCCTCGCCGGCAATCTCTCCGGCGGCATGAAGCAGAAACTCGGCCTCGCTTGCGCCCTGCTGCCGCATCCGCGCCTGCTGCTGCTCGATGAGCCCTCAGTCGGTGTCGATCCGATCTCGCGGCGCGAGCTGTGGCAGCTCGTGCGCGATCTCGCCGGGGCCGGTACCACGGTGGTCTGGAGCACCGCCTATCTCGACGAGGCCGCGAAATGCGACAATATCATCGTGCTGCAGGATGGGCGGCTGCTCGCTGCCGGGCAACCGGCAGGCCTGATCGCCGCGGCAGCGACATCGGTACTGCTGATCCCGGTGGAGCCGCAGCAGCGCCGGCAACGGCAACGCGAATTGCTGGCAGCACCCGGCATCCGCGACGTGACGCTCCTCGGCAGCCATCTGCGTCTCGTCTTCAGCGACGGCCAGCCGGTCGCGCCGGCCGGCATGGCGACCGACCTGGCGACGGCAAAACCAACGCCGCCGCGCCTCGAGGATGCCGTCGTCACCTTGCTGCGCCGGCAGACACCCACCGATGACGGCCCGCTGAATAACGCCGGCGCCAATGGCATCGCTGCCGCCGCACAGGCTGCCCCCTCCGGGGAGACACCCGCGTCGGCGACCGAGGCGGTGATCGCCGTCAACCACCTCACCAAGCGCTTCGGCAGCTTCACGGCGGTGGATGATGTCAGCTTCCAGGTCAAGCGCGGCGAGGTCTTCGGCCTGCTCGGCCCCAATGGCGCCGGCAAGTCCACCACCTTCCGCATCCTCTGCGGCCTGCTGCCGGCGAGCAGCGGCAGCGCCACCGTCGCCGGTATCGATCTCGGCCGCGCCCGCGCCGATGCCCGCCAGCGCATCGGCTATATGGCGCAGCGCTTCTCGCTCTATGGTGACCTCACCTGCCGCGAGAATCTGCGTTTCATGGCCGGCAGCTATGGCCTCGATCGCCGGCGTTTCGCCCGGCGGCTGGACTGGGCGGTCGCCGCTTTCGATCTCGGCGACATCCTCGATGCCGTCTGCAGCACCCTGTCGCTCGGCCACAAGCAGCGCCTGTCGCTGGCTGCCGCCGTGCTGCACGAACCAGATCTGCTGTTTCTCGACGAACCCACCTCCGGCGTCGATCCATTGGCCCGCCGGGACTTCTGGCTGCGCATCGGCCTGTTCGTCGAAAGCGGCATGACGGTCCTCGTCACCTCACATTTCATGGACGAGGCGGAGAATTGCGACCGCATCGCCATCGTCAATCGCGGCAGGCTGCTGGCCCTTGATACGCCGGGCCGGCTGCGGGCCGATTGTGCGACGGCTTCCCTGCCGGACCCGTCGCTGGATGACGCCTTCGTCGCCATCGTGCGGCGCTCCGAAGCCGGACCGGAGCGACAGCCATGAGCCGCCTGCTGCGCCCCCGCCGCCTGTTCGCTCTGCTGCGCAAGGAATTCGTGCAGATCCTGCGCGACCCGTCGGCGATCCTGATCGCCTTCGTCATGCCGGTCGCCCTGCTGCTGCTGAACGGCTATGGCCTGTCGCTCGACGCCAAGAATGTTTCCTTCGGCGTCGTGCTCGAAGCACAGACGCCGCGCACCATGAGCCTCTACCGCGCCTTCGTCGACACGCCCTATCTGGCAGCCCGGCCTTATCATACCGCCGATGCGGCCGAAACGGCCCTGCTCCAGCGCGCGATCAAGGGCTATATCGTGGTGCGGGCCGAAACCGTGCGCAACCTTGCCAATGAGCTGAAGCCGCAGCCTTATCTCATCGTCGTCGACGGCGTCGATGCCAATACCGCCCGCATCGTCGAAGGCTATGCCGCCGGTGTGCTCGGCGGCTGGTACCAGCGGGAGGCCACCA
>Ga0255336_102129_pt1 | contig 10906 bp, 5 predicted proteins | sample MeOH1_35cm_T3_17_FD_189102 | JGI IMG/M metagenome (GOLD analysis project Ga0255336, IMG submission 189102) | Sandy soil microbial communities from University of British Columbia, Vancouver, Canada - MeOH1_35cm_T3_179 | ecosystem: Engineered > Artificial ecosystem > Sand microcosm > Unclassified ...
TTGCGCTCGGCCAAGGCGACGAGATCCTTGAGGAAGGCTTCTTCCTGGGACGTACCGAGATCGACTTCAAGGCTGCGGCCCGCGCGGATGCGGCGGCGCGGCTCACCCCTCTGCCGACCGCCTCCCTTGCCCTTGTCGGTGCCGCCTTCGGCCGCGCGCTTCACATAAAGCGCCGTCAGCTTGGCGTTGTTCGCGCGGGAAATGGCAACGGCGAGTTCCGCCGCGCGCAGCGAAAGCGGCCCGCCGGTGACCGGCAGCAGGATCTTGAAGCCGCTGGTCGAGGGTCTCTCGCGATGATCGCCGCGGGCCACGACGATCGCCAGCGGGCCGTCAAATCCGGCGGCGATGCGCGAGGCATCCTCATTGAAACCGCCTTGCGCATCGACCATGTCATCGAGCCCGATCAGCAGCAGGTCATAACCCTTGTCGGCCTCGCTGGCGACGGCACGATCGGCATCGACCTGGCGCGCCCGCGTCGATTTGACGGCGACGGCATCGGGCTTGGCCTGCTCATGCTGCTCCGCGGCGGCGGCGGTCTGCGCCGCGCCCTCGCGCACTTCCTGTTCCGGCGAAGCCTCTGTCACCTTCGCGAGCTGTTGCGCGAGACGACTGCCGCCCGGCACGGCGAGGTCGCGCGCAGGCATCCCGCTTTCCAGATGCAGCACCGTGGTGGGGATGCCGCGGGCGCCCGCCACCACGCCGGTCAGGCGCGAGACGAAACGACCGGCAGGGCTGTCATCCACCGCCAGCAGCAGGCGCTCGACCTGCGGCAGGAAGCCACGCGCATCCGCCTCCTCGCGTTCAAGGCGCGCCTTCTCCTCCGCATCCATCGGCAGCCGGGCAAGCGCCCAGCGCAGCATCGGCGGCATCGCCATGGTGGTGATCACCGCCATGGCGACGATCACGGTGAAGAGGTTCTGGTTGAGGAGACCCATGGAGAGGCCGATCGTGGCGACGATGACCTCGGTCGAGCCACGCGCATTCATGCCGCAGGCAAGGGCCAGCGATTCTCGTTGCTTGAGGCCGCCCAGATTGCCGCCGACAAAGGCGCCGGCGAATTTGCCGAACGTGGCGATCAGCACGATGCCGGCCGTCAGCATGAGGAGGTCCGGCTGCCTGAGCACGGTGAGATCGGCGGTGAGACCGGCGAGGCCAAAGAAAATCGGCGCGAACAAGGCGGTGATCAGGCCGCGCAATTGCTGGTCGATATGGCGGGTCATGATCGGCGATTCCCCGACCAGGATGCCGGCGACGAAGGCACCCAGCACGGTATGGACGCCGATCGCCGCGGTGATCAGGGCCATGCCCGCCATGATCACCAGGATCAGGCTGATCACCGGCAATTCGCTTACGAAATTATCGTTGGTCCAGCGGATGAGATGGAAGACCACCGGCCGGCCGATGCTGAGGCTGACGACGAGGAAGGCCAGCGTGCCGATGATGCTCTGCGCCAGCGCGGCGATATCCAGTGTGCCGTGACTGGCCAGGCTGAAAATGACGGCGATGATGATCCAGCCGATCGTGTCATCGATCACCGCGGAAGCGAGAATGATCTGGCCGACATTGCGACGCAGGAAGTTCATCTCCCGCACGACCATGGCGACGATCTTCACCGATGAGATGGAGAGTGCCGTGCCGAGCAGCAGCGACACCATCAGGCGCTGCCCGGGATTGGGCAGCAGGTGTTCCGGCATGAATTCGCCGAGCAGGAAGCCGCTGAGAAAGGGCAGCAGGATGCCGGCGACCGAGACGCTGAAGGCGGCGCGGCCGATGCGCCGCACCAGCTTAAGATCGGTCTCCATGCCGGCGAGCAGCAGCAGCATGAGGACCCCGACCTGGGCGATCCCGTCGATCATCGACTTCTGTTCGGGCTTGGCGGGGAAGAGATAATGCTGCGCCTCGGGCCAGAGGAGACCGAGCACCGAGGGGCCGAGCACGATGCCGGCCAGCAATTGCCCGATCACCGTCGGCTGGCCGATGCGCTGCATCAGCTCACCGAGCAATCGGCCGCCCAGCACCAGCAGCGCCACTTGCAGGATCAGGACGGTCTCCGATCCGCCCTTCCCGCCGCCGTCGGCGGCCATGATCTGGGTCAGCGGAAAAAGGCATAGCCCGAGTGCCAGGAGGCCTGTCTTCAGCATGAGCGATAGCGTCCCGAGAATTCCTTGCCGCTCACGGCCCGCCATATGCTCCCGCCCCACTCTTCTTGACCGATCTGGTCCACGCATCAACAAATCGTCCCGATCCCCGATCCCTACACCGCCATAAAGTGCGTGAAGCGGGCCGGCCGGCCCAACAGGGGGACCAATCAGCGCGGTTTATCGCAAATCCAGGGAAAATCCGCAAATCCTGCTGTGTGATACGGCGGTTTGGTGTGAAATCGCGGCTGTGTGAAACCTTACAAGCGCAGGGCCAGGGATGTGCAGGGCCAGGGATACACGGGGTTAGAGATGCGCGGAATCAGGCGCTGCCGAAGCGGCTGCCGACAAGCCTATTCGGCGGCGCGCAGCTTCTCGATCATGTGCTGGGGATTGGCGATCAGCAAAGCGGCGTCGGCCCGGGGCTGCGGGGTGCCGATCAGGAAGCCCTGGGCCTGGTCGCAATTCTCTGTCCGCAACAAGGCGAGCTGCTGCTGCGTCTCGACGCCTTCCGCCGTCACCGTGATATGCAGCGAGTGGCCGAGGGCGATGACGGCGCGGACGATCGCCATGGAGTCGCGGTTGTTACCAAGCTCGGCGATGAAGCTGCGGTCGATCTTGATCTTGTCGAAGGGGAAGCGCTGCAGATAGCTCAGGCTGGAATAGCCGGTGCCGAAATCGTCGAGCGAGAGGCGGACGCCGGCGGCTTTCAGCTCGCTCAGCGTCGCCAGCACCCGCTCGGTATCGTCGATCAGCACACCTTCGGTGATTTCCAGCTCCAGGCGATGCGCCGGCAGACCGGTTTCCGCGAGAACGCTCAGCACCCCGCGCACGATATCGTTCTGGCGGAACTGGGCCGGCGACAGATTGACGGCAACGATGGCATCGCCCGGCCAGGCCACGGCATCGCGGCAGGCGCGCCGCAAGACCCAGCTGCCGAGCGGCAGGATGAGGCCGCATTCCTCGGCGAGCGGGATGAAATCGGCCGGCGAGATGAAGCCGCGCTCGGCATGCTTCCAGCGCGCCAGCGCCTCGAAACCGAGCAGCGTGACGCTCTTGCAATCGACCAGCGGCTGGTAATGGAGGTCGAGCTGCTGCTGGGCCAGCGCCTGGCGCAGCTCGCGCTCCATCCAGCGCCGTTCCTGCAGCCGCACATCCATCTCCGCCTCGAAGAAGCGATAGGTGCCGCGGCCGGCCGCCTTGGCGCGATAGAGGGCGGTATCGGCGGCGCGCAGCAATTCCTCGTCATCCTCGCCATCGCCGGGATAAAGCGAGATGCCGAGGCTGGTGCTGATCGTCACCTGATGGCCATCGATCTCAAAGGGCTGGGCCAGGTTTTTCACCAGGCGGTCGGCCAGGATGGCGGGGCCGTCGGGATGGGCGACGCCGACCTGGATGATGGCGAATTCGTCACCGCTGAGGCGGGCGACGGTATCATCGGCGCGGACACTGTTGGTGAGACGCTGCGCCACCTGGCGCAACAGTTCGTCGCCGACGTCATGGCCGCTGATATCGTTGACGTTCTTGAAACGATCGAGATCGAGGCAAAGCAATGCCGCCGTCGAGGTCCCGCGCTTGCTGCGCGCCACGGCCCGGGTCAGGCGGTCCTGGAACAGGTTACGGTTGGGCAGACCGGTCAGGGCATCGTGATTGGCCATGTGGCGGATGCGTTCTTCCGCCGCCTTGCGCTCACTGATATCGCGCACGGCGACGACGCGGAGATCGCCGCCCTCGCCTTCCAGCGCGCGACCGAGATATTCGACCGGCACCAGCCGGCCATCGACATGGCGCAGACTGATCTCCATCGGCGCTTCCGCGTCTGACGCCGCAGGCAGATGCTCCGGGGATTTGTACCCTGGTGATTTGACGGCGTTGAGCTGCGCCGTCACCTTGGCATGACCGCCATCGGCGACCATCTCCAGAAGATTGTGGCCGACGATCTGCTTCAGCGTCAGACCGAGCATGCTGCAGATCGCCGCATTGGCATCGATGACCCAGCCATTGCGATGCAGCAAGATGCCTTCGAAGGTGGCATCGGCCAGCTGCCGCAGCCGGATTTCCGACAGCCGGAGGCGTGCCGCTTCACGCTTGTGCTCGGCGACCAGATGCTGGTCGACCAGGGCAGCTGCCAGGCCCGCGACGAGGAACAAGAAGGTGGCGATGCTGACCGCCACGGCGAGCCGGAAGGGCGACAGGACGAGCCCCGGCGACGTCGACGCAGGGCCGGCCGCGGCCAGATCGGCGGCCGTGGCGAAATGCATCTGGGCCGTCGCCATGGTGAGCGCCTGCAGGCCGATCAGGCCGGCCATGAAGACGCCCGCGGCGAGGCAGCGATGGATCAGGTCGTTGCGCCGCTGCAGCAGCCAGGCGGCAGCGATGCCGCAACCGACGACCAGCGCCACCGAGGCGATCACCGCCTTGCTGTCGAAATCGAGTGCGGCAGGCAGGCGCAGGGCCGCGAAACCGGCGTAATGCAGGGCCGCCAGGGCCGCCCCCAGAATGGCGCCGCCGACCGGCACGCCGCCACGATGACGCTGCTCGCCGTGACGTAACGCCTGGAGAGGCGTGGCATGGTGAGGCGCGGCGTCGTGACGGCGCTGTCGCATCCGTCGGACACGCATCAAGCCGCCTTGCAGGAGGCCAAGGCCGATTGCCGCGATAATCCCCGCCAGGATAATGCTGAGGATGGCCTGGGCCTGGTCGTGATGCCCCTGCCAAGCCGCCATGAAATCCAGTTGTGCGACGATATGGGCCGACCAGCCGCCCAGGGACAGCATCAGCGCGGCCGCCAGGACCCAGCCATTGCGGCCGCGCCGGCTGGCCTCATCACTCCGGCTGAGCAGGCTGAAGGCGGTCACCGTCGTCAGCAGGCCGATCAGGCCAGCCAGCAACGACAAGCGCCAGTCTTGTTGTTGCGATAGGTCGACGGTGGTCAATAACATCACGCATTCCGGGCGGCTTGAGCCGACTCAATCTGTGCCAAATCACGATGGTTCCGCCCCATAAGGGCGGATCGATCGATCTTCCAGGGGATGTCTTAGCGAGAGGTTAACGATTACACATTTGTATGTAGCCCTGGCTGTATATCGCCTCGGATCATCTGGTCTCGGGAAGATCCGGTTGCATCGTCAATGCGCTTCCGCACCGCCCTCCAGCACGGCGCCGATACTGGCGGCGGTGACGCAGGCAATGCCGAGCCATTGCAACAATGAGAGAAATTCGCCGAGGACGATCAGCCCGATCAGGGCGCCGATCGCCGGTTCCGCACTCATGAGCACGCCGAAACTGCGCGTCGAGAGCCGGCGCAAGGCACTCATTTCCAGGGCAAAAGGCAGCAGCGGCACCAGGATCGCCAGTCCCGCCATCTGCAGAACGGCAGCGACACTGAGATGGCCTGCAAGCTCGCCATAGCCGAAAGGCAGGCTCGCCAGCGTGGCGAAGAGGAAGGACATGGCGAGACCGTCATGGCCGGCGAAGACCCGACCGACCCGCTTGCTGGCAAGGATGTAGCTGGCCCAGCCGCCGGCCGCCAGCAGCGCGAAGCCAGCGCCGGCGAGATCGACCGTCCAGCCATGGTTGTCATGCACCAGCAGCGCGATGCCGATCGCCGCCAGGACCGGCCAGGCCAGATGATGCCAGCGCCGCATGCCGGCCGCGGCGATGCCGAGCGGGCCCAGGAACTCGATCGCCGAAGCAAGGCCGAGCGGAATCCGCTGCAGGGACAGAAAGTAGAAAATCGCCGTCGCCGTCATGGCGAGGCCGAGCAGCAGGGCCGCCAACCATTGCCGGCGATCGTAACGGCCAAGCCGCGGCCGCACGATCAGCATCAGCAACACGGCCGCCCAGGCGAGACGCAGGGTGGTGGTACCGATCGCCCCCAATTCGGCCATCATCGGCTTGCTGAGGCCGCTGCCCAGCTGCACGCTGAACATGGCGGTGACCGCCATGGCCGGTGCCAGCAACAAATTTACGCCGCCGGCCGGACGCACTTGCGCCGCCGCCGATTGTCCCTCACCCACGATCAGGCTCCCCACACATTCCAGCCACGTCGCCGGCCATGTTGCGCCGGTCATTTATGGCCGCAAGCTAGCAGCTGCCAGCACTTCTGACCATGCGGCCTGCCCGCAATCGGGGCATGCGTGCTCCGCTTGTCGTCGTGGTACCGTTTTCGGGCGGCTCAGCGTTCCAGCACGTCTTTCAATGTGGCGAGGTCGCGCCGTATCCAATCGGCATCGCGGGCGAAGATCTCGTCGTTCATCTCCGGCAACCGGAACAGGGTCAGCGTCACCTCGCCGCCGCCGTTATTGGCGATCACGCGCAGCGGCACCGATATCACCTGGCCGTCCGGCAAGGTGACCCAATGATCGACCACGCCATATTCATTGCGCGGTGAAAAACGGATGCGGATCTCGCCCGCGGGTCCGGCGGCGACCCAGTCGCCGTCATCCGTGCCGCTCGACCGGTATGCGAGGCCGCCGGCAAGGCCCGAGGCCCAAAGCGGAAAATTCTCCGGCCGATGCAGGAAATCGTAGACGCCGGCGCAATCGCGCGCGATCCAGATGCTGAGATGGAGCGAGGGAAAGCCTTGCGACATGACGGCCTCTTCTGCGGCAGCGAAACGGCGACAAGAGCAGGAGATCAGCCGGCCGCGACGGGGTCAAGGCCGGCACCAGCCCCCGCAGCCTCGCAACTGCCAGATTGTGTCAGTTGGTCACGTTGCCGAAATAGCCGTCGAGCTGGCGCTTGACGATAGCGTCGAACTCGCCACTCGCCTTCAGCAAAGCGAGGCCGCGGTTGAAATCGCCGATGATGCGTGCGGCATCGGGATGTTGCCGCGCGACGATGAGGTTATGGCTGGTGATGGCAACCACCGCCGCCAGCGGCTTCACCATGTCCTGGTGGCCAAAGACATGCCGCGCCGTGGCCTGCGCCTGCACATCGATGCAGATGACCGCGTCGACCCGCCGCAACTGCAGCATCTTGAAGCATTGATCCATGCCGTCGGGACGTTCCAGCCGGATCGCCCGCCGCGCCAGCAGTTGCGCGATCGGCGCCGCCACCACATAGCCCTGCGGCGAGCACAAGGTCTTGCCGGCGAGATCGCCCGGCGTGGTCGCCGCCAAGGTGCTGTCTTTCAGCACGTAGGGGCGGCTCACCTGCACGTAGATATCGTCGGAATACAGGAAGTCCTTGGCCCGCTCCGTCGAACGGGCATAGGGGAAGGTGCCGTCGAAAACCAGGCGCTGGGTTTCGGCATAGCCACGCATCCAGGGTTGGAAGGTGATGCTGACCGCCTCGCCCACCTTGGCGAAAGCCGCCCGCACGATCTCGCTCTGCATCCCGCCCATCGGCAGGCCGGGATCGGTGAAGGGCTTGTAATCGGGGCCGGTCACCAGACGCAGCCCGACCGTCGCATCGGCTGCCACGGGAAGTGTCATTGTCAGGCCGCAGAGACCCGGCGCAATCGCCAGGAGTATCAGGCAGAAGCGCCGCCGCAGGCTCGCCGCCTGTCGCATGCCTCGCCCCTTGGTCGCAGGCCTCATACGCGCGCCCCCATCGCTCGCCGCCCCACCGCCGGCTTTCGCCGCGTTGTCAGCAAGGTGGCATGAAGAGCGCCGCTGCCGCAATGCCACCGCGCCACCCCGATCGGCAGAGCGGCGCGCGCCTCATCGCCTGCGGCCGCCCGGGCGATTTGGCTTGCGATCAGAAAGTGTTGATATTATAACAATACAAATCAACCTAAGACCGCCCCGCAGCCGCGCGACTTTACGCGGCTGAAGGGATCAATTTCGCTTTTCCCGCTATCGCGCGGGAACCGGCGCCATATGACGCCACATTTCGTGATGCCGCATTTCGGAGGCAGGATATGTCACGCCCAGGGTATTGCAAATTTAGCAACGAAGATCTGGAGGCCGCGGCCGATATCAGCCGCGCCTATCGCCGGCAGTTCCATCTCAGCCGGCTGCAGCTGGCGGTGATGCTGGATTGCGATCCCGGCCGCCTCGCCGATCTGGAGAATTGCCGCGACCCGCAATCGGACTGGCTGGTCGACAGCGTTTTTGCCCTGGCCGAGGACCTGGAATGACAGGCTGTGGTGTCAGGAGAGACCGCGGCATCGGGCGTCCCGGCACATAAGTAGCTGCTAAGTGTCCGCCCGTCCGCCACCGAGGGCCGAATTCCAGCGCCCTCATCACCCGACAGGTCCGTCCTTCCATGAACCGCCATCGCCCTGCCGCCAGCGGCATCGATACGGACGCGCTGCGCCGCCAAGCTGATCTGGTGGCGGTCATCGGTGAACGGATCGCCTTAACCCGGCGAGGCGCGGAATGGCTCGGGCTGTGCCCGTTCCATGCCGAAAAGACGCCCTCGTTCACCGTCAATCCGGCGAAGGGCTTCTATCATTGCTTCGGCTGCGGCGCCCATGGCGATGTCATCCGCTTCATCCGGGATTTCCATCGGCTCGACTTCCGCGCCGCCTGCGCGGTGCTCGGCGCGGCCGATGCGACTGCGTCACCACGACACCACCGCATAGCCACAGCGCACATGCCGTCAGCGGATATCCATGCCGGATTGCAGCCAGCCGATCCCGGCGATCGGCTGCCACGCATCGGCGTCCCCTGGCGCTGCTGGAATCCGAAGAATCCGGCGCGTCCCTGGGTCACCTATCGGCCGAGTGCCGTCTATCCCTATCACGCCTCTGACGGCAGCCTGCTCGGCTATGTGCTGCGCATCGATTTGCCGGCCCGCGAGACGCCCGATGGCCCGCAGCCCGCGCGCAAGATCACCCCGACCATCCGCTTTGCCCGGCTGCCGCCGGCCGCGCCCGGCACTGGGGCACCTGATCGTCGAACGCACGGCACAGCAGATCCGCATGAAGCCTGGTGCCATTGGCCTTTCGACAAGCCGCGGCCACTCTACCGCTTGCCCGATCTCGCTGCCCGGCCTGCCGACCAGGTGCTGGTGGTGGAAGGCGAAAAAGCCGCCGATGCCGCGCGGCGCCTGATCGGCGCCTTGCCCATCACCGTCACCACCTGGCCGGGTGGTGCCAAGGCCGTGCGTCATGTCGATTGGTCGCCGCTTGCCGGGCGGGCCGTGCTGCTCTGGGGCGATGCCGATGCACCGGGCGAATCGGCGATGTTGGGATATGAGGACAGCACGGGTGGAACCGTCGATGGCGTGGCGCAGTTGTGCCAGCGCATCGGTGCCGCCCAGATTCGCTACGCACCCTGGGACCATTCACGGCCATGCGGCTGGGATGCCGCCGATGCCGAAGCGGAGGGTTGGCAGGCCGCGGAGCTCATGGCCTGGCTGGCCACCCGGCTGCGCGACTGGTCACCGAAGCCTGCGATGAGCAGCCCGGCGACAATCGTCCTGAGGTCGTCACCGCCAGGCCATGATGATCCATCCCATGACGATCTATCCCATGATGATCCAGGCAATGATGGTCAGGCGGCAGAGCCGCCCTTTCGCATCCTTGGCCACAATCGCGGCAGCTATTTCTATTTGCCGCAGGCCACCCAGCAGATTGTTGCCCTGACCGCCGCCGCCCATACCAGGCCGCATCTCCTGACCCTGGCGCCGCTCGCCTATTGGGCCAGGCATCATCCCGGCCGCAACGGCTTCGATCTCGAAGCCGCCAGCGACGGATTGATCGGCGCCGCACATCGCGCCGGCCTCTTCGCGCCGGACCGCTTGCGTGGGCGGGGTGCCTGGCGCGACGGCGACCGGGTGGTGATGCATACCGGCCGGCACCTCTATGTCGACGGCAAAGCCTGTCGCCCGGCGGCGCTGGCCGGCGCCTATATCTATGAGGCGGCAGCCGATCTCGGCGCGGCGGTCCTCCCGGCTGCCGGTGAGGCTTCGGCGCGGCAGGTGCGGCTGCCGCCGGCCGCGACCGCCACGGAAGCCGCGCGCCTGGTGGAAATCTGTCGCCGGTTGAGCTGGGAGAATCCCTTGAGTGCCGATCTCCTCGCCGGCTGGTGCGTCATCGCCCCGCTTTGCGGCGCGCTCGACTGGCGGCCGCATCTCTGGATCACCGGCTCGGCCCAGGCCGGCAAGTCCACCGTCATCCGCGACATCATCCGCCGCGTGATCGGCATCTTCGCCCTCTATGTAGATGGCAAGACCACCGAGGCCGGCATCCGGCAATTGCTCGGCGCCGATGCGCGGCCGATCATCCTCGACGAGTTTGAAAGCGAGGATGCGGCCGCCGCCACCCGCGTGCAGCAGATCCTCGACATGGCCCGCGTCTCATCGAGCGGCGGCACGGTGGTGAAGGGCTCGACCGCCGGGCGGCCGATGACCTATACGATCCGCGCCTGCTTCTGCTTCTCCTCGATCAACACCGCCGTCGCCCATTACGCCGACGAGACCCGCATCAGCAAGCTGGTACTCCGCCGCAATAACGCAAGCGATGCCGACCAGCATCATCGCGCCCTGATGGGCGATATCGCGACCTCGTTCACGCCGGATTACGCCCTGCGCCTGCTCCGGCGATCGCTCGATCACCTGCCGGTGCTGCTCGGCAATATCGCGACTTTCACCCAGGCGGCGGCCCACCTGCTGCGCTCGCGCCGCGCGGCCGACCAGATCGGCACCATGCTGGCGGGCCTGTTCCTGTGCCACAGCACGGCAGCGGTATCGCTCGAAGAGGCCGAGGCCTGGATCACGGCACGCGACTGGCACGATCACGCGGCACTCGATGCCGTCAGCGACGAGCGGCGGCTGCTGGAACGGATCGCCACCCGGCGCCTGCGCGTGCCGGTGGC
>Ga0255336_102130_pt1 | contig 10903 bp, 10 predicted proteins | sample MeOH1_35cm_T3_17_FD_189102 | JGI IMG/M metagenome (GOLD analysis project Ga0255336, IMG submission 189102) | Sandy soil microbial communities from University of British Columbia, Vancouver, Canada - MeOH1_35cm_T3_179 | ecosystem: Engineered > Artificial ecosystem > Sand microcosm > Unclassified ...
CGCCCTGCACGCACCAGTTCGATCATCTGTGCCCGGAATTCCGCCGGGTACGGGTGGCGATGTCTCTGCATGATGAACACCTCCTGTTCCAAAGAATAGGTGTCCACGAAACCGGGTCAACTCCACTTTGTGCGATGACAATGAACGGACGGCCATTTACTCGGTTAGCCATGCGTCTCTTGATGCTCACGTCCGTGCGGACCGCAGAACTGCGCGGTGCGACGTGGAAGGAGTTCGATCTGGAAAAAAGAGAATGGACCATCGCTGGGCAGCGCATGAAGATGAAACGCTCCCATCTGATTCCGCTTAGTGTTCAAGCGGTGGAAGTCCTGCGTAAAGTGGAGGCTCTGAATCCCAAACATAAGTCGGGTGATTTTTTATTCCCGCACACGAAAGATGCCACTAAAACTATGTCGGCAGGGACGATCAACGCCGTCTTCAAACGAGCGGGATTCAACAAGGATCAATCATTCCGGGCGCACGGTGCCAGAGGCACCTTTAGTACGTGGGCACACGAGAATGGCTTCAACCCCCTAGCGATCGAGCGCCAGTTATCCCACGTCGAGAAGAACGTGGTGAAGCGGGCGTATAACCAAGCTGAATTCTTGTCAGAGCGTCAGAAGCTAATGCAAGTGTGGGCTGATTATCTCGACTCGATATATCAATGACGCGACTTTGTATAAACGTCCGTCTAGGTCCGTTTAGGTTGGTCCCATCTGCTAGGGTCTCCGCCTTCAGATCGTTAAGTCGAAAAAGCCAGTAATCCGCACGGGAAACGATGATATCGAATATCCCTGCGACAACGCACTGGCGCGTCAACTGTGCTGCACTAGAGACACAGATAGACGGCTTGGGGATTCGGACATTTAGCCGAACACGGTTCCCGCGAACTTATGGCGATTGCTCAGGCGACAATGCGGCACCGTCGCAAAAAAATTGCCTGGTCCTCCACTAGTTCAAGTCGGGACGAGCCTACGGAATCTACATTGTCGAACCAGGTTTAGTCCCGCCGGCCGCGCCTACGAAATCTGCGCCAACGGTGGCAATGGACGTGGCGTGCGGTTTTCATCGGTGGCGACGAATGTAAGCATCGCCTCTGTTACTTTAACTACGTCCGTTGCCATACCCATGCGTTGAGCAAACACCTCTACATTGACAGTAATCGATGTCCGGCCTTCGCGGACGATATGGGCGTAGAAGCTCAACAGATCACCGATAAACACCGGTTGCTTGAACACGAAAGAATTGACGGCGATGGTCACTACGCGGCCGTTCGCGCGTTGGCTAGCGGGAATCGATCCGGCGATGTCGACGTGGGACATGATCCAGCGGCGCTGTCACGTTGACCCATCGGCGGCGTAATACTGCAGGGACCCGTGTTTTCTCAGGAGGCAGACGGACCCCGGGCGAGCTCGGTGAAGCGATGCCACGCGTCAAAACGCTGAGCGAGCTGTTTGCGGTAGAACGACGCGCGCAACAAATGTCGCTTGAGCGCGAAGTGCTGCCTGATTGGTCCGAAGCTCGAGAGGAACGCCTGGGTGCGCTTTGGATCGCGAAACCCGCGCAAGCGCCGCTCACGTTCACGCGTAGGTTGATGACTATTCTCGGCACGATTATTAACGCGAGCTGCAGCTTTGACGAACACGTGTTTGACGGTGGCCAGCGCGGGGATCCTGGATTTCGCGGCTGGATAACTGCGCAGCTGGTCGGTGACGATCTTGCGCGGCACCGGGCACGAACGAAGCACGCGCTTGAAGAATCGTTTGGTGGCGGCCGTGTCCCGCCGCTTCTGCAGCAGGATATCGAGTTCGGCGCCGTGCTCGTCAACGGCTCGCCACAGCACATAAGGTTCTCCGCGCAGCCTCACGAACATCTCATCGAGATGCCAAGTACTGCCCGGTTTGCGCCGAGCGCACTTGACGCGATGCGCGAACCCAGCGCCAAATTTATCGCACCAACGGCGCACGGTTTCGTAGCTCACGACGATGCCGCGTTCGAACAGCAACTCTTCAATATCGCGCAGGCTCAACTGAAACCGAAAGTACCAGCGGACGGCACAACTGATCACCACCGGCGGAAAGCGATGACCGTGATACAGCGATTTAGAATTTTTCATCTCGCGATTTTACGCGACCACCTCGGCAACGTGACAAAGCCGTTGCCGCTGTTCGAGAAGGCGTTCCGCAAGCACAAGCGCCCGGTCGCCAAGAATTAGCGAACGGACGAGACTTACCTCAAGGTACGTGGCCAATGGAAAGCAGCATGACTTTTGTCGGGTAGCCGCCTGCAATTGCTGCACAGCGGCCCCCGCAGAACCGTGAATGCACCTTTCAAAGCCCCGGTTGGGAGCCGGTTTCATGACTGTTAATCCACGACTATGGATCTGTCGGTGGCAATCCGGATGGACCATGGCGAGGTTTTACCACGCATCCGATCCGCCGTCCACGCGGTGGACGATATGATGGGCCTGCCATCCCGTCACCGGTGTGATTCGCTGCTGACATATGATGCAAGCTCGGTGCTGATCGAGCCAAAGGCGGATTAGTTTTCCTCGACTCGACAGGGCGTTCGCCATTTTCAAACCATAACGGTCTTCGCGGTAGCTTTCCTATGCCGGGTCGAAAGGGTTGGCATTGCGACGGACCTGCGTGTGTCGCCGATTGGGACGTTGGACGCTTTGCGTAGCCTGCACCACTGCCACAACGCCTGCCAGATGGCAGTATCGACTGCACTATGGACTTCTGCTTGTTATGTTTGATTGCGGCGACACCGGTTATTACAGCGCTTTGGCCCAGCTATAAGTTGCGCCAGGTCTAAGGCGTCGATGCACAGTCGTTTTACCAAGCTTGAAAATCGCGTTTTCACGCAACCTCGACCAATTGCAGACATTCGCGGAAAGAGTCCAATGGGCGTCGCTGCTAACCCTTCGTGACATGCCGTCAATTCAACCGGGATTCCTCGATGAACCGCTCGAGTAACCGCTTCAATTGGCTGGTCTTGCGCGGCCCTAACGCTTCCTCGATCACACCATGATGCGCGTCTATGCTCACCTTTAGTCGCGCGACCATCTCCAGCCCACGATCGCTGATGTAGACAAGCACCTTGCGGCTGTCGCGGTCGTCTTGGGCGCGCTGCACGAGCCCTCGGCTCACAAGCCTGTCGATGTTCTTTGTCAGCGCAGGATTGTTCATCAGTACCTTCCCGGCTAACTCGCCCATCGAATGGCCTTGTTCGTCGGCCACCACCTCCAGGATGCGCCAGTGTTCCTCGTTGACTTCCTCATCGGCGATCGACTGGGCGATGCCGATCCTCATCTGGCGATGTGCCGATGCAAGGAGATAGGCCAGGTATTGGGAAAGGTCGTGATCGGGCATGGCAGATGCATCAGTCATAAAAACGCTACCGATTTTACCCAAGTTTAATTTTCCTTGGAAAGTATCGGTGCAGCATGGGCGAAATGTGTGCCTAGATTTCGCTCGTCCGCCTATTGTTGGTGCATCTTTCGATGCGGCTCGCGTCACGCTTCCGTCAACCAGTTTGCCCGGAGTCAGCATTGCTTATGCATTTATCGGCTTTCCCAACGTCCGCATGTCGATGATCCGGCCTTCCCGAACCGCGGGTAAGGCGTCGGAACTGAACATCGCATTATGCGTACCGCTTGGCGGCGCCGCCGGAATCTGGGGCCCGTCCGCGCTGGCGTCGGCAAAGCTTGCTGTGGCCGAACTCAACAGTGCATCCGGTATAGCCGGCCGCGCCTGCCGGTTGATCACAGTCAACGCTGGCAACGATGCGCACGAGATCGAAGACGTTCTCACGGATCTCGTCGAGGAAGGCTCGATCGATGCGCTCGTCGGCATGCACACAAGCGCCGTGCGCCACGACCTTCTGAAAGCGATCGGCGGCCGCATTCCTTTCATCTACACACCGCTCTACGAAGGCGGCGAACGCACGCCAGGCGTCTTCGCGATTGGGGAAACCATTTCACAGCAGTTGTGGCCGTCGATTCGCTGGTTGAGCGAACACCACCGACCACGACGCTGGATGCTGATAGGAAACGACTATGTCTGGCCTCGCGTCGCGCATCGGCTCGCGCACCGGTTCGTTTCCGAGTTCAACGGCCGGGTGGTCGGCGAGGCCAGCTTGCCGTTTGGCAGCGGTGATTACGAGCCAGTGCTCGACCAGATCCACGACCTGCGCGCGGATGCGGTACTGCTCTCGCTAATTGGGCAGGATGCAGTGGACTTCAATCGCGCCTTTGGCAATGCAGGCCTTGCCGCTCATGTTGTGCGCCTGTCGTGCGCGCTTGGTGAAAATGAGCTGCTCGGCATCGGCGCCAGCAATACCGACAATCTCTACGTCTCGTCCGGTTACTTCTCCTCGTTGAATACGGACGCCAATCTGTCGTTCAAGGAGCGTTATCACAGCCATTTTGGTGTCAGGGCGCCGACCTTGGACACGTTCGGACAGTCTACCTACGAAGGCATGCACTTTCTCGCTGCATTGCTCGACGATGCGCGGCAACGCCGTGCAGATACGTCGGCACTGCCGAGGCTTGGCGCTGCTCCTCTGTCCTATTTGAGCGCTCGCGAGGCGGTATATGCTGGCGCCCGCGTTAACCGCGTGCCGATTTATCTCGCACGCGCGGACGGCCACGCGTTTCGCATCCTTGCACGCTTCTGACCATCTTCCCTCATTGAACAATTTATTTTCCAAGGAAAATAAATTGTTGACGTCGAGGATAGTTGTCCATACCATCGTTCACAAGCTAGGCACTGGGTACTGCCCCGCGATTCCGTCCGGCCATCATCGAGTGCCCGAGGGCCCGGTAAAGACCGGGCCTGTCCCGAATCCATCAATGCACGGAGTAGTCATGGGTGTCAAACGTCCTACCCTCGCCCAGCTCGAAGAGGTCGCGTCGAGTCTCGGCATGCATCTTTCGGAATCGCAACTGGCGAGCTACAACGCGTTGCTGCAACCGAACTTCGATGCCTATGATGCCATCGATGCAATGCCCGACTACGTGCCGCGCGTGACCTATCCGAGAACGCCCGGCTATCGCCCGAGCGGCGAGGAAAACAAGTACGGCGCCTGGTACGTGAAATCGGAGATCAGGGGCGCGGCTGGCGGCAAGCTGACGGGCAAGACCGTGGCGCTGAAGGACAATGTCTGTCTCGCGGGTGTCCCTATGATGAACGGCGCGTCGACGCTCGAAGGCTATGTGCCCGATGTCGACGCCACCATCGTCACACGGCTTCTCGACGCGGGCGCAACCATCGTCGGCAAGGCAACGTGCGAATACTTCTGCTTCTCGGGCGGGTCGCACACCAGCTCGCCCGCTCCCGTGCACAATCCCCATCGTAAAGGCTACTCCGCAGGCGGATCGTCATCGGGCAGCGCCGCGCTCGTGGCCGCCGGCGAAGTCGACCTGGCTATCGGCGGCGATCAGGGGGGGTCGATCCGCATGCCAGCGTCTTATTGCGGCGTATATGGGATGAAGGCCACCCACGGTCTGGTGCCCTACACCGGCGTGATGCCGATCGAACTGACCATCGATCACACGGGGCCGATGACGGCCAATGTCACCGACAACGCCTTGATGCTGGAGGTCCTTGCCGGCCCTGACGGCCTTGATCCGCGACAGTATGCGGGCCAGACGGCTAAACCTTATAGCGATCTGATGAAGGAGGGCATCAAGGGCCTGAAGATCGGTGTCGTCACGGAGGGTTTCGGATGGCCTCAATCACAGGGCGCGTCCGATGCGAAGGTGCGCGAGGCTGCCAAACGCTATGTGGATTTGGGAGTTAAGGTAAGCGATGTATCGATTCCAATGCACCTGCTCGGCCCGGCGATCTGGTTGCCGATCGCGGCAGAAGGCGCGACGCAGCAGATGATGAAGGACAACGGTCACGGCTTCAACTGGAAGGGGCTGTACGTGACCGGCATGATCGATTTCCATGCGGGCTGGAAAGAGCGCGCGGACGAATTGTCGGAGACGTTGAAGTTAACCATGATCTTGGGTGAGTACTTCATCAAGCACTATCGTGGACACTACTACGCAAAGGCGCAAAACCTTTCACGGCAACTGGAGCTTGCCTACGACTCGGCCCTGGCTGACTTCGACCTTTTGCTGATGCCCACACTCCCGTTGACCGCCACGCCGTTGCCCGCACCGGGTGCGCCGGTGGAGGAAATCGTTCAGCGCGCATTCGAAATGCTGCCCAATACCTGTCCGTTCGATGTGACCGGCCACCCCGCGATGAGTGTTCCCTGCGGCATGGTAGACGGCTTGCCGGTGGGCATGCAACTCATTGGCAAGAAGTGGGACGAGGCGACGATTTACCGCGCCGCCTATGCGTTCGAGCAGGCCGCTGACTGGAAGACGCTGTAAGAAGCGGCACCACCAGCCCGATTCGTCGCGTTCTGGTCGCATTCTGAAGCGCGCTTTCAACCTCGATAGCCTTTTAGGAATCCTTTTATGGACCGCCGTTCCTTTATCAAGTCTTCCTCTTTCTCGCTGGCAGCCGGCGCAGTCTGCGGGATACCGCTCGCCGCGTCGGCGGCTGACGAGATCATGGTCGGCGGAATCACCGATCTCTCCGGTGGACTGGATATCTATGGCAAGCCGATGGCCGATTGCCTGACGCTTGCCGTTGAGGAATGGAATGCGCAGGGCGGTCTCCTGGGCAAGCAGATCAAGTTGCTCAGCTACGATCCTCAGTCGAGCATGCAGCTCTACACTCAGTTTTCACAACAGGCCGCCTTGAAGGACAAGGTCGCCGTCGTGCAGGGCGGCATCACCTCGGCGTCGCGCGAGGTGATGCGGCCGGTACTCGACCGGTACAGGACGCTGTACTTCTACAACACCCAGTACGAGGGTGGGGTGTGCGACCGCAACACCTTTTGTACGGGCGTGACGCCTGCTCAGACAGTCGCCAAGCTCGTGCCCTACGCGATGAAGAAGTGGGGCAAGAAAGTCTACGTTATCGCAGCCGACTACAACTACGGGCAGATCACGTCGCAGTGGGTCAAGAAATTCGTCCAGGAAAACGGCGGATCGGTGTCGTCGATCGATTTCTTTCCGCTCGACGTTACGAACTTCGGTCCCACCATTTCGAAGATCGAGGCGGCCAGGCCGGACATGGTCGTGTCGGCGCTCGTTGGCGGATCGCACATGTCCTTCTATCGGCAATGGGCCGCTGCGGGGCTGCACAAGAAAATCCCGCTCGCCTCCACCACGTTTGCAGTCGGCAATGAGCAAATCGTCCTGTCGCCCGACGAATGCGACGGTTTCCTTGTGTCATACAACTATTTCGAAACTATCGACAACCCCGTCAACAAGGCCTTCAAGGACCGTTTCCACAAGCGCTTCGGCGCCGATTATCCGAACATCACGGAATTGGCGATGGGCACATATCAGGGTTTCAATTTATGGGCGCAAGGTGTCAAGAAAGCGGGAACGCTGGAACGGACCAAGGTCATCGAGGCACTGGAATCGGGAATCAGCATTGACGCGCCGAGCGGCAAGGTGAGCATCGATCCTGCTACGCACCACTGCGTGCTGAACGTGAGCATTGCGGAGGTCCGCGCCAAGAAACTCAACATTGTAGAGACCTTTCAGGCGCAGCCACCGAGTGACACAAGTGCGGTCTGCAACCTGATCAAGAACCCACGCGACAACCAGCAATACGTGATCAAGCTGTGACGCCCGCACAAGCCCGGCATCGCGCCACGCAAAGGAGCCGCTGATGGATCTGGCCGCCGTTATTCTCATTCAGGTTCTCTATGCAATCGCCAGCCTGGTCGTCATCTCGTCGGGGCTTGCCGTGATCTTCGGGATGATGAAGGTCATCAACCTCGCGCACGGCGAATTCATGATGCTTGGCGCGTATGCCACCATCGAGGCGATCAGGGTCGGCATCAATCTCTGGATCGCGATCTTTGTCGTCGCGCCGCTCGCAGTGGGCGTCATCGGGATCGTGCTGGAGCGGATTTTCATTCGTCATTTATACGGTCGCATGGTCGACACGATGCTCGCGACCTGGGGTTTGTCGCTGCTGCTGATTGGGGTGGTCACGTCGATTGCCGGCAACACTACTGCGGGCGTCTCCGCGCCGCTCGGCAACTTCACGATCGGCGCCTACTCGGTTAGCGCGTATACGCTCGTGATCATCGCCGTCGGCGTCGTTCTCGCGCTCGCGTTGCGCTGGGTCTTGTTGCACACATCGCTCGGCCTGATTGCGCGTGGTACGACGCAGAACCCGAAGATGGCTGATGCGCTAGGGATCAATCCCGGCGTGGTGTATTCGGTGACCTTCGCAGTCGGCGCCGCGTTGTCGGGGCTTGCCGGGGGCTTGCTCGCTCCATTGACCGGCGTGGTGCCGACGATGGGCGGTGCATTCATCGCCAAGGCGTTCATCACAGTGATAGCCGGTGGCCCTGCAATCCTTGTCGGCCTCATTAGCGCATCGGCGCTTTTCGGCACGATCAACCAGATCGCCACCTTCGTGACAACGCCGGTGCTCGGCGAGGTCGCGCTGCTCGTCGCGGCGATCATCATGCTGCGATTGTTGCCACAAGGCATTACCGGGCGCTTCTTCAAGAGGTCTCTGTGAAGGTACTGAACGAACCCAGCGCACGCCTGCAGTCACCGGGCCCGTTGCAGCGGTTTTCTCAGTCGTGGAAAAGCGCAGCGCTCACGCTCGCGATCGGCCTCGTGCTGCTCTTCTGCCTGCCGCGCGTACTCGACGACTTCACGCTCGTGCAGGCGACCATCTACGTGGTGATGTCGATCCTCGCGGTAAGCCTCGGCTTCATTTGGGGCTATGGCGGCATCCTGTGTTTCGGCCAGTCCGCGTTCTTCGGCCTCGGTGCCTACACCTACGCCATCGCTGTCACCAATCTCGGCGACAGCACAGTGCCGTTTGTGCTCGCCATCGTCGTGCCGGCGGTGTTCGCGGCCGCGCTTGGCTACATTATCTTTTACGGCCGTCTGTCGGATGTCTACATGGGCGTGATTACGCTAACGGTCACGCTGATCCTGTTCAATCTCATCAACTCGACGGCCGGTCCCGAGTGGAAGATCGGCGTCGCGCCGCTCGGCGGCTTCAATGGCATTCCGAACATCGCTCCGCTCAACATGCCTGGCAATGTCGACGATGTGATCGGTCCGCGCGGTCTATTTGAGTTGTCGCTCGGCATGCTGCTGCTCGTATATCTGCTGTTGCGTGCGCTGCTTGCAGTGAAGCTTGGCCGCGTGATTGTCGCGAGCAAAGAGAATGAGCAGCGCGTTTTGCTGCTCGGCTACGACGCACGCGCCTACAAGCTCTTTACGTTCGTTCTCGGAGCTGCGATCGCCGGGCTTGCCGGATGCCTGTATGCGAACTGGGGTGCGTTCACGAGCCCGACTATCTTCGGCCTCGCCCAGTCGGCGCAGATCATCATCTGGGTGATCGTCGGTGGTCTGGGCACACTGGTCGGTCCGATCGTCGGCTGCGTGGCGATTCAGTGGCTGACTTCGCAAATTGGCACTCAGCAAGTCATCAACTCGAACCTGGTGCTTGGCGCGATTCTGGTCATCTTCGTGCTGCTCGTGCCGAAGGGGATCGTGCCCGGATGCGGTTCGGTCGGCGCCGCGATGGCTGCGCGCATGCGGCGTCGTCCGGTTGTAGCCGACCAGCACAAGCTGCATAAGCCGTCGGACGAAATCGAAGCCAACACGCTGGCGATCGATTCACATAGGGAAACCTCCCAATGACACCGCTGCTCGAGACCCGCAATCTGAACGTGCGTTTCGGTGGCGTGCACGCGACCCGCGATGTGAATTTCTCCCTCGCGGAAGCAGAGCTGCGCTGCGTGATCGGACCAAACGGCGCCGGCAAGAGCACCTTCTTCAAGCTGCTCACAGGCCAAGTCAAGCCCACCTCCGGACACATTCTGTTTCGCGGTCAGGATATCTCCGGCATGCGGCCTCATCATCCGGGCCGCCTGGGTATCGGCATCAAGACGCAGGTGCCTAGTCTCTTCAACGGACTGAGCGTATGGGAAAACGTTTGGCTGGCCGCGCGCCGGATCAACACGCCGCGGCAGGCCGAGCGCGTCACGCGGGCAACGCTGGAACGGGTCGGCATGCTTGCGTATCGCGAAGCTACCGTCGGCCTGCTGGCGCATGGTCAGCGCCAGTGGGTCGAACTGGCCGTGGTGATTGCCGCCGATCCTCCGCTGATCCTGCTCGACGAGCCCGCTGCCGGTATGAGCGATGCCGAGGTCGCGCGCACTGCGGAGCTGATCCGCGACATTAACCGACAGCACGCGCTCGTAGTCGTTGAGCATGACATGAGCTTCATCCGGATGATTGCCAAGAAGGTAACGGTGCTGCACCAAGGCGCGATCATCAAGGAAGATACGCCGGATCGCGTCATGAGCGATCCGCTGATCCAGCAAATCTATCTCGGCAAGAAGCCGCAGTGAGCGGAGAACAATGATGCTCGAAGTTGTCGGCCTGTGCACCGGTTACGACTCGATTCCGGTGCTGTACGACGTTTCGTTATCGATCGTAAGCGGCGAATCGATCGGCATTCTCGGCCATAACGGGATGGGCAAGACGACCTTGCTGAAGAGCCTGATCGGCGCATTGCCGGCGACTTCCGGCACGGTGCGTTTCGACGGCGATGACATCACGAAGCTCGCGCCGCACGCGCGGGCGAGGCGCGGCATGGCATACGTGCCGCAGGGCCGCGAAATTTTTCCGGCTTTGAGCGTCTATGATAATTTGCGGTTGGGACTCGTCAAAACGGGACAGCGTCCGGCAGACGCGGTGGAGCGGCTGCTCACCGATTTTCCGCGCGTGAAGCCGTTGCTTGCCCGGCTTGGCGGGTCGTTGTCGGGCGGCGAGCAGCAATTGCTC
>Ga0255336_102132_pt1 | contig 10887 bp, 8 predicted proteins | sample MeOH1_35cm_T3_17_FD_189102 | JGI IMG/M metagenome (GOLD analysis project Ga0255336, IMG submission 189102) | Sandy soil microbial communities from University of British Columbia, Vancouver, Canada - MeOH1_35cm_T3_179 | ecosystem: Engineered > Artificial ecosystem > Sand microcosm > Unclassified ...
TCAATGCCGCCGCCCAGTGGGCCGGCGTTGCGGCCCTGACCGGCCCGAAGGATGAAGTCGCGAAGATGATGGTGGCCTTCGACGAGCGCCGCCGCTTCGTCGTCGGCGAGCTGAACAAGCTGCCGGGCGTCAGCTGCATCACCCCGTACGGCGCCTTCTATGCCTTCCCGAATATCAGCGGCACCGGCTTCAAGTCGAAGGAACTGGAGCTCAAGCTGCTCGACGAAGCGGGCGTTGCCTCGATCGCCGGCACCAGCTTCGGCAAGTATGGCGAGGGCTATATCCGCATCTCCTATGCGAACTCGATTGAGAATATCGGCGAAGCGATGCAGCGCATCGGCAAGTGGCTGGCAGCCAATCGCAAGGCCGCCTGATCGCACCCCGTGCGTCCCTGAATGGGGCGCATCACTGAATGAGAGAGGCCCGCAAGGCGACTTGCGGGTTTTTTCTTTTTTCCCTTCTCCAGCGGTCTTCTTCTCGTCACGGCCCAGCCCTCTTCTTGCCACGATTCCTATTTAGGTTTACATGCCGCTGCGCAATGCAGCGCCTGCATATTTCTAGGGAGTTTCACATGAGTCTGATGTTGAGCCGCCGGGCCGCGCTGATCGGAGCTGCCTGCTTGCTGCCCGTTGCGCGCTTGAACGCTGCTAGCTTGACGGGAGAAGAAACCCTGCACGCCGCCGAGAAACGGTTGGCCGCGCTGGAAAAGCAGCATGGCGGCCGTCTCGGCATCATGGTGCTGGACATGGAAACGAAAGCGCATTTCGGCCGCCGCGTTGATGAGCGCTTTCCGATGTGCAGCAGCTTCAAATGGCTGGCGGCAGCGGCCGTGCTGAAGCGCGTCGATGAGGGCAAGGAACAGCTCGACCGCAAGATCACCTATGGCGAGAAGGATCTGCTGCCTTACGCCCCCGAAGCGAAGAAACATGTCGGCGACGGCGGCATGACGCTCGGTGATCTCTGTGCCGCCGCTGTGCAGTGGAGCGACAACACCGCCGCCAATCTGGTGCTGGCCTCCTTCGGCGGCCCAAAGGCCCTGACGCAGTTCCTGCGCACCACCGGCGACAAGGTGACCCGGCTCGACCGCAACGAGCCGAGCCTCAACACCGCAATCCCCGGCGATCCCCGCGACACGACCTCGCCGCAGGCGATGCTGACCGATCTGCAGACCCTGCTGCTCGGCAATGTGTTGTCCGATACGTCACGCCAGCAACTCACTGCCTGGATGGCGGGGAGCCAGACCGGCGGCAAGCGCCTGCGGGCCGGCCTGCCCGATGGCTGGCGCGAAGGCGACAAGACCGGCACCGGCGCCAATGCAACCGCCAACACCGCCGCCATCATCTGGCCGCCCAAAGGCGCGCCGATCCTGGCGACGGTCTATTACACGGCCTCCGCCGCCTCGCGTGACGAGCAGGAGGCGATCCATGCCGATGTCGCGCGGCTCCTGGTCGAGACTTTCCCCCGCAGCTGACCGACGGCAGGCTTTCTTAAGGCGGAAGGGCCGGCGCGGCCGCGTGCCGGCCCTTCCCTTTTGCATGCCGCCCCGGCGTCATCCCTTTTGCATGGCGCCCCTGCGCCAGGGGGATTTGCCGCCTCTCTCCGGCTTCAGTAGAAACGAGTCCGGTGAATGCTGATAAGGAAGGACGCAGGAGATGGCGGCTCGCGAGGTAACATCCGTCATGGTGATCCATGACCGGCCGGAAGATTTCCGCGACATGCTGGCGGCGCGCTTTCCGGATATTGCCTTCACCTACGTTTCGGATCTTGCCCAGCTGCCGCAACAGCTGGCCACCAGCAATCCCCAGATCGTCTTCTCCCTCGCCCAGCCGCATTTCGCCGGTCGGCCCCAGCGTGCCGCGGCGGAGCATTCCGGTGTCGAATGGCTGCATATCGGGGGCTCCGGCTACGAGCAATTTCTGCCCTGGCCGCGCAAGGATCTCCGGGTCAGCCACAGTGCCGGTGTGCTGGCGCGCTATCTGGCCGAGACCGTTCTCGGCGGCATCCTGGCCCTCAACGGCCGTTTTCTTACCTATCTCGACCAGCAACACCGGCAGGTCTGGCAGCAGGAAACCTTCCGCTCGCTATCGGAACAGACCCTGTTGATTGTCGGCCTCGGCGCCATCGGCGGCCATCTCGCCACCTTCGCCAAGGCGCTCGGCATGCGGGTCCTGGCGACGCGGCGCCATCCCGAACCGCATCCTGCCGTCGACCGTGTCTATCCGGCGGAGCGCCTGCCGGACCTGCTGGGCGAAGCGGATGTCGTCTCCCTGCATGTCCGCCTGGCGGAAGACACAAGGCACCTGATCAACCGCAAGACGCTGGCTCTCTTCAAGCCGGGCGCTTTGCTGGTCAATACCTCGCGTGGCGGTGTCGTCGACGAGTCGGCTTTGATCGACGCGCTCAAGAATGGCCGCCTTGGCGGTGCTTATCTCGATGTCTTCGCCCATGAGCCCTTGCCCGCGAGCAGCCCGCTCTGGACCCTGCCGAATGTCCTCGTCACCCCGCATGTCTCGGATTCGGTTGCCAACTGGCAATTCCTCTTCGCCGATTTCTTCGCCGAAAATCTCGAGCGCTGGCGCAATGGCAGCGAATTGCGCAATGCCCTTGAATTGCGCAATACCCGGGGTCTCGACTAGGTTGACCACCTGCGCGGAAAGCCAGGGAACAATGGCGGTGCGCCAGACCAGGGGAATGAAATCGTGACCATCTATTCCGCCTTCACCGGGCAACCGCTGCCAAGCCAGGCCGATGTCGTCATCATCGGTGCCGGCATCATGGGCTGCGCCACCGCCTATTACCTGGCGAAACGCGGCATCAAGGCTGTGCTCATCGACAAGTCGCGCATCGCCGGCGCGCAATCGAGCCGCGCCTGGGGCTTCGTGCGCATCATGAGCCGCGACGAAGCGGAAGTCCCGCTGATGCAGGAGGCGATGAAGATCTGGCCGCAGCTTGAGACCGAGCTGCAAAGCGATCTCGACTGGCGCCAGGAAGGCTGCCTCTTCATGGCGACCGACAAGCACGAGCTCGAAGGCTATGAAGAATGGATGCCGGTCGCCAGGCAATATAATCTCGATACGCGCCTGATCACCGGCAACGAACTCGGCCAGATGATGCCGGGGCTGCGCGATCCTGCCTTGGGCGGCCTTTGGAGCCCGACCGACGGCCATGCCGAACCCCGCAAGGTGGCGCCGGCCTTTGCCCTGCGCGCCGCCGAATTGGGCGCGCTCATTTACGAGGGCTGCGGCGCCACCGGATTGGAAGTCGTCAATGGCAAGGTCGACACGGTGCTGACAGAAGCGGGGCCGATCCGCGCCAAGGCGGTGCTGGTTTCGGCCGGTGTCACCTCCTGGCGTATCCTGAAGACCTTGGGCCGCGACCTGCCGCAGCAATATGTGCGCTCGACGGCCCTGCGCACCAATCGCATCCCGCCGCTGACCGGCTCCTGCTTCTTCGGCCACCAGATCGGCTTTCGCCAGCGCAAGGATGGCAGCCTGACCTTGGCCGACGAAGTCTCGACCGATATCGACCTGACTTTGGGCCACCTGCGTGCCATGCGCTGGTTCCTGCCGCCGATGCTGCAGATGTCCGGCATGTTCACCTTCCAAGTGAACAATCTGACGTTACGCGACCTGCAGCATCGCCTGCCCTGGCGTCCCGAGGCACGTGAGCCCTGGGTCCACGACCGCGATCCGCAGATTCCCGCCAATACCAACCGGGTGCATCGCGCCATCGCCAATCTGCGCCAACGCTTTCCGGCCGCTGCGTCGGTCCAGGCGACAGAGAGCTGGGCCTGCCATATCGACTGCATTCCCGACGGCATTCCGGTGATCGGTCCGATGCCAGGCATCGAAGGTCTGCTGGTCGCCACCGGCTATTGCGGTCACGGCTTCGCCATGGGCCCGATCACCGGCCAGCTGATGACCGAGCTGATCGCCGACGGCCAGCCGCGTCTCGACCTCAGCGCCTTCCGCTTCAGCCGTTTCGCCGAAGGCGATGTCAAGAAGCCCCGCTCCATCTATTGAACGCTAGCCACCGCAGCGACACTGCATGCTATATTATGTGGGAGAGTGAGGCAGGGTAGAGACAAGGCATGACGCGCATCATCGCCGCAGTGCTTGTGGTCATTGGCCTGATGACATGCGCGACAGGCCGCGCCCGTGCCTGCGATGCCACGTTGCGCTGGGCCTGGAATTCTTACGAACCCTATAGCTATCGCGACGCGAAGGGCGATCTTGTCGGACTTGATGTCGATCTCACCCGGGCGATCCTGGACCGCGCGGGCTGCGCCTACAGGGCCGATGAAATTCCCGCCAAACGCGCGCTGAAAATGCTGGAGAATGGCCAGGTCGATCTGGTTGCCGCCGCCTCGGTCACGCCCGAACGGCAGGCTTATGGCTATTTTTCCGAACCTTATCGCAACGAGCGCGTCGTCATGTTTGTCCGGCGCGATGACCAGGCAGCCCGCGGCATCACGCGTTTCGAGGACGTGCTCACGGCGCATCTGCGAATCGCCGCCGGCAGCAGCGGGTCTTATGGGCCAGCTTATGATGCGGCCCGCCCACAGCTTGAGATAGCCGGGCTCTTGATCCTCAATGCCAGCCTTGACCAGCGGCTCGAACTGCTCGCCCGCCACCGTGTGGATGTCGTGGTGGAGGATGAAGTGGCAGCGGTCAGCACAGCCCGTAACTTGGGTCTCACGGCTTCCTTGCAAATTGTCGGCGCCCCGCTCAGCCAGGAACCTGTGCGCCTGCTGTTCAGCCGAAAATCGATCGATGCAGAATTCGTGGCCAGGGTGAACCGGGCCATTGCCGATCTCTCAGCATCCCCGGCCTATGCCCAAATCCTGGCAAAGCACAGTGTCCTGGATCAGTAACTCGCCTGTTATTTGAGCGGCGCTCTGCCCAATAATTAGGCAAATCCGCAGGCCTCCGCCAGCCATGCCGCAAAAGTCCATGAAAAGTCCAGGAATCCTCGAACTAAAGCTCTGGCATGGCATTTGCTGTTTAGGGTTACGAGACAGTTAAAGGGTGCCAGGCATGAAAAAGATCGAAGCCATCATTAAGCCGTTCAAGCTGGACGAGGTAAAAGACGCCCTGCATGAGGTCGGCATCCAAGGTATCACCGTGACCGAGGCGAAGGGTTTCGGCCGCCAGAAGGGCCATACTGAGCTCTATCGCGGCGCCGAATATGTCGTCGACTTCCTGCCGAAGATGAAGCTGGAAGTGGTCCTCGAGGATCATCTGGTGGAACGGGCGATCGAAGCCATTCGCCAGGCCGCGGCCACCGGGCGCATCGGCGACGGCAAGATCTTCGTCATCAATGTTGAAGAAGCAATTCGCATCCGGACCGGCGAACGCGGCCCGGATGCCATCTGAGCACAGGCCGCCATTCATTATATGATGGCGGCCTGACGGATACCCTCGGCGCAGTCCTTCCCCATCCGGGTAGCGCTGGTTCGGACGGTATTCATTCGAAGGTCCATGGCCACCGGGTCCGATGTAGCGCTGGCGCATCGGGCTTGTGGTGTGGGCCACACATCAAAGACAAGCGATAGGAAGACACCAATCATGTCGAGCGTGAGCAAGGTCCTGGACCTGATCAAGAAAGAGGACGTCCAGTACGTCGACTTCCGTTTCACCGACCCGGCGGGCCAGTGGCAGCATCTGGCGCACCACATCAGCACGGTCGACGAGGACCTGCTGACCGAGGGCGTCATGTTCGACGGTTCCTCGATCGCCGGCTGGAAGGCGATCAATGAATCCGACATGACGCTGATCCCCGATTGCGATACGGCCGTGCTCGACCCCTTCGCCGCCCAGAAGTCGCTGATCATCTATTGCGACATCGCCGAGCCGCTGACCGGCCAGGCCTATGGCCGCGACCCGCGCTCGATCGCCAAGCGCGCCGAAGCCTATGTGAAGAGCTCAGGCATCGGCGACACCATCTATGTCGGTCCGGAAGCTGAGTTCTTCGTGTTCGACGACGTTCGCTACGAAGTCAGCATGAACCGCGTGTTCCACGAATTCGACTCCGAGGAAGCACCGTATTCGACCGGCAAGGCCAATCCGGAAGGCAGCCATGGTCACCGCATGAAGGTGAAGGGCGGCTATTTCCCGGTGGCGCCGCTGGATCAGGCCGGCGACCTGCGCGCCGAGATGCTGACCACCCTCGCCGCCATGGGCGTCGAAGTCGAAAAGCATCACCACGAAGTCGCCCCCAGCCAGCATGAGCTAGGCGTCAAGTTCGGCACCCTGACGACCTGCGCCGACGCCATGCAGAAGTACAAGTATGTCGTCAAGAACGTCGCCCATGCTTATGGCAAGACCGCGACCTTCATGCCGAAGCCGGTCAAGGGTGATAACGGTTCGGGCATGCACGTCCACCAGTCGATCTGGAAGGCGGGCAAGCCGCTTTTCGCAGGCAACGGCTATGCCGATCTCAGCGAGACGGCGCTCTATTACATTGGCGGCATCATCAAGCATGCCAAGGCGCTGAACGCCTTCACCAACCCGACCACCAACAGCTACAAGCGCCTGATCCCTGGCTTCGAAGCGCCGGTGCTGCTGGCTTACTCGTCGCGCAACCGTTCGGCTTCCTGCCGCATACCCTACACCGCCAGCCCGAAGGGCAAGCGCGTCGAGGTGCGGTTCCCCGATCCGCTCGCCAATCCCTATCTCGCTTTCGCGGCGATGGTGATGGCCGGCCTCGACGGTATCCAGAACAAGATCCATCCGGGCGATCCGATGGACAAGAACCTCTACGACCTGCCGCCGGAAGAGCTGGCCAATGTGCCGACCGTCTGCGGCAGCCTGCGCGAAGCCCTGACGGCGCTGGAAGCCGATCATGAATTCCTGCTGAAGGGCGAAGTCTTCAGCAAGGACTTCATCGAAGCCTACAGCGAATTGAAGTGGGAAGACGTGTATGCCGTCGAGCACACGCCGCACCCGATCGAATTCCAGATGTACTATTCCTCGTAAGTACAAGTAGGTTACTTCCCCAAGTAACTTCCCTGGCCCGCCTGGCCTTAAGAACCAGGCGGGCTTTTTATTTCTGCCGCCCGCCAGACGCAGAACGGCCCGGATACCATCGCGGGCTTGATCTTCATCGCCGAGCCAGCACAATTGCAGCCGACGGATTGTAATTTCCTTTCGGGTGCGATGATGACAGGCAAGAATGACAGCTGGTCGCCGGCGACTTTGGCAGCACAGGCCCTGGGCCGGATCGATGAAACGACCGGGGCACTGATCCCGCCACTTCATACCGCCACGACCTACCTGCGCGATCCCGATAACGAATACCGGCGCGGCTGGAGCTATTCACGCTCCGGCAATCCCAGCTATGAGCCGGCCGAGACCCTGCTGAACGAGTTGGAGGGCGGTGCCGAGACCCTGCTCTTCGCCTCGGGCCTCGCTGCCGCGACGGCCATCGTCATGGCGCTACGTCCCGGCGATCATGTCCTGGCTTCCAGCGTCATGTACTGGTCGCTGCGCAACTGGCTGCTGGGGCCTGCCACCGATTGGGGCCTCAGTATCGATCTCGTCGACATGAACGACCTCGCTGCTGTCGAAGCGGCACTCAAGCCCGGCAAGACCAAGCTGGTCTGGGTTGAGACGCCGTCCAATCCGCTGTGGCGTGTCACCGACATCGCCGCGGTGGCCAAACTCGCGCATGCCGTTGGTGCGAAGCTCGCCGTCGATTCCACCTGTGCGACGCCGGTATTGAGCCAGCCGCTCAAGCATGGCGCCGATTTCGTCATGCATTCCGCCACCAAATATCTCAACGGCCATTCCGACGTCATCGCCGGCACGGTGACGACCGCCGCCAAGGACGAGTACTGGCAGCGCATCAACGCCATCCGCACCCAGAGCGGCGGTGTTATCGGTCCGTTCGAGGCCTGGCTGCTGCAGCGGGGCATGCGCACCCTGTTCCTGCGCGTACGCGAGGCGAGCGCCTCGGCGCTGCGCATCGCCCGGCATTTCGAGCACCATTCCAAGCTGGCGGGGGTGCTCTATCCCGGCCTCACCGATCATCCCGACCACGCCATCGCCTGCCAGCAGATGGCGGGCGGCTTTGGCGGCATGCTGTCGATCCGCCTGGCCGGCGACGATGCCACTGCCGGCCAGGCGGCCATCGCCTGTGCCGCCAAGGTGGCGCTTTGGAAACGCGCCACCTCCCTCGGCGGGGTCGAGAGCCTGATCGAGCACCGCGCCTCGATCGAAGGACCGGGCTCGCCAGTCCCGCCGGGCCTGCTCCGGCTTTCGGTTGGAATCGAAAGCTGTGACGACCTGATCGCCGACTTGGAACAGGCCCTGGCCGGCGCCTGAAACGGGTGAAAAGCTGACCTTTCCCCTCAATCCTGTCACTTAAGCGACAGGACATGCCTGATTACGTCAAAAATCCGGCGGCTTTGTCTTTTGAAGCTTTCCAGATTCGCGTTTTGTTATCCCGACCTTAACCAATTCCCCGCAACCATTTGGCCAGAAAGATCGGCAGGCATGCGATCCCATACGTTAACGGGAAGGAGCTGCTATGCCCAATGTTGGCGAGGGAAGAATGACCATTCGGCTCAGGCTTTTGCTGTCCTGCCTGTTCACGGCGATCGTCGTCGCCGTTGTTGGTGGCATCGGCTTCTGGGGCATCAAGGGCGGCGCTGAAAGCGCGTCGCGGCTCAACACCATGGCCGCCGCGATCCGGCACCAGATGGAAGCCGATATGATGCACGACGCCTTGCGGGCCGATTACCTGGCCGCATTGCGGGAGGGTCGGAACGGTAATCGCGCCGTGCAGAAGGATATGACCGACGCGGCTGCAGCCCATATCAAGATCTTCGTTGATGAGTTCGCTGCCAATGAAGCAATCGACCTGCCGGACGATGTGCACCAGGCCATGGAAGCCGTGAAGCCGCTTATGAAGACCTATCTCGATGTCGCCAAGGATGCGGTCGACAAGGCCTTCACAGATAATTACGCGGCGCAAAGCAAATACGGTGATTTTCAGAAAATCTTCGAGGATCTCGAAGCCAAGATGAGCGCGGTCAGCGACCTCTTGCAGAAAGCCTCCGATGACACCGAGGCCGGCGTTTCCGGCCTGATGACGAAGCTGGAAATCGTCATTGCTGCGGTCGGCACCATTGCCCTCGTGCTGCTGGTCGCCGCCTTGATGCTGATCGGCCGCTCCATCACCCATCCGCTGGCGCGCATGACCCAGGCGATGCAGCGCCTCGCCGGCGGCGATACCAATATCGAATTGGAAGAAGTCGCGCGCAAGGATGAGATCGGCGCCATGACCGAGACCTTGCATGTCTTCCGCCGCAATGCCCAGGAAGCGCAGCAGGCCGCGGTCGACCGCGAGGCGTCGCAGCAGCGCCGGGAGAAGCGGGCGGCGGCGATCAACGAACTCTGTCACGGCTTCGACACCCAGATCACACAGGTACTGGGTGCGGTGGCGGCGTCCCTGCAGGAAATGCAACGCGCCGTGCAGTCGATGAGCCATCTCGCCGACCAGACCTCCAGCGAAGCGACCCATGCCACCTCGGCTTCCAGCGAGACGGCGACCCATGTCGGCTCGGTGGCTGCCGCGACCGAGGAACTGTCGAGCTCGATCACCGAGATCAGCCGACAGGTCACGCGGTCGAGCGAAATCGCCACCCAGGCCGCCAATGAGGCACGCAAGACCAATGGCGATATCGAAGGGTTGGCCAATGCCGCCGATCGCATTGGTGCCATCGTCCAGCTCATCAGCGACATCGCCAGCCAGACCAACCTGCTGGCGCTCAATGCGACGATCGAGGCGGCGCGGGCCGGTGAAGCGGGCCGCGGTTTCGCCGTGGTGGCATCGGAAGTGAAGAACCTCGCGACCCAGACCTCGAAGGCGACGGAAGACATTTCCGCCCAGATCGGTTCCATTCAGAATGAAACGCAGAACGCCGTGCAGGCGATCCGCGGCATCAGCTCGACCATCGACGATATCAACCACATCACCAGCTCGGTCGCGGCCGCGGTCGAGGAACAAGGCGCCGCCACACGGGAAATCGCCCGTAGTGTCGAGCAAGCCGCCGATGGCGCCCGCACCGTCTCCAGCAGCATCGATACGGTCGCCGGCGCCGCGGGCAATTCGCGCTCGGCGGCAACCCGCCTGCAGGATGTCAGCACCGCCCTCAACAGCCAGACCGCCGATTTGCGGGGCAAGGTCGAACAGTTTCTCGGTGCGGTTCGCGCCATCTGATCCGATGAACCACCTCCGGCGGTCGCGCATGGCCGCCCGGGCAACGAAGCGAAAAAAACAGCTGCTTATGAACGGAGAGTGACGTGCGTTTGCGTATTGCCGGTAAGTTCTTCATCGTCGCAACCAGCCTGATCCTCGGCATGGTCGTCATCGAGGCAGCAACCTGGTACAGCTCCAAGGCGGTCCAGAAACAGGCCGAAGCGAGCAGTGCGGCAACCGATCAGCTGACCGGCCTCTCGGAAGCGCGGGAATCGGCGCTGGAACTGGCACTCGCCGAGGTCTCGCTGATGGTGAAGAAGGATTCCGGCGAAGTCGATGAGGATCATCGCGCGGCGCTGACGTCTCTTCCCTATAAGATCCAGATGAGCGTCATGAAGGCCGGCAAGAGCGATCTGCCCGATGACGCCAAGAAGGCCCTGGAGCCGCTGAACGAGATCCTCGCCTCGCTCGGCAAGGACAAGCAGGCGCTGATGGATGCGGTCGAGAACAAGGCCGATGCCAAGACCTTCATCGACCTCGATGCCGCAATCGAGGACAAGACCAGCCAGATCCTCGACGCCATCAGCACGGCCGAGGATAGCGTCAGCAGCGCCCAGCAGGATTCGATGGATTCGCTGGTGGCGGTGACCGATAAGAGCCTGAAGACCTCGCTTGCCGCCTTCG
>Ga0255336_102134_pt1 | contig 10874 bp, 21 predicted proteins | sample MeOH1_35cm_T3_17_FD_189102 | JGI IMG/M metagenome (GOLD analysis project Ga0255336, IMG submission 189102) | Sandy soil microbial communities from University of British Columbia, Vancouver, Canada - MeOH1_35cm_T3_179 | ecosystem: Engineered > Artificial ecosystem > Sand microcosm > Unclassified ...
CAAATCCGTCGTGTAACCGTTCCCGCCGAGCGCCCACCACATCACATCGTTGCCGACATAGCTGCGGCTATCTTGGAGATAGAACAGATCGCTCACGACTGATCTCCGGCAGATGCAGCGGGAGCGGCGTCGCGTTTTGCTTTGGCTTCGTCGTAGTGCGCGTCGCAGCAAAAGCCCTGTCCCATCCACAGCATGTGCGAGGGATTGCCGCAGAAGCACTTTGGAAAGGGTTCGGCCCGGTTCGCGTCAAACCAGAACTGCGCCTGCTTGCCGTAGGGCGCATCGAAGTCAGGAAGATGGCCCGGCCCTTCCAGCGTGTTGACAATCCAACTGAGGCCGGCTTCTGCGCCTTTGCCGTGCTGCCACTCGATGATTGCAGCCTGCATGGCAACGGCCTGATCGTGGATGATGTTCGCCAGTTCCTTGCTGAGTTCCTGCGCCCGCACTGCCTCTTCCTGCGCGGAGGGAGTGGCACGGCGAAGTTCTGCTGCGATCATCGCGTTCGTTACGGCGACGACACTCTCTCTGGAGACGAACGTTTTTTCACGGTCGCTCAATTGATCCATGATTGCATCAATTGGCGGAAGGCTCGGCACTGCATTAGAAGTAGTCATGTCGGGTTCCTTGCGGGTGAGTCAGATCAACGTGTTCTCGACAGACTGGATGCGTTCGCCAATCCAGCGCATGACGGGCACAGCCATGCTATTTCCTAGTGCCTTATATCTAGGCCCATCAACATCTTTTACGCGCCACCTTCCTGTTTTTTTGTTCTGCCTTATCTCCAACCCTTCGGCCAAACAACTTTCCGGCGTCTCGCTTGTGTCCATCTTTCGCCAGCCGTTCCACGTTGGGACAAATGTGTAGTCGTCAGGGAACCCCTGTAAGCGCTCGCACTCAACAGGCGTGAGACGACGCACGGCCATGCCGCCGGGTGCCACATATGTCGTTTGCTTCATGCCAGGCTGCGCGGCGAGCGCGCCAACGATCTCGCCATCACCGCCGAGCATCCGAACCTCATCGCGCGAGTTCTGCGCAAATGCCATGGCTGGCGCAAGAACATGCGGCTTATCTCCGCCCCCTGTGGATGCACGCAGGCATCCCGCCACCTCATCGCCCAATTCCGCAGTAGCGCCACCATCACGACCTCTCAATGCAACCGAATAGGCTACGGGCGGATCTGCGCGAGCTGGCAGCGTATGAGAAATTCCGGGCGTTGGATTGCTGCGATTCTGCGCACTTGTTACCTGATTCGGATCGAAGACGCATACCGCCTGAACCTCGGCGCGGGCCTCCATCGTATAGGCAATGTCTGGTTGAACTCCGATACCTTCAGGCCCGCTACTCGGGTTCTTGCGCAGTACTCCAGCTTGAATCGCAAACGTCTCCGTATCAAAGTCCAACCGCTGGCCCTTAGCGGTCAAGCAGGTTCCAACGTCGATGCTTCCGCTGGTATTTCCACCGCCATATGCGAGGATGTGTCCGGCTTGGGCTTGGTTGTCGTCTGCGCCGCATGTTCCAACGCTATTTGCAGTGAGGGCGGCAACTGCCTTCCCCTTTTCTCGGCTCGGCGGAGTATCCCGGCGCAAGCCGTCGAACTCAAAAAGTACCTTGCCGGGATCGAAGTCCTTCCGAGCACTTGCGATAACGAACACACGGCGGCGTCGTTGGGCCACTCCGAAATATTGGGCGTCGAGGATGCGCCACGCGACTGTGCGCGTGGGTCCAACGACAACACCAGCGTTCGGCCACTTTTTCCCTGGCGGCTGTAGCTCACGATCTTCTCCGGCAAGGCCTGCAAGGAAGCAACCGAACGCGTTGTCCTTGCTCGATAGAACTCCGGGGACGTTTTCCCACCAGGCGATGGATGATTTTCTGCCGGCTCGTCGCCGAATATAGTCAATTGCATCTAAAAGCCTCACGTAAGCAAGCGTCAACTGACCTCGATCGTCAGAAAGTCCTTCGCGCAACCCGGCGACGCTGAAGGCCTGACACGGCGTTCCGCCGATCAATACATCAGGGGCTTCGACTTCACCGAGCAAGACGGCCCGGGCGATCTTCGTCATGTCGCCAAGATTCGGCACGGTTGGATAGTGATAAGCGAGAACGGCGGCCGCGAATTTGTCGATCTCAGCCAGCCAAGCGGCACGCCACCGGAGCGGGTGCAGCGCGCAGCTAGCCGCTTCAATGCCGCTGCAAACTGAACCGAAACGGATGTTGCTCATATTCCCTCGCCGGCATAGCCGAACAGTTAGAAAAAGCGGGCCTGTACTAGCGCCCTTCAAAACGCCCCACGAGCGAGGGGACCGAAACGCCCGTGGATTGATGCTCGGTTAGACGATCGCGGTAAATGTCGTGCTGCCATCGCCATTCTCAGTGCGCAGCATGATTCCGCCGCTTCGGCCGGGACGAATCTCTCGCCACGCACGCAAAAACTCTGCGGGCGGCTCGAAGGCATCCTCTAGCATGCACGACGTGCAGAGCAAATCTGCATCCTCTTCGGTCGGAATAGAGAACGATGCAAGAAAGGCGATTTTGTTCGTCTTGCAGATTTCAATGATTTTCTCCATCAGCGGCGAAATATGCACGTCATAAATCTGTTCTTTGTTCATGCAATCCTCAAAATAAGAGGCTCCCACATCAGCAGCGGAGAACACGCGCTTGCTACGCGCCAATTCCTGATAGCTGAGGGGAGCCGGTGAAGTGGTTAGGCGGCTTGCGTCGGTGCAGGAAGACCAAAAGCGCGCAACAGATAGGGATCGGGATCGGGTTGCCGGGCATACCACGCGCGATAATCGTATGGCACATCGGCAATCGGACTGCCGGCATGTTTGCCAAACGCCATATGCGTAGGGACGCGCGCCTTTTCAGAGAACTGATAAACGTCTTCCCATGTCTTCAGATCTTCCCCGCAATGCTCAATTACGGCATACAGCACGCGGGCGCATAGGTAGCAGTCTGCCAGCGCGTTGTGAGCATCCCGAAGCTCAAGTCTCACCGCTTCGAGATTGCTTGCAAGCATGTAGCTCAGCGCGCCCAACGTGTGAGACTCGGCATCCGGCCAGACCCTTCTAGCCATTGCCAACGTACAGATGCGCTTGACATTAAGCGATCCCGCAACCTCCCAATCAAAATCCACCTTGTGACCGATCATGTATTGCATGTCGATTGGCAGACGGAATTCTGTGTTGGGCGAGCAATCCGCCAGATCGGACGGCAGAATATGATGGACTGCCATCGCACCAAAGCTGATTGCCTTGGTCGGCTGATAGCGCTGGAGAAATGAATTTCGCGGCACACTGTAGTTAAGATCGCCGCTCACCAGCAACCATGCTGCCTCGATAAGCTGCGGATCATCGGCGCTGGTAGTTTCGGTGTCGAAGATGTAGGCGGCCATCAACGGATCTCCAAACGGGTTTTTTGCTCAAGACGAGCGCCCGGCACTACCTCGCCATTCTTCAGCGCCTCCTTTAACTTCGTCTTGTCCAGCATCGGAGGGGGCGGTTCGGGCGTTTTCAGGAATGACGGCGGCACCTTGGATTCGTCGTCAAGCACGAGCGATGCCGGATTCTTCCTGATCGACAGCACAAAGAACGGCGATTCGATCTTTTGAAGCTTGGCGTGTTCCATGTTGGCCCGCAGATAGTCCTTGATGTGATCGGCCTTCTTGCGGATCGCCTTGGAGCGCTCTTCCATCGATTCGATCTGCGTTTCGATTGCTGCCGCGCTCGCTTCCAGATTGCGCACGAACATCGCGACATTAATGGACTTCTCTTCAATGTCGCCGCTGATCGATTCCAGCGTGTCCTGAAACGTCTGCTCGTCCAACCCCATTTGCTCAAGTTGGTCGAGTTGCTGGCGGTAATCACCCGCGATAGCGAAAAGACTTAGACTCATGATTGCCGGCCTCCTAGCATCTGCATCGCGTCTGCGATGATTTCGGTTGAATACTTGTCCTGTCCATCGCTGCCCTGCCATTTGCGGGTTCGAATGCGGCCTTCAATATAGAGTGACGAGCCTTTCTTGACGTGCTCCGAGACGATCTCCGCAAGCTTCCCGAAAAAAGCTATGCGGTGCCATTCAGTGACTTCTTTCGGCTCGCCGGTTGTCTTGTCCTTGTATTTATCGGACGTAGCGAGGCGTAGATTGGTGATCGCGTCACCACTAGACGCATATCGCGTTTCGGGATCGGCACCGACATTGCCGACGAGGATTATTTTGTTGACTGATGCCATTACGCCGCCTTCTTCAGTTCGCCCATACGCCGGTTGAAAGTTTCGTTCACCGCCGCCTTTTGTTCCTTGGTCAGACCGTTCATGATCTTGACCAACTCCGGCACAGAATCAACGCTGTTCATCTGCTCGACAATTGCCATATCGACCGGATCTTCAGGGGAATCAGAGCCTTTCTTTCCGCTTGGTCTCGCCGTGCCGCCCGCCTTATTCGATGCAGGACGGTCTATGACGCCAGAACCAGCGTTGCCATCGTCGTCGTCCTGATACAGACCGGTGATAGCCGCAAGGGCATAGCGGCGACCATATGTCATGGCGCTGCCGTATCCTTGTGGGTCTTGCTTGGGCAAGGGCATCACTAGCGTGTCCTCAAGCCATTCGCCGGATTCATGCAGCAGACGAGTCGTCAAGTGCAACTTGCCGTCATCCGATGGACTAGGAGACTGAATGTATGAGATTCCCGCATCATTCAATGCCGGTTTGATTGCATCAACGACAGCCGGCAAATCGGCATACTTATTCTTGAAGTGGGGATTCGTCGCGTCCTTCGACGCGAACTTTATTGCCTTCTGGGCCGCCAGAAAGGCTGGGGCAAATTTCGTCTGACTTTCGCTTGTTTTCACGTTGTTCTCCGAAGAGTTCATACCATTCGAGCCATTGCTGATGCTCTTCCTGTTCCTGCTGTTGTCGCCATCCGGGTCCATCATCTTCTGTCATAGCGGCGCTCCCACCAGTTCCTCGCCGACGCTAACCAGCTTATCGAACAGGAAGGTTTGCAGTTCGCGTGTCATATCCTTCCACCCGTGGCGCAAATGGATATATTCTTCAATCAGCGTCGAAGCGAGTTGCTTCGTGCCGCCCATATGGATGACGCGCTCGGCGATGAAAATCGTTTCGTCCTGCGCCAGCCCCAAGCCGCCCTCACCCAGGCTCTCCACGAACTTGATCGGGTAGGCGCCGCGAATCTGGAAGCCGATCCGTTCGCAAAAGTCCAGCGCTCGATCAACGCTCATTTGCTGAACGCGCGTCAGGACGATTTCTCGCGGTCTGAACTCCTTACTCGTTGCCTCCTGCCATACCTTCATGGCCGTCCGGTTGACCTTCAGCATCCTGTCCGCCATGCAATCGCCCACGACCTTCAGGAACGTGGAGCTTGGCGGAATCCCCCACCCATGAAAATCGAGGCCGCCTTCCAGGGTGTTATCACTGGCCGTGATGACCTCGCGCAACATCATCTCGTCACTGGCTTTCAACAGCCCGCGCGCGATTCGGTAGGCGGGTTCCCACTGATTCTTTACGGTGCGATCCTCGGTCAACTCAATGTGCGAGTTGTCGTTGTAGGTGTACAGACCCTCCTTGCTGAAGTCCTGCACGCGCACGCCACGGTAGTAGAACGTAGAGCCGGGTCGGCGGCGAATCTCGATATCCCCGACCACGCACGCTGGCTTGTCTTCCAGCAGATAGAAACTGGACTGCGAAAACACCGCGTCGAATTCCTCGCCCTTGACGATAATCTGCGTCGTGCCAGCTTCCGGCTCGGGCCACGTCATCATGCGTTCGGTATTGCCGCCTTCATCTTTGCAGTTGCAGGCAATCTCGCGGTAGGCCATCCACAATTCCCACTGCTTGCCTAATTCGGTCGTAAAGCCGATTGGCTGAGGGGGCGCCATATCAACCGACATTTGCACGAAAGCAAAGCTCTTGCCGCGAACCAGTTCGTTCGCCACGCTGAATTCGATACGCTGCGTGCCAGAGAAAATCGTTACTTCGTGGCCGGTTCGCAGCAGAACGGCAATGGCATACTTCAGGCCGGTTCCGAAAAACCCGATTGGCGTATCACCTTCCTTGACACTGACGCCGAAGGTCGAGATTGAAAGTACGTCAATCTCACCGGGATTTGAAAATACGATCATCGTCGTTCCCCTTCTCTGTTCGTGTGTTAGGTGGCGCTATACCGATTCGAGTTCGCTGATCTCTCGCTCAAGAGACTTGCACTTGGCCTCTGCTTCATCGGCCCGCTCGTTTTCCTCGTTTCCCCATTTGCGCAGCGTTTCATTAGCTGATCGCAATTCCTCAAGCGGAGACCTGTTTCCATCGAAAATCTGTTGCAGATTCGATGATTGTGTTTGCAGGTCTTCGACAAAATCGGAAAGCGCCGAGCAGTCCAGTTGTGAAGCTAGAGCATCCAGCCGGTCGGCCACTCCGGAAAGCGTTGCAATGATTGCGTCGATATCTGGGCATGTGTTGCCGATGGGTGCGTTGTCGCCTCGCCTCATACCCCACCCGCCCCCAACGCCAATGAAATCCACCACACGCAGCCGACAGCAACTCCGCAACCGAACATATACAGCCAGCTTTTAGCCTCGCTCCTGCGCTTGACGCTGAGCGTTGCGTAAGGACCGAACTTTGACGTCTGCAGCGTTCGTGCGGTAGGCGCGTAATGGCGGACATCGCGAGAAAATGACATGTCAGGCTCCCAAAATCTTCAAAATCACAAGGCCAGCGATGCAGAGCAAGCCTCCGGCTACAGTCCAGGTTAATATCTCCGCGCGCTGCTGGTCGTGCTGGATATCGCGTTGGTCGGCGGCAAGAGCGGCATATCCGGCATCCGATATGCAAGTCGTGCAGCCGTCGTGGTGTTCGAATGTGGCGCTCATTGCGTGACTCCTCTTTCGTTCTCGTGCGGGCAGAACTCAAACTCACCGCATGGCGAGGCATGCATTTCATCCAGCATCGCCGACCGGCATTCCGGGTGCCACGCATCACTCTGAAACTCGCCGTCGTAAATCGATGCAGTGCGTTCGTATTTCTCGCCGACCTCAATGAACTGCGCGCACCAGATGCAGCGATGTTGCTTGCGGGCAATGGGGCTGCTTTCGCCAATATGCGTGTAGGCCATCACTTCACCCCCATAAAGTACCGAACCTCGGCAGCGATACGCGCCATGTGTTCGGCGGATGCGTCGTCTTTGCGAGTCCAGCGATCGTCGTCGTATCCGGCGGCTCGCTGTTCCTCTGTCAGCGGCGGCTCGCCGTCGCCCATCGCTTCATCAAGACCATTGTCCATCGTGCGGTCGAACTGGCGGTACAGTTCAGCATTGAAGTGTTTGCCCAAGATAGTTCTCCTAATCTGTAAGATTTGAACCCTGGCGGGCGATGACTGCCGGGGCGGCGTTCCCGGTACGTCCTGTGCGGCAGGCTCAATCATCGTTCGTCAGGGCTCCGGGCATCCCATCCGGAAAGGCGCTGTTGGAGCCGCGCTGGCTTGGAAATCAGGCAGCGACCTTTGCCGTCACATAGTCAATCGCCTGCTGCACTGTCTGGATTTTCTCGGCGTCTTCATCGCTGATTGCGATTCCAAACTCGTCTTCAATCGCCATTACAAGCTCGACCGCGTCCAGCGAATCCGCGCCAAGGTCACTGTAGATATTGGCGTCGTTTTGGACATCAGCAACCGATACACACATTTGCACCGCGACCTCATTCTTCACGCGCTCTTCGATATTCGTCTGCATATCCTCCCCCTCACCCTTCCGACTTCGGCACCGACAACGTGCGCTGCCGGTTCGTGTGTTTGCAGCCTGTTGCGCCGCGAATGAACGCGACGGCGAAAATCGCGCAGATCGCCCATAGCGATACTCCAACGGCAACATAAGTTGCGGTCATGATTGCTCCGTATATGAGCCACGAAGGACGTTCGTGACTGGTTTGTGCGTCATTTAAGGTGTGCAGAACTGTGAACCGCCGCAGACGCCCTCATAGGTTTCGTCCGGCTCCACGTCATCATCCACATACCATCCGGTGTCGCCATTGAGATACGCCTTGATATCCACGGTCTCTTTCTTGCCGCAACCCAGGCATTTCAGCCACACGCTGCCGTCAACCTCTTGCGACTCGGCGCCGCCTTGCTCGCTGAACCAGGTGCCAAAATCCTTCACGCCGCCTCCCAAGACCGTACGCAATACACCATTTCGCCACACCGGGAGCGCGCGATAACATCCGCCTCGCGCCCGGCAATATGATGTTTCGCCGCGCACGTCATTGCCTCAATGTGCGTCGAAAAGAACTGCTGCTTGAACGGACCCATCTCAATCTCCTATCGCGGTCAGGCAATCTTCCCGCCAGCCGACTTGATTGCATCGCGCACAGCGTTGGCCCTGTCTTTGTGGACTTCGACGGCGAGATAAACGGTTGTCTGTGCTTCTCGCCATTTACCGAAGAACACCGGAAGAGCCCATTCGCCAGTAGCACCCTTGGCCTGGTCGGTCACATAGCCTCCATCAACCGTTATCTTGTCGGTGTCGGCCAGCGTCTCAGCGTCAAATGCGTATGGGTCCACCTCCTTGCCGTTGACCGTGATAACTTCTTCTTCGACGCAGCATTCACCCCAATGGGTCTCGTCGTTCATGAACGCCTTCCATTCAATCCCGTTCGTTTTGATCAAAATATTCTCCTATCGCGGCGAAATAAGCCGCCCACAAGAAAACGCCACCTGTATCCGCGCCTTCGGACAGTGCGCTAACTCAAACAACGTCATTACCATTGCAGTCTTTCCGATGGCAACAACGAAACGACAATGACCGTCGAGCGACTTCGCGGCGGCACGGTGCAATGCTTTTGAGATTCGCATGGCTGTCTCCTGTCCGATACTTTTGACCGGATGCGGGGCGGTGACTGGTTTATTCGGCTTCTACGATCTCGCCGGCTGAATTTAACGCGTAAAAAACCATCGGACGAGTGCCGTCTTGTCCGACAATCACGGCCTTGGCGTGAAGGATTCGGCCATTTTGATCTTCGCTCGCCTTGGTATCCCGATAGACGAGAAAGAGCGCAGCGCCTTCGATGCCGCGAGCCTTTCCGTAGAAGCCTGATGCGGTAGCGACGGAATGCTTACCTTCGGCTGTGGCTGCGCCGCTGTCGCCGGATGCTGTGGCTGCGCCTCTGTCGCCGGATGCTGTGGCTGCGCCTCTGTCGCCGGATGCTGTGGCTGCGCCTCTGTAGCCGCTGGCTGTGGCTGCGCCTCTGTCGCCGGATGCTGTGGCTGCGCCTCTGTCGCCGGATGCTGTGGCTGCGCCGCTGTAGCCGGATGCTGTGGCTGCGCCTCTGTAGCCGCTGGCTGTGGCTGCGCCGCTGTAGCCGGATGCTGTGGCGCAGCCGCTGTAGCCGGATGCTGTGGCTGCGCCGCTTTCGCCGGATGCTGTGGCTGCGCCTCTGTCGCTGGATGCTGTGGCTGCGCCTCTGTCGCCGGATGCTGTGGCTGCGCCTCTGTCGCCGGATGCTGTGGCTGCGCCTCTGTAGCCGCTGGCTGTGGCTGCGCCGCTGTAGCCGGATGCTGTGGCGCAGCCGCTGTAGCCGGATGCTGTGGCTGCGCCATTCTTAACGGTCTCGATCGCCGCTCCGTTGGCATCGGTTGACCAGGCTGGCGATTTCGGATCAACCGGCTTGCAACGAGAATTCGTGTACTCGATCGCCGCCCTGATCAATCCAGCCAGGTTCAATTCGACGCCGACTTTAAGGACGCTGCTCGCGACCTTGGAATCTTCGTCGTGACGGCTGATTTCGCCGGATTGTTCGACGGTGAAGAATCGACTGCTTGCTGGCGGGTAGTAGCGCAACACATCGAGCGGATATTCGCAAGCGTGCAATCCTCCAGAGCAGGCTTCGACCGGCCCTTTATGCTCAAATGTTTCGCCGGGTGCGTATTGGAATCCCCGGCACTTCAGATCCTTGTCGAATCCCTTGAAGCTCTGGATCGGTTGCTTTTCTTCGCTCACGTTTATCCCCTTCTTGTGCGCCGAGGCGCGATGATTTAGGCGCCCCGGTTAAGCGGCTTTTTCCTTGGCGCGCTGCTCTGCGGCCACTTGCAGCGTCGCAACAACATGATCCGAAACGGGTTCAATCACCCAATCGGCGCGATAGAACGTCGTAGCATCCTTGTAGAAGCAAGGAATGATGGTTCTGGCAACGATTCGGAATTCATCGCTGGCGAGGCATTCCCAGACATCATCTCGATACGATCCGTCTTTGCCATTTGCGTGCGTGACGCCGAAGAATTCACCCGCTTTCGGAAACTGTTCCATGTTTGATCCTGTTAGTCGTACTAATCTGCGCCAATATGGCGACGCGTTGAGTGATAGATGCTGCAATTCTTCTGGGAGAGCGCTGTTAGTATCAGGGAGACCTTCTTGCCGAGTTCGGCGCTACCGGGCTATGGGAGGCCAACGGATCTACGCGGCTACTGACGGCGGATACTCAGTCTGTGACGGGACTTCAGCGGCCCTCTCAGAAAAACTGCATCACACGCGGCGCTGGCAACACCCGACTTGTCGGCTCCATCTACCGCGTGTTCTTCTGCCGCGCCGTCCAGCTACTTGCCAGACGGCTACCGCAGGCGCTCCGATTACTTCGCGATCGGTTGCTTTGTTCCGCGCCCCGAAGGGAATGGTTCGATGTTCTGTATCTCGTGTCCACCATGAGGACAACGCCCGGTTGCTCGCTTTCGCGTCCCGGATTAAAAACGTCGGTTGTTAAAGAGCGGTGGCACTACCGGACTGGCACTCTGGCGGGGTCCGTATTTTTCCGTGAGAACTGCTGGTCTCGTCAGAGCGGACCTAATCCGCTTACCGGCCGCGATCCTCTGCGGCCT
>Ga0255336_102135_pt1 | contig 10873 bp, 10 predicted proteins | sample MeOH1_35cm_T3_17_FD_189102 | JGI IMG/M metagenome (GOLD analysis project Ga0255336, IMG submission 189102) | Sandy soil microbial communities from University of British Columbia, Vancouver, Canada - MeOH1_35cm_T3_179 | ecosystem: Engineered > Artificial ecosystem > Sand microcosm > Unclassified ...
CAGTCGTTCCCGTATGCGGCGCGGCCGTAGTCGAATGCGAACCCAGCGCTACGTCGTTGGTGTTAGTGGCCACCGCAGTGTCGCCCAAGGCCACTGCACCGGCTGCCGCCGCATTGCTCGTGTTGCCCAGTGCGACGGAGCCCTGACCGGTCGATGTGTTGGCGTTGCCAAGCGCAATTGCACCCTGGCCGTTGGACGTATTGTTGGCGCCCATCGCTATGGCGCCCGTGCCGGTCGCCGAGTTCGGATCACCGATGGCTACCGCGCCGTTGCCGCTGGCGGTATTGCCAACACCGATCGAAACCGCTTTACCTCCCGTCGCAGAGGCCGTCTGACCGATCGCTACAGCACCGGCCGAGTTGGCTATCGCTGTATTGCCGAGTGCGATGGCATTGGCCGCCGAGGCATTTGCATTCGTGCCGCTAGCAAAGGAATTTCCGCCGGTCGCTTTCGTGCCGTTGCCGATCGCAACATCGTTGATGATTGTTGTCGACGAGCCCGAAACACCTGCGACGGAATTGGCACCTATGGCAGAACTGTCGTTGCCGTATGCGTTCGACAGTCTGCCCATGGATAAAGATCTATCACCGGTTGCAGTCGTTCCAACGCCGAAGGCGCCCGAACTGACGCCGAAAGCCTGCGCGTTACCGCCGATCGCAGTGGCTCCATTATTCGTCGAATTTGCCGCGACGCCATAGGCTACCGATGCATTACTGCCACTAGCTTTCGCGCCAACGCCAACAGCCGTGGCGCTAAGTCCGGAAGCCAGAGAACCATCACCTACAGCGATGCCAAACGGGTTGCTCACCGTGGCGCCGCGGCCCAAAGCAATGCCCGAAACCGAACCGGTCGTTACCGACGACTGACCACCGAGGGCAATCGAATCCTGCGCCGCAGCTGCAGCGCCTGCGGTGGCATTTGAACCCAAGGCTAGCGCAGCGAGGCCAGAGGCCTGGGTTGTAGCGCCAATCGCTATCGCATTACCGGTGTTTGCCGTCGCGCCCCTACCTTCGGCTATCGAACTGCCGCCCGTTGCTCGGGCGCTGTCGCCCAATGCCAGATCCGATGTGATCGTCGTCGACGACCCCGCCACGCCGGCAACGGCACCGCTTCCCAAAGCGGCTGAATTATTGCCATTCGCAATCGCGCTCGCCCCTCCGGCAAAGCCATTATTCCCATACACGGCGGTATCACTGCCAATCGCTGTTGCCCTCTGGCCGGTTACGGTGCTAACAATACCTATCGCGATAGAATTAATGCCGCCAGAGCTGGTCGAAGCCACACCACCGTAGGCCGAGCCTATGGCGATTGCGCCTTGTGCGTTGGCAACCGATTGCCCGCCAATAGCAATAGTGCTCGATGCCGTAGCCTGCGCTGCCTTGACGCCATTGGTGCCGATGGCAATCGCCCCAGCCCCGGAAGCGTTGGCCTGGGTACCCACCGCGGTCGCATACGCGCCGGCTTGACTCATAAAGCCAAGCGCCGAACCATAGTTCCCGCTTACCTGAGTGCCAGCACCGAACAGGGTCGCGGCAAGAAAACTATTCCCCGTAGCGCCGCAGCCAGCAACCAGGGAGTAGTACCCGTTGCCGTCGGTTTGAAATTGGTTCGCAGCCGTTCCAGGTGCGGTGAACACAACCCCATCCGCACCGGTGTAGGTAGAGCTGCTGCAAGCTGTAGTGCCACCGTTATTACTTATCGTGCTGGCATATCCGAACAAAGGTAATGCCAAGGCAATCGCAACTACTGAAGCCTTTAGGAGAATCCCTCGCGCTGCGGGAAATAGCTCGCTCAGCAGGAGTGGTCGCGCTATGCCCGTTCGCAATTCAATGACGCCTCCCGTCGCCCCGCTGCTGTTGCTGCTAGCCAATTCCGAAGCCACGACCAGCTGACCCCGAGCCTTATTCCAAACCTTGCTGTGAATTTTGTTCATCAGGTCCCCTCGGCAATTAATCATAATTAGGATTCTTATGCGCTGTTTAGTACAACCAACTATAAAGCGACGCCGGAAACAGGCGTGTCTAAGCCGGACCATCTAGTGGGACCCCTCAGCGAGCCTGGTTTGGTTTCGGTTGAAGTTGGTGTGTCACCTGCGCGCTATTTCGCCAACGCCATTTTCAATGCTTAACCTCCCTGATCTAAGCCATTACAATCTGAATCCCCATGCTCAACCGCATTACTTCTCACATCTGTCTATGTTGTCGATTTAATTGCTTGCTTTAAATGTTTGCTTGGGAAACTTATTACAAGGCGAAACACATCCATCGCGCTTCATGTTTACGCGAATCCCATATTTACTAGCCGTCATTCGGATTGGACGATTGAATGTTCGCTAGTCGCGACAACGATCCGACTTTCCAGTTACCCCGAGATTCAAACTGATACACCCATGACGTACGCCTCCCAGTGCCGTTGCGCTGTGCGCAAAGCGATTATTATTAAAATGGTAACGTCAGCGGATGTTAGCTACCGATCCGTGAAGATCACGTGAAGTCCTATCTCGTTATTATTTCTCTTTAGACAATTCCGTAAGTAAGAGAATGTGACATTTGCCAAAACATTACAACCTCATTTTTTTTGATCGGAATCGGAAATCAATAGATTTTTATGTGGCTGCTTAATTGTTGTCGCTTTCCGTGTGTGCACTTAGTCATCGGGGGCGGTGCAACGACTGGCGCGGGCGCCGGCGTTTATTCGGCGAAGATCGAGGCGGGTGCGAAATTCGGCCCGGGTGGCATTAGCCTCAACCTGCTCGAGGAGCCAAGATGGTCATGCGGACAAGATTATCGGAGTGGGTCTGAACCCAAGTCGCGTAGAACTCCGAAAAAATTCGGTATGACGCACCTCATTCGGTATGACGCACCTCATCAACCCGAATGACATCCCGAAGGCGTTTGATCACATCGTTCAGTTGACAGATGGCGGTGCCCATTACGTTCGAATGCATCGGCAACACTGAAGTGATACGACAAGCGCTTGAATGAACGCAAAAAGGCGGCGTCCGTCGTTCATCATCGGCGTCGCAGCAGCGGGCGAAGAGATTTCGACGCGGCCCTTCCAGCTTGTCCCTCGCCTCGACATTCTGTTGTTTTGTTTTAGATCATCGTGGGCCAATTACGATTCGTGATTGCACACGGCTGCGACGTTTGCATCGACCAAATCAGAATACCGCGAGTGAACACTGCTATCGAGACATCGGTCATTTACAACATGCAGTCAATCTCCCAAAATGATCGTCAGGCAGCCTTACGCGACCGACGCAAGACGGGCCAATCTTAACGTCCGACCGATCCAATTAATTTGCGTCTCGAATCCGGCGAATCTAACGCATTCGGTTCGGGCGTCGTCTGCGTGACCGAATTCGTGAGCAAGTCGTTGAACAACCAGGATGTGGTCTCAACAATCCAATCCGCACGCACCTGTCGGGAAACGGAATTACTTAGACTAGCGCGCGAACTAGCTAGACTCGAAGTACTGAATTAACTGGACTGCCCGGAATCGGCCGCCGTAGGAGTCTTCTACGTGCGCCGAGGCCAGGGCGCGGGCGCAACCCATTGTCAGTCGGCTATGGCAATCGCTACTTGCCAAAGCCGCGAAGAAACTTGAAGACGGTAGCTAGCACAAGCAAAGAAACCATACCTACCGGAATTTGGACGCCAAGGACCACAAACGCCGTGGTTAGCCTGTGCCCGAAAGTGCTTGGACCGAAGAGAAGCGTCATTGCTGGAAGAGTCCAAATGAGCAGCACCCCAAGATAGTCCGACATTTCTTGGGGAAGGCGGCGCAACTTGCGGCGCGACTGCTTCGGGAGCAATGCGAACTTGCAAGCTGGGGCTAATAGCTTGCTGCATCGGTTGTGATTGCCCCGCATAAGCTGGATTGCGCGTAGCGCGCGGGTTAGCTTTATGCGAGGCTGGCTCTTTCTCAACGGTTGGCTCCGGTCCTTCGACGCTGCGTGGTGTCAAGGCCGGTATCGCGTCCTAAACGACGGTCCTTTCGGTCGGCGTACCTGTAGGTACAGCGACGATAATGAGCCGTGGCCGTCAAGCAGGCCGACCAACAAACTTCCCGTCTGCCCCTTCGGGGTTTCTCGACGCCGGCAAGACGACCCTGCTCAATAACGTCAGGGCTTCCTCTCCTGGCCTTTGATCGGCCAATCGGACGCCGCAAACCATCCGAGGCCAAAGGATAGGTCACTTACCTTGCCGGCGAAGAACAAGTATGATGAATGAGCGACGCCTGCGTCTCGTTCGATGTCCGCCCGATATTTTCGAAGTGTTTAAGCTCAAATCCGCTCGGCAATTCCCGTCTTTCTTTCGCGATCGTGGCCCGGTCTGGGGACGCGGCGTCGCGCGCAATCTCTCGGGAGCGAGTGCGCTTCTCGGCGGCGTCTGCGTGATGATGTCCGCCGTGGCGTTCGGCGAGCACTACGCGGACGGTGCGATCCGCTTCCGCGAACAACTCGTCGCCGGCGACATGGTCGAATCGGTCGAGCGCATCCTGCGTCATGTGATATCGAGTCAGCGCGAGCCGCTCGACCGGCTGCCGGGCCAGCCATGTGAAGCCGTGGCGAAGCAGCTCGCCGAATTGAAGACATACGTGCGCTACGTGCGCGGAGTCAATCTCGTTGAGAATGGACGCCTCTATTGCTCCTCTGCGTTGGGGCTGATGAACGTACCGTTGTCGGCCTACATCTCCACCACCCAAGGCGATCTCGGCATCAGCCTGATCCGCGGCACCCCTTACCAGCCTGCCATCCCGGTACTGCCAGTCTTTCGCTCGACTGGACTCGGCACTGGACTGCTGTACGTCATCGAAGCCCCGTACGTCGCAGATATTCTGGCGCACGGCCTGCGCTACGGCGCAGCGAAGGTGACGCTGTCTGTCACGGGATCCGGTGCGATTGACGAACACGAAGTATTTTCCGCCGGCGGCGTCGCCGCGGCGCCGCGCTCCGGCACGCGGGTGCGATCGACCGGTTTCCCCTTCTCCGTGACGGTGACGGCATCGCCTGCTTTTGCGTCGCAGATGCGCTGGAAGTATGGCGCGATCTGTTGTGGGACCGGGTTGCTGCTGGGTCTTCTAATTGCCACCGCCTACCTGCTTGCCTTCGCGCCGCGGCGATTGTTGCTGTCCGCCGTCCGGCACGGGCTCAGGACCGGTCAGCTCTACGTGGTTTATCAACCGGTCGTCGACATCGCGACCCGCCGCATTGTGGGCGCCGAAGCCTTGCTCCGCTGGAGTCACCCTCGCTGGGGGCCAATCAGCCCCGCTGTATTCATGGCGGAGGTTGAATCGAGCAGCCTTCTCGCCGACGTCACCCGGTTTGTGCTGAAACAGGCCACGGCCGATATCCCGAGGTCGACCGACAGCGTGCCGTTCCGGATCGCTGTCAACGTAGCGCCGATGGACCTTGAACGCAAAGGGTTCGTGTCGGAGGTGCTGGAGCTCACTGAACGACTGCCCGAAGCTACGATTCTCGTGCTCGAGGTCACCGAGCGTTTCCTGCTGGCTCGGCATCCCCGAGTGCGGACGATATTCGAGACCCTGCGAGAACATGGCGTGCGCTTCGCCCTTGACGACTTCGGTACGGAGCACAGCAACCTCGATCTGCTTGGGAGGTTCCCGTTCGATTTCGTAAAGATCGACAGGCAGTTCATCGATCAGGTTGACAAGGGCGGTGCGAGCCTTATTGAAGGGATCACCACCGTGGCAGGACACTATGGCATGCAGGTGATCGCCGAAGGTGTCGAAACGGAAGCGCAGCACGAGGCATTGCGGAGGCTGGGGATTCCCTACGGTCAGGGCTACCTCTACCGACGGCCGGTGGCCGCCGCCGAACTTTTTGGTGTTCGGCCGGCAGTGGTATTTGCCGCAGATCCAGTGAAATGATGCGGCGAGGCGGGACCGGGTGCTTCGCATTCGGGCCGGGGCCCGCTTCAATTCACCGTCCGCCTGGCGCTTGAAGACGGCCGTGATGCCATAAGGCGGCGTCTTTCCAAACCAAGCACTTCGGCAAAATTTCAATTACTCGATGTGAGGAGCGACGTTTGCCATCGAGTACTATCCCGTTCCAGGCCCGCGTTTCCTTACCCGCACATCCCTCCGAGGAGACAAAGCGGCGTGACTGAATGACTGCTCCCAGGGAGCAAAGGCGCCGCTCCAACGACACCGCGAGGATGAAGGCGAGCGTTCCTTCATGGCCGGTTCGCGCCGGTGATCTGTCGAAAAAGGCAACGAACTTGGTCCGTATGCCAGCCCGACGAACGATTTCGTAAAGCCTGCGGATCGTTACGCGAATTCCCTAGCTCATTGGCTCAACAAGGTGCGCTCTGTTTAACGGCGCAGCATAGGGCTCTGGCCAATACTCGACGATTTTCGTGATCTGCCCCTGCTCAACTTCGAAAAATGTTATTGCACGCGCTTTTAGAACACCATCGGTAATGCTCACATCGGATACTGCCTCACGACTGTTGTTGGCGACCACTCGGTTTACCGTAAAGCGCCAAAGCCCGTGCGCGGGATACTCCGCGTTCATTTGGACAAATTTTCCCGCACCCCTGATGCGCTCGTTCGACTGAGGCCATTCGAGGACGAACTGTTCGCTCAACACTGCCTGCACCGACGAGAAGTCGTTGGAAGCCATGAGCGCCCAAAAATCGTGAACGAGCGCGGAAATGTCGGCGGTAACTCCAGTCATAATTTTTCCGTATTAGTCGGCAAATGAACAAGTTTCGATGGTTGATTGTCAGATCAGACGCCGATTGCGAAATATAACGGCAGATTCCTGTAGATTAAATAAGGAATGCGAACTGATATGTCTTCCCATATCATCTTCTTGACTTTTCGTTGGACTCGTTGAACATCCTGGACGCAGCCTTATGCAGCAAGGCTCTGCGATGTCCGGGAGTGACGTCCGATATAGGAATGCTCGTGGACGATTGGCCACGACAGAAATGTCCATCGTCGGCTCACCATGGCGAACGACTGCTGCTTATCCCGAACCGTACCAATCGTGCCCGAGCTTCGCTAACGAACTGTACCGTCTTGGTTCACGTAACCCACTGGTAGCTCATTGCCGGGAAGTACGATCGCGCCATCTTCACGCAAAGGCAACGACAAGCTCCCCGAACGATTCTCGTCATTCGTTGCGCTCTGCGCTGCTTTCATCTGGACCTGCTGATTGTCAACAGGCGCTGGCGCTTGGCAACCATCAAGACCGTAGCTACCGGAATGGATACCGCCGATGGATACCGGCGTTTCGTGGCAACCATCCTGGTAACCTTGCTCTAGTAATCGTCGCCTTCCGTGCGAACCTCGGCGGTGCGAACCAGCGGTTTCCCCACGGGCCTCGCCGCGGTTTATTTGCGTTGCAGCCTGCCACTGCCACAAATTGATCGGGTACAGTGTACGGGAAGCGTTTCGATCTACCGCCAACAAGAATTCTAATGGTCCGCACCACCTGCCGCAGCCTACTTGCCATCAGCCTCGCATTGCTTGCCGTCACAACCGACGTACATGCCCGTCAATCCAATCCTGCTGATCTCGCCCAGGCGCGGCGACTGCTCGGCCAGAGCCGCCAGCTAGTCAGAGACGCACACTGCCGAGATCCGCATGGATTCGGTGGTCACGAAGTAAAGGCCGCGGAACTGCTCAGGCGTGCCGCGCTCCAGCTCAATGAAGCGCGCGACTTCAGGATCTACAACGTTCACAGACCATCGCGTCCGGCCCATCGAGCGAAGCGATGGTCTGGCCGCCATCTCGCCTCCAAAGCCGTGCAGCAACGTATGTCGGGATGATTATTCGAAGGAGAGCCGTAGTTTCGAGTCGCGCGCAAATCCGGATTCGACACTACCAAGTCCGCGCCGCCCTTGGCCGACACAGCAGCTTTTCCCTGTTTTCCGTTACATCATCTTGTTGCGCGTGCCCCACTCCCAACGGAACACGCGCCCCTGCACTTCTGCGTCGGCGGGCAATCCGCAAGCAATTTCTGTCGATCGACACCCGGAGGGACGTACACGAAGGTCGCCGTTTCATCGCAACTGCTTGAGAGGTTGCCCTTCCCGTCGTCAGAAGCGAGGGCGACAACGCTCATGGAGGAGAGGGTCAAAATCAACACTGCGCCAACACCTCTCATCGTTGTTTTCCTGTTATTGATTCTTGCTGACGCCCCGTTTTCAAATGGTGCCGCGGCTATTTAACTCGAGTTAGCTCGGCGCTTCCGCCACCCGTCGGCATCAGCAACGTGTCGTGTTCCTTGTCGTACCCAACATTTGCCGTCCCGAAGCCGGTCGCAACCTGAAGCACACCGTTCTGATAAGTTGCTGGGATCTTGTCCATTTTTATGCCACCGATCCAAGGGTTTGGATGCGTGTCGGCAATGAGAAAGCCCTCACCGTTTTTGGTGATCTCGACCGCTTCCTTCCGCCCGGGGTTCTCCCATTTGCCAATGAATTCACCACCATCCTTCTTGCCGCAACCACCGAGCATGATGGCCGCACCGACAGCCGCCAAAACAATGAAACCCCGTACCATGTTTTCCTCTTTGTGTTTTGACCGACTACCGGCCAGCGTGCGGCGCGCTCGCGCGCCATGACTGCTCTGAGCCAACGACCACCGGTCGCCCCAAAACCGCTCTACAGATAGAACGGCGAGAATCAGCTCAAATTTGGATCCGTGGTCACTGTTTTTTCCACAGTTGCACGCTCTTCGATTCGTATAACGGCAGTCGAGCGCGTTTCTTAAGCGAATCGCGCCGACCAACATTGGTCAGATCAAGCAATCAAACGCGCGTCTAACGTCAGCTACGTCGATATCGATATACCGGGTGGTTTGATCAATATCCTCGTGTCCGAGAAGCGGTTGAACGCGTTCAATCGACGTGGCGTTTGCAAGCAGTCGAGTAGCGAACGTTCGCCGCTGTGGCTCGTACCCCTAAGGGCCTGCCGCGCGGTACAGACCGGTGACATATGCCTGTAGCGAGCCAGAAGATCAAGTGCGTTTTTCCGGCTCCAGTTCATATCTGTTTTCCAGCCTATCCATGGATGATTGCCGAGACGCCCCGGACCATGCCCGCGAGATCCTCGATTTCGGCCGCAGGCAGATCGAGACTGCGGTGCGCCTAGATCGAACGCAGAGCTTCGTAAAGCTGGCCCCAGTCGTCTGTCAGCCCGCCTGTGAGCGACCACGCCTTGAGCAGGTGCCGCAACGGCCCGACCGCGCGTCGCTCACACCACGCATCGAACAATGCCGCACAGGCGTCGTTGATCGCCTTAGGCGTCATCTGCTGTTCCGATAGAAGGAGTTACTTGCCGTCGGTCACGCTTATGAACGGTAAGGGAGCATTGCTACCCATGTAGGTTGGCAATTGCCCGTTCCACTTTTTGATGGCCTCGAGGGCTATATACTTCTGGCCACCTTGATTTTCGACCGCCGAGGCTTGGATGGCGATCGCTTTAGCGTTCCCCTCTGCCTCGACCACTCGTTGTTCCGTAGCGATCTTCGCGGTCTCCAACGACTGCTCAGCAGTTAATCGATTTTGGCCCGCGACTACCTTGGCTCGCACGGCTTCAGCGAACTGCGGATCGAAATGGAAATTCTGGACGTTGATATCCGATACGATGATCTTATATTTTGCGAGCTTCGCCTGTAGCGTTTGGACGATCGCCGCCGAGACTGCGCTTCGCTGAGTGACCAACTGCTCGGCCGTGTATTTGGATGTAACCGCTTTGAATGACTCATACAGCGCCGGAACGATGAACTTGGCCTCTATGTCTGAATCGTCACCGAAGTTGTTGTACACGTAAGGGGCGTGCAAAGGGTCATACTCGTAATTCACCGTGATATCTTCGAATACTTCTTGAAGATCAGCAGTTCCGCCTTCCGCTTTCTGTGCAGTAGCGCTTTGGAAGCGAACGTTAAAGTCGACTACACGAGCAAGTGGATTTAGAAAATGAAGCCCTTCAGGTAACGGCTCATCGCTAACATCACCGAACATCTTAACGACTCCTCGGTGCCCGGCCGGAACAACGTGCAGACACATAAATACAACCAGGAGCGACAACGCAACAACCCCAGCCGAGGCAACCAACCTTACTTTCATATAATTCCTTTGTTTGGGGTTACAAGCAGTGTTTTCCGTCGTCACTTGGTGCTGCATGGAAAGGCTGTGATCAGGGAGCCGATCACCAAAACAGAAGCCTGACGGTGTAGCTTTTCCGGATGGGCATTCAGAAATTTTTTAACTACCGCGTCTATCTGGTCGTTGTTAACACCGGGCGGGGGACAAGCGCCCGGCCTCTGGTGGAGCGTTCCCACCTAATAGTCTGCCGTTGCCGCCGCACCGTCTGACACGCCGGCGATGTACGCGTCGCACAGCGATCGAGTGTCCGCTGTTTTACATGCCTTCTCCAAATTGTCGCCCGTCAATTGCTCTGCCCGTGCGTAGGTCGCAAGCAAAAACAGGATTCCAGCAACAATCGCAGAATTCATGGTGGTGATTTTCCGTTATCAACCGCGTGACGAAAGAGCGCGCTCGATTTTCTTGTCCGTCTTGTACTGGCTCAAAGCATAGACGGACCAGATTGCAGCCGGTATCCATCCGACGATGGTGAGCTGGAGCAACAGGCAGATGACTCCAGCGAACGGGCGACCGATCGTGAAGAATTGCAGCCAAGGCAAAATCAGGGCGAGCAACAGGCGCATTTCGAATCCTCGTGTGGTTGGTCTACTTCTTTATCTTTCCCGGCATCTGGCCAGTGCGGTTTCACTGTTTTCCGAGTAGTTACCAGATTGGGGACCCGCGTTCCTTGCACGCAAGAATCAGCGCATTGTGCGTTAGCAGATTCATCTCCCAATCCCATCGACTCGGATT
>Ga0255336_102136_pt1 | contig 10865 bp, 8 predicted proteins | sample MeOH1_35cm_T3_17_FD_189102 | JGI IMG/M metagenome (GOLD analysis project Ga0255336, IMG submission 189102) | Sandy soil microbial communities from University of British Columbia, Vancouver, Canada - MeOH1_35cm_T3_179 | ecosystem: Engineered > Artificial ecosystem > Sand microcosm > Unclassified ...
GATCGTGGTCCTCGGTGACAGCATTTCCGCGGAATACGGCCTGCCGCGCGACACAGGCTGGGTAGCGTTGCTGCGCACGAAGCTGACGCAGGAGCACTTCGATTATAGCGTCGCCAATTCAAGCATCAGCGGCGACACCACCAGCGGCGGCCTGGCCCGCCTGCCCACCGCGCTCAACCGGCTCAAGCCGAAGATTGTCATTGTGGAACTCGGCGCCAACGACGCGCTGCGCGGCGTGCCGCTGACAACGACTGAAGCGAACTTGCGGATCATCATCGAGAAATCCCAGGCGATCAACGCGAAAGTCTTACTCGTCGGCATGTACGTTCCGCCTAATTATGGCCCCGACTACTCGCAAAAGTTTCACGGCGTCTATGAACAATTAGCGAAAGAAGAACACGTGCCGCTGGTCCCGTTCTTACTGGCTGGTATTGAAAACAAGCCGGAAATGTTCCAGGCCGACCAGATTCATCCGACCCCTCAGGCCCAGCCTTTGCTATTGAACAACGTCTGGCCAGTTTTAAGACCTTTGCTGGGCGCGCCATCGAAATGACCGGGGGACATCGCTATTGAAGCCATTCATCGATATCACCCCCGCTTGAATCCTGTCAGCGCGCCGCCCGGTTGGCTTTCAGCCATGCGCGGAATAGGGCCACGATTTAGTATCAAGACTTTCGCGTAACCCTGAAAAACCCCGGCTCCGCTGTGAGCGCATTGAAAGGAGGTAACGTGAAATATTTACCAGTTCTCGCTTTGACCGTTGCGATGTCGGCTTGCGCCGCGCCCATGTCGCCTGGCGTCAGCCAGGTTGGCACGAGCCGGCAACCGCCGAAGGCAGTCGCACAATGTATCGCGCAGAAATGGGCCGATAAATCACAGCAACAAGTAATTTCGCAGGACACGCTCGCGAACGACATGGCAACCGATGTCTATGTTCCGGGTCAGCAACCGCCGAACGGCGCTGCCGCCGTCGTACACCCCAACTATTCGGGTCCGGGCTCATGGGTCGGTTTCCGCGCTGCGGGCGCGGCCGGCAGCGACACCACCGGCGACATCCAGGCTTGCCTCTGACCTTTCAGGTCTTCTTTCAACCCTTCCATCGAGCGCCTTCGATTAGAAGAGGCCCAATATGAAAAAACCCCGCTGGTTTGCGCCAGCGGGGTTTTTTTATAGGTGTCGCGAAGCTTGGATCACGAGGATCATTGCGCCTGATCGGCCGTGGTCGGCACATTCGTGATCTTCACCTTCGAGCGCGCCTTCAATGCGTCGAGGTACGACTCCATCTCCGCCTGCGCGTAGACCTGCGCTACTTGCTGTTGCGCCCCGGTCAGACGATCCGCGGTCACCGGCTCAGGCTTTTCGACGCCATTCACACGATAGATAGCATATCCGTCAGCACCCAGATCGACGCCCACATAGGTCGGCAACTTCGATGAATCCGCCTTGAAGATTGCCGCGAGCGCGGCGGGCGGCATGCCCTGCGCGTCGTTACGCGATACTTTCGATACTGACGAAAAACCCGTAGTCGCTTTCGACTTCTGCAATTCGGCCAGCTTGGCTTCACCGTCCTTGCGCGCGGCTTGTGCCGCTTGTTCTGCCACGACCTTGGTACGTACCGCGTCCTTGATCGCATCGAGTGCGGGGATTGCTGCCGGCTTGTAGTCCGTCACACGGCCTGCAATCAGCGTGCTGCTGCCGACGTCGATAGCCTGCGTGTTGTTATGCTGCTTCACGGAGTCGGGCGCGAATACGGCAGCCAGGAACTTCGGATTGTTCAACGGGCTATCGGGCGGCAGCTTCGGATCGGGCTTCGATCCAATGGTTGCGGTCTGGACTTGCAGCTTGTATTTATCGGCGGCGGGTTGCAGCGACTTCGATTGTTCGTACACCGTCGAGGTGAACCCTTCCGCGTCGTCAGCCAGATTTTTCGCCGCTTGCTGCGCGACGACGTCTCTCGTGATCGTGTCCTTCACTTCGTCGAACGACTGCGTGACGGACGGCTTCACGTCAGTTGCTTCGATAATGTGATAGCCGAAATCCGTCTGCACGACTGCGCTGATTTCACCCTTCTTCAGGCCGAACGCGGCGTCGTCGAATGCCTGGCCACCTGCGATCATGCCGCGGCTGAAATAACCGAGGTCACCGCCCTTCGACGCCGATCCCGGGTCCTGCGAATCTTTCTGCGCGATCTGCGCGAACTGGTCCGGATGCGCCTTGACCTGTGCGAGCAGCGTTTCGGCTTGTTGTTTGGCCTTGGCCTTGTCGGCGGCGCTTGCATCTTTGGGCGCCGTGATCAGGATGTGGCTCACGCGGACTTGCGCCTGCGTCTTGAAACGCGCGATGTTGTCGTCGTAATACTTCTTCAAGTCGGCGTCGGACGGCTTGACCGCTGCCGACAACGTAGCCGGCGACATCACCAGGTATTGAATCGTCGCCGACTCAGGTGTCGCGAACTCAGTACGATGCGCGTCGTAATACGACTTCAGTTGCGCGTCGGTGGGCTGGATCTTCGCGGTGTAATCGACGGTGCGGAACGCGAGACCTTGTACGTCGCGGCGTTGCTCGGCGATCTCGGTCAGGCTTTGCGCCAGGGTCTTCGACGTGAAGGCGGTGGCCTGGATGCTGCCCGGAATCTGTTCGGACGCGAGGCCATAACGCACGCGCTCGTCGTATTGCTCAGGCGTCATGCCCTGCATGGCGAGCAATTGCTTGTACTGTTCCACGTCGATGGAACCATCGGGCTTGCGCAGCGAAGCAATGGTCGGATCGGCCAGCAACGCACGGCGAACGGCTTCGTCGGAGGCGGTCAGGTGGAGCCGCTGGGTTTCGTCGGCGAGCACGCGCTGCTGCACCAGGCTGTCGATCAGCGAGGCGCGCATTTCCGGCGTTTCGAACATCTTCGGGTCGAACTGGGCGCCGAGCATCTGCCGCGCGCGATCGACTTGCTGGCGCATCGCGCCGTCGTATTCGACACGCGTGATCTTGTGGCCGTTGACGCTGGCGACGTTGGCGTTTTCGTCGAAGAAACTGCTGAAGCCCTGGATACCCACAATTCCCAATCCCGGCACGACGATCAGGATCAACAGGGCCATCATCAGGCGTTGGTGATTACGGAAAAAGTCGAGCATGCGTGACGATTCTGCCTAATACGAAACGCCCGATGTTACAGCAGCGGGCAATAAAAAAGGCGAACCGGAGTTCGCCTTTCTCGTGAATGCTGGCGGAGTGGACGGGACTCGAACCCGCGACCCCCGGCGTGACAGGCCGGTATTCTAACCAACTGAACTACCACTCCTTTTTTACATCTTTTGCAACGATCCAAGACGCGATCAGCGCGGCCGGTTAGTACAGCGACCATTCCGCCGACTGAACCGGAAAGCGGTGCGCCGGGAGGTTTGCCGATTACTCTGCGAACACCATGCCAGCCTTGCTCCACAACCGTTTGCTCAATCGGGGACGCAGTATACAACGAAACATCGGACGATGCGAAATTTTCTCATGCGACGCAGCAAAGGCTGCTGTGAGGTATCGCTCCAGTTGGCTCAAGACTTACAACCCCACAGCGCTAAGCGCCCTCCGCACCCCGCGATGCGGTGATGTCGCGCGCCTCGCCATCGCCGATCCGAAGCGGCTCGATCTTGCCCACGATCACGAGATAGCTGAACGCGCCGAGGAAACAGAATCCGCCCGCGACAACCAGCGGAATGGTGAACGACCCTTTGGTGAGCTGGACCATGAAGCCGGTGAACGTCGTGATGACGATGCCCGCAAGGTTCGACGCAAAGTTCTGGATGCCGCCTATGGATGCGACGTAATCCGGCGTTGGCGCCACGTCGCCGGGAAGTGACCAGATGCTGGCGGCGGCGAACGCGAGGCTGCCGTAGGCAATGCCGAACGACGCGAGCATCACATACGTGCTCGTGGTGAACGCGGACAGCGTGATGATCGACGAGAGCAGCATGCCACCGACCATGCAGGTCTTGCGCGACTTCGTCAGGCTCCAGCCGCGTTTATAAAGCGCATCCGACACAATGCCGCCCAGCCAGCCGCCAGGAATCGAAATAAGCGCGGGAATCATGCCGAGCGTGCCAAGCGACTTGAGCGAAAAACCGCGCGTCTGCACGAGATAACTCGGGAACCACGTGATGAAAAAGTAGATCACGAAGTTCAGGCAGAAGAAGCCGAGCATCATGCCCCACAGCGTGCGATGCCTGAACAGCGATGCCCACGTGACGTTCTGGCCCGATGTTTTTTCACGCGGTGCGGGCGCTGCATTTTCAGCACCGGTCAGGTCGCCGCGCGACGGATTGCGATAGATCAGGAACCAGCCGAGCACCCACACGAGACCGAGCGCTCCTGTCGCGATGAACGATGCTTCCCAGCCGAACCCGCTGATGATCAGCGCAACGACGGGGATGGAGAGTGCCGAGCCGACCCGCGAGCCGCTGTCGAAGATACTGGTGGCGAACGCACGTTGCGCCGGCTTGAACCACTGCGCGACGAGCTTCGCGCAGGCCGGATACGCGCCCGCTTCGCCGACGCCGAGCATCAGGCGGCAGCCGAACATGCCCGCGACGCTCGTGGCCGCCGCCGTCAGCGCGGTGAACACCGACCACCAGCCTACGGCGAGCGGCAATGCAATGCGTGCGCCGACTTTATCGACGAACCAGCCAAACGGCATCTGCATCAACGCGTAGGTCCAGAAGAAGCCGCTCATCACAAGGCCCATTTGCGCGGGGCCGATATTGAGCGCCTTCTCTATCTGAGGTGCGGCGACAGCGAGGTTTGCACGATCGACATAGTTGATCGCGATTGCCAGGAAGCATAGAAATACGACCATCCAACGCATCTTGCGCATACTTTGTCTCCTCCGGTACGGCACGTTTTTTATCTACGATGCTCGTTTGCGACGCCGCGAGCGAACGCAGGATCGGCTCGGCCAAGCAGGGTCCGTGCGCTTGTCGAGGCGTTACATGCTACCCGTTTAATGCCTATGTCTGCACGGCCGGGTCGGTCGGTCAGGGTGTTCCCCGAGCCGAGCGGCCCAATCCTTACAGAACGAAAGTTCCCGCGGTATGGCGATGGGTTGACGAGGCTGTGCTTACCGCGCACCGCAGGCTTCTCGGGACAGGGCGTGATGCCCGCCAGACTCATGCATCGGCGATCAGGCGCCCTTGCATATCTCATGAAGCGCGTTGAGCCTGCGCACCGGATCGGCCACATAGGGATTCGATTCATCCCACGCGTAACCCGCCAGCACCGCGCTGATATAACGCTGAATATGCTCTGTCTTATGCGGATAAAAAATGATGTCCTGCAACTCGCCCGTGTACCACCGCTCGACAAACGCACGGAACGTATCGATACCCTTTCGCAGCGGCACATCGTAAGCTGCCTGCCAGTCCGGCGTCTCGCCGTTGAACTGCCGCTCGAGCGTCTGCACCGCCAGATGCGCGGAGCGCAGCGCGATCGTCACGCCCGATGAAAACACCGGATCGAGGAACTCGCCGGCGTTCCCAAGCAGCGCGTAACCCGGACCATGGAGCCGCTCGACGTTCGCGGAATACCCGCCGATATGCCGCACCGGCATCAGGAACGGCGCCTGCCCGATGAGCCCATTGAGCGTCGGCTCCTGCTGGATCAGCGCACGCAGTTTTGCATCGCGTTCGCTCTCGGGACACTCGAGGAAACTCGCTTCGGCTACGCACCCGACCGACGAGCGTCCGCCCGCCAGTGGAATCATCCAGAACCAGACATTGCGATGCTCAGGATGGGTCGCGACGCAGATCTTGTTGCGGTCCGTGGCGCCGGCCGGAATGCCGTCGCGAACATGCGTGAAGATGGCCGCGCGCGTGGGCATGCGCGTCGGCGCTTCGAGATTCAGAAGACGCGGCAAGACTCGGCCGAAGCCGCTTGCATCGAGTACAAAACGGGCTTGCACGCGGTACGCCTCACCCGCTTCATCGATGACATCTAGCTCGGGGTCGGCGCCCGTTTGCATCGCCTGCACGGTGTGGCCAAAACGCACTTCGGCGCCCTGCTCCGCTGCGCACCGGATCAGCAGATCGTCGAACACGGCACGCTCGACCTGATACGTCGTGCCCCAGCCCGGCGAATGTTTATCGCGAAAATCGAAGGACGACGACTGGTCCCGACAGACAAAATGCGCGCCGTTCTTGTACTGGAAGCCGGCCTCGACGACTGCCTGCAGCATGCCGGCCTCTTCCAGGTACGCCATGCTTTGCGGCAGCAGGCTCTCGCCGACCGAAAAACGCGGGAAATGCTGGCGCTCCAGCACGAGGACCGAGCGGCCCGTCTTTCTCAGCAGCGCGGCCGCCACCGCACCCGAGGGACCCGCGCCGATGATGGCCACATCGACGGTCATGTTTTGCTGCGATGAATCGGTATTCAATGGGACCTCGTTTGCCTGGGACTATCGCTGAGGGTCGTGCGGCGCACGTCGTCAATCTCGTGCTTCTGCACATGCCTTACTTGCTATTACAATGACGTGCGCCCTGTTCGCGTCATTTCTTGCCGGAGAGCAACTCGTGTCGTCATCCGAAACATCCCGCGTTGCCTTTGTGCCGGAGACGGCCTTCGGGCTCTGGTTTCTGCGCACCGCTACCTGGGAACATCACGTACTGCGCGTGGCGATCAACGACCTCAAGCGGCTGGTCGATACAACGCTGCCCGAGGCCCCCGTGATCGTCGATGCGGGTTGCGGGCAAGGCCAATCGTTCCGGCTGCTCGGAAAGACGTTCAGGCCCGGCCGCATCGTCGGAGTCGATTTCCACGAGCCTTCGCTCGTGGAAGCCCAGGAGGCCGCGCAGACTTGCTTGCAGGACGACGGCTGGACCGGCGAGATCGAGTTGCTGCACGGCGACTGCGCGCGGCTGCCCTTGCCCGATGCGAGCGCCGACATCGTGTTCTGCCACCAGACCTTTCATCACCTCGTCGAGCAAGGTCGTTCCCTTGATGAATTTCGCCGGGTATTGAAACCTGGCGGGGTTTTGCTATTCGCTGAATCTACGGATGCCTACATCAAGTCCTGGGTGATCCGGCTGCTGTTTCGCCATCCCATGCACGTGCAGAAAAGTGCGAACGGTTACCTCGACATGATCCGCAGCGCCGGGTTCGCATTCGGTTCACAGAACGTTTCCATGCCTTACCTGTGGTGGAGCCGTGCGGCTGACTTCGGGCTCCTTGAGCGGCTCGGATTGCATCGGCCGCTTCCTGGCAAGCGTCGTGAAACGCTCGTCAATGTTGCTGCGATCAAGGCCGGTTGATCGCAGCTTTCCATTGATTCAGCGTTACTGCGCGTCGAGCACGACGACATCCCCACGCACCCGCAAAGCCGCGGCGCTCATACTCACGCCGCACGTGAACTCGGTCGCCGACGCCGATTCAGTGCTATGAAAACTCGTCCCGATGTTGATGACGGCATTCGCGTTGTGATCACGCGCATACGCGCGCAACTTCTGCAACGCATCGGCAAGCGCCCGATTGCAGGACGCATCCTGCCCGTTCGCGTCACGCGCGATACGCACCGACGTCGAGGTTTGTCCCAACTGGCTCTGCACCGCAGGATGAGCCTGCGAGCCGAAGTACAACGCAACCTGCGCGCCCGGCGCCGTCTGAGCGACAACCGGCGCAAGCGGCAGCGACTTCACTTGAGTCGCGCACCCGGTCAACGTCGCTACAACCACCATCAACCCGCCCAACGCATACTTGCTCATCATCGTGTTTCCCCGGTTAGTTATTGTTACGATCGTTGTGTTTGTTATGTTCGTTACGGTCATCGGAAACTTTAGACACCCTTCCACGCATCGAAGATCAGGCTGGCACAACTGCCGCCGAACCCGAATGAAACTGACATGGCCGTGTCGATCTTCATCGCGCGGGATGTATGCACGATCGGCATGCCATTCAAGCACGGATCGGGCGTTTCGACCGGTCCCGTTCCGGCGATAAAACCATCGCGCATCATCAGCAACGTATAGATCGCCTCGTGCACGCCGCATGCTCCAAGCGGATGGCCCGACTGTCTCTTCGTCGATGAAAACAACGGGATGTCATCGCCGAATACAGCGGACAACGCATGCAGTTCTTCGATGTCGCCAAGCGGTGTCGACGGTGCGTGCGTGTTGATATAGGCCGGGCGTGTGCCTGCTTCATCGAGTGCGCTGCGCATGGCCCGCGCGATCCCCGATGCGTGCGGCGTCACCATGCCCGCGCCGTCCGTGCAATGGCCGAAGCCCGTCAATTCCGCATGGATGCGTGCGCCCCGCGACAACGCATGGTCCAGCGATTCAAGCACCAGCACGCCACCGCCCGACGCAATCACGAAACCGTCGCGCGTGCTGTCATAGGGCCGCGATGCGCGTTCCGGCGTGTCGTTGAAACGCCTCGACAATGCGCCCATGGCGTCGAACATCAGCGTCATGTTGTCGTGCAAACCTTCGCTGCCGCCGGCCAGCACGATCTGCTGGCGGCCGGTCTGGATCAGTTGCATCGCCTGACCGATCGCCAGCGCCGACGTCGTGCAGGCCGAGGACGGCGAGTACGTCACGCCCTCCAGCCTGAACACTTGTGCAACGTTAGCCGATGCCGTGCTGCCCATCACCTGCGGGACCGTATACGGCAACATTCTTTCGATACCACGCGAGTTGGCAATTGCCATTGCTGCGTCATAGGCGGAGATCGTGCCGGTGCCCGAACCGATCACCGCGCCAGCAAGCGGCGAACGTAACGTGGCGGGATCGAGTCCTGCATCGTTTATCGCCTTGCGCGCTGCGTGGCATGCAAAACGCGCCGTGTCGCCCATGAAGCGCTCGAGCTTGCGATCGAATGGCGGTTCGCCTGCGACTGACGCCACGCCCGCGACTTGACTTGCAAGACCACGTTCACGCCACGCATCAACGCGCGTAATGCCGCTGCGGCCTTCGCGCAAACCGGCGGAAACATCGTCGAGCGTATTGCCCAGGCACGACACAATGCCCATACCGGTCACGACCACACGTGAGAAGCCTCGCTGCGCAGGCATAAGTGTAGGCGTAACCTCACTCATGGCACGCGCCTGAAAATCAGCGACGTGTTGATGCCGCCGAACGCGAAATTGTTGCTCATGACGTATTCGGCATCGATCGTGCGGCCGCTATCCAGGATGTAATCAAGCGGCGCGCAAGCCGGATCGACCTGCGTCAGGTTGAGCGTGGGCGCATACCAGTTGCGTTTCATCATCTCGATGGTCCACCACGCTTCCAGCGCACCGCATGCGCCCAGCGTGTGGCCGACGTAACTCTTCAGCGAACTAATCGGCATGCGTGCGCCGAAGGTCTGCGCGGTCGCGTGGCTTTCGGCTACATCGCCGCGATCCGTCGATGTGCCATGCGCGTTGACATAAGCAATCGCTTCGGCGGGAAGCTGCGCATCGCGCAGTGCGAGCTGCATGGCGAAGGCCATGGTCTCGGCCGATGGCTGCGTCATGTGCGCGCCATCGGAGTTGCAACCAAAGCCGACGATCTCCGCATGAATGCGCGCCCCGCGTGCAAGCGCGTGTTCATACTCTTCAAGGACTAAAGTGGCTGCGCCTTCACCGACCACGAGGCCATCGCGGGCGACATCGAAGGGGCGCGGCGTCAGATGCGGCTCGTCGTTGCGCGTGCTGGTGGCATAAAGCGTGTCGAATACAGCAACGGCCGGCCCGGACAGTTCTTCCGCACCGCCCGCAAGCATCAGCGTCTGCTTGCCGGCCGCGATCATCTCGTAGGCGTAACCGATCGCCTGACTGCCCGATGCACACGCGCAGGACGTCGGCACAATGCGGCCTTTCAGATCCCAGAACAAGCTGACGTTGACGGCCGTTGTGTGCGGCATCATCTGCACGTAGCTATTCGATGTCACGTCGCTCATCGAACCGGTTTCGAGCATGGTGCCGAAGGCGCGAATCGGCTGTATCGATCCCGACGACGATCCGTAGGCCACGCCCATGCGCCCGTCCTTGATCGTCGGGTCGTCGACGAGACCCGCATCGGTCAGCGCCAGTTCGCTCGCGCGCACCGAATACAGGGAGACGGGTCCCATCGAACGGGTTTTCTTGCGCGGATAATGTGCCGGTGCGGTGAAGTCGGGCAATGGGCATGCAAGCCGCGTATGCAGCAGCTCGAAGTAGTCCCACTCGGGCATCCGGCGCACGGCGTTGCGACCGCTTTTCAGCTTCGCTTCGATCTCGTCCCAGGCGTTGCCGAACGCCGTAACACCACCCAAGCCGGTAATGACCACGCGTTTCATCAAATCATCCCGCCATTGACGCCGATCACCTGCCGCGTGACATAGGAGGCAGCATCCGACATCAGGAAGCTCACCACGGACGCTACTTCGGCCGGTTGCCCGACGCGGTTCATCGGCACCGTCTTCAACGCCTGTTCGAGAGGCACGCCGTCAAGCATGCCGGTGTCGATCAGTCCAGGCGCCACGCAGTTGACGGTGATGTTGCGCGTTGCCAGTTCGACGGCAAGCGCCTTCGTGGCGCCGATCAATCCGGCCTTCGCTGCGCTGTAGTTGACCTGACCGCGATTGCCCATCACGCCGGAGACCGAGGCGATCGTCACAATGCGCCCTCCCTGCCGCGCCCGCACGAGCGGCATGGTCAGCGGATGTACGACGTTATAAAAAGAGTCGAGGCCGGTTTCGATCACGATGTCCCAGTCCTCTTCGGTAAGCGCTGGAAACGCCGCATCGCGCGTCACGCCCGCACAGCAGACGATGCCGTAATACGCGCCGTGCGTCGCCACGTCCGCTTCCAGGACCTCGCGGCAGGCGGCACGGTCGCGTACATCGAATTGCAATACCCGCGCCGTGCCGCC
>Ga0255336_102138_pt1 | contig 10852 bp, 7 predicted proteins | sample MeOH1_35cm_T3_17_FD_189102 | JGI IMG/M metagenome (GOLD analysis project Ga0255336, IMG submission 189102) | Sandy soil microbial communities from University of British Columbia, Vancouver, Canada - MeOH1_35cm_T3_179 | ecosystem: Engineered > Artificial ecosystem > Sand microcosm > Unclassified ...
GTCGAAGACATCGGCGGCGGTACGAAGGTCATCTTCCGGCTCGAGAGCGAATTCGTGGTCGCCAATGGTCAGATGGAAGACCCGGGTCAGATCTTCGATCGCGATGCATGGGTCGGTATCGAGGACGACACGTTTGGCAAGATCACGGCCGGGTTCCAGAACACCATCGCACGCGACGCATCGACGATCTATGGTGACGCGTATGGCAGCGCCAGACTGACGACGGAAGAGGGCGGCTGGACGAACTCGAACAACTTCAAGCAGATGATTTTCTACGCGGCCAGCGCGACGGGCACGCGTTATACGAATGGCCTTGCATGGAAGAAACTGTTCAGCAACGGCATCTTCGCCAGTGCGGGCTACGCGTTCGGGAACTCAACGAGTTTCGGCTCCAACTCGAACTACCAGGCAGCGCTCGGCTACAACGGCGGCCCGTTCAATGTGTCGGGCTTCTATAGCCACGTGAACCGCGTCGGTATCACAAACCAGACGTGGTCGGCGGGTGGTAACTATACGTTCGGCATTCTGCGCGCCAATGCGGGCTACTTCCGTTACCTGGGTAATCAAGGGGCGCTCGGCCAGCGTCAGGACAACGCCTGGACGGTGTCGCTCAAGTTGGCGCCGAAGGGCGCGTTCGACTACGAGCTTGGCTATCAGCAGATGCGCGTGAAGAACGCCGCGTACGACACCAATGGCGATATCCCGAATGCGAACATCGGTGCTTTCGACCCGACGTCGGGCCTCCACAACGGCTACAAGGAGACGTTGTACGGGTCGATCTTCTATCACCTGTCCAAGCGCACCGAAGTGTATCTGGCTGGCGACTACATGAGGCTGCATGGCGGCTATACGGTTGGAAGCACGTTTGGCGCGACTAACCAGCTCGAGCTGACCTCGGGCATTCGGACCCGTTTCTAAACGGCCAGTCACCGCGGTGTCGGCGCTGTTTGCCGACACCGCGGTCGACCAGATCAGCCGCGTCCCGAGGGTGTCAACCGACCTATGACGCGAGCTCGCGGGCGCCAGCCATCCGCCGGTGACTCGTTCCCTTCTTTAGCGATTCCAGCTGTCACGCGCCAAAGCCTCGGCTAGTACTGCCCGGCGCTGGCCGCGGTTGCAACTTTTTGCGCCGTACAATCCCGCTTATATTCAGCACCAAGCCGCCTTTCTGCATGGTCTATATCACCTGGATAAGGAGCGTTGGGTGAGCTTGCGTCGTAACCCGCGGCTTCGAGTTCGTAGAGTTCGTTCATCACCTGCTTGTGTGTAGCAGGCGCCTGGGTGTGGGTGAACGGGTAGTCATTGCACTGCTGCGCTGTAAGCGTTGGTGCCGCCAAGGAAACCGTGCTTACAATCAAGAGCGGAGAAAGAATAAGCAGTTTAAGCGTCGCTTTCATAACCAATCCTTAAGGTCATATCTAAAACACGTCGACCGGCCCGCTCGCATGAACTTGTCTGCATGCGGTTAAGAACAGAATAAGGAGATCCGCATGACGCCAGGCTGGCGAAATCATGAAGAATTTGTCATCTTAGGGAGGTCCGGGTTGCCGGCACTGTGCTGCCCGTCGACGGAGCAGCAGCCGCCGGCCGGACCTGACAGGGAAGCCAAAATGATGAGGGACGGCAATGGTTACCGCGAGACGCTGCTGGACTGCATCGGCGGAAATCAGCCCCGACATCTTCTGTTTCGTCCGCAAGGCGCGTTTCGAGTACCGTTGCTTTGATGTCGACTCCCCTTGCAAGCCTGCATCCCAGGCCGCACCGATCAATGACGCCCTTTGATCCGGGGCGCGCAATTGACGTGGGAGTAGAGCCGGAATGAAGATTCAGAAGACACTAAATCAAATCGGACCGACTGCGCGCGATCATTGTCGATCGATACGATTATCGATCGTCGGCCCTGATGCCAGCATTCACCACGACCAGCGAACCCCTGCGTTGCCGGTTATCGTGCGCTGATGTGAGCCGCCGAGATTGCTCAAATAACTGAGCGTCGCATACGCGCTGCTCGACTTGCCGACCTTCGTTACCAGACCTGCCCCGATCTGCCCAGCCGTCTGCCCGACAGATCCAGGCAGCGTCGTCACGCCCCCGAACGTAACGTCGTCGCCCGCCCCGAAGTTACGCAGCACAGACAAGCGCAGATACGGTTGCCAGGTGGCAATGGAGTTCATGTATGTGCCTTCCAGCCGTACACCCAGCCGCCCGAGGAATGTATTGCCATGCTTGAACGATACTGTCGATACGCCGTCGTTCAGGTCGTTGATGGAGAGGTTCTGCCAGATAACCTGCGCCTGCGGTTCGATCGACAAACCCTGCGCCAGCGGGATCGGCAAGCCTGCCTCGATAGAGCCGCTGACCGCACGGCCATGAGTGGTCGCACCGACACCGTTATTGGACAGCGGATCGATGGTCAGGGAGGTGCCCATCAACACGGCATCGGTGTACCAGCCGCCTGGCCCGATGTGTGTCCAGTATGCACCGAGGCTGTAGCCGTTGATCGCGAGATGGCCGACGTCGAGGTTGGGCGTAGCGAGCGCGTAACCATTGACATCGCCGGTCACTCGCGTAAAGCCGACGAAGAAACCATAGTGATTTCGATGTCCACCCGGTGTCGAATCGGCATAGATATCATGCCCGGCCTGCGCGCCATAGATCGACTCGTCGAACTCCGGATTCAGCGCGCCGTCCTGGCTCCGCACCGTGTGGCCGCCCCACACGCGGCCCCACGCAGCCGGCAAGGTGCTGCTTTCGTTAAGCAGCGATTGTTCTCCCTGACGATCGTGGAACGTATCAATCTGCTGGATGCCGATCTGCCGCGCTACCATCGGAATCGCAGCGTATACCGGTGCTTCCGGCCGATACACGGGCGCAGGCGCCGGCGCAGACGCGGATAGGGATGCGGTCGGGGCATTCGTCGCCTGAACCAGCGCCGCGACCACCTGCGGTTGTGTGCCGGGCGCGGCAATCGGCGTATCCGCGGGAACGATCGGGTTATCGGCGGATGGCGGTAACGACGGATTGACGGGCAGCGGCTGGGTTGCCGGGGGCGAGGGCGGGGTTGGGGTTGACGGAGGAACAGGGCTTGAGGGCGGCGACGGTACTGTGGCCGCCACAGGAACCGTGTTGCGCAAATACCAGTTCTGAGCGGTGCCATTCGAGACGCCGCCTTTCGCGAGATAGTATGAATAAGCACCGGCCTCGACTGGGCTCGCGAGCCGGAACGCGCTCAGATCGGTGGTCGCTCCGTTGTTTGCTTCGATCACCTGAATGCCATTCGCCAGCGTTGCCGCACCCAAGCCTCCAACGTTGGTGATCTTCAGCGCGGAAGTGCCGGTCGCGGTCGATGTGGACCCGCTGATCACTAGCCTGTCCGACGCCGCGTTATCGCCAGCCACAACGGTATTCAACGCGATGGTGCCATTGTTCCCGACGTAGCTGCCCGCGAGGTTCAGCCGGTTGCCGACACCAGCGCCGCCAATTGCGGCCAGGCCTGCGTTGGTCAGCGTCCCGTTGATCGTGAACGCGCCGCCGCTGCCCGAACTGGCAAAAGCGGGAAGTGCGTCCGCGACGGCAATCGTGCCGGCGTTCGTGACGTTACCGGTGACGCTGCCATAACCACCAAGCGTGGCGCCGCTAGCGACATCCACTGCACCGTCGCCGGAAAGTGCTGCGTTCGCGTGTTGTGCATCGCCGATAGCGAGCGTTCCCGCCGCGACGGTGGTTGCACCCGTGTACGGATTGTCGGCGGTCAGCAGGGTAGTGCCGGTGCCCGCTTGCGTGAGCGACCCCGAGCCGGAAATGATGCCCGGGAAAGTGACGTTATCGGAGCGGTTGAAGACGAGCGAGCCGTTGTTCGCTACATCGCCCGCGATGCTGCCACTGGTTCCACCGTCGCCCAGTTGTAGCGTACCTGCCGTAATAGATGTGCCACCGGTGTACGTGCTGTTTCCAGTCAGCACGGTTGTACCGGCGCCGGCTTGCGTTACGCTCCCAGTACCGGATATCACCCCCGGGAAGTGAACGAGATCCGAGCGGTCGAAGCTGAGAGCCCCGTTGTTCGCCACATCGCCAACGATGCTGCCGCTCGTTGCGCCAGCGCCGAGTTGAAGCGTGCCCGCGGCGATCGTCGTGCCGCCTGTGTAGGTGCTGTCGCCGCTCAGGACGGTTGTGCCGCTGCCTGCTTGCGTTACGCTGCCCGAACCTGAAATCGCTCCACCATAACGCGAAACATCGGACCGATTGAACACAAGCGCACTGTTGTTGGTGATATCGCCGACGATGCTTCCCGACGTTCCGCCGTTGCCTAATTGCAGGGTGCCGGCAGAGATGGTTGTCCCGCCGGTGTAGGTGTTGTTCGAGGTAAGGACCGTTGTGCCGGTGCCTGCCTGCGCGACCGATCCGCTGCCGGAGATCGTGCCGGGAAATACCACCGCGTCGGAGCGATTGAACACGAGCGAGCCGTTGTTCGTCACATCGCCGACAATGCTGCCGCTCGTACCACCGCTGCCAAGCTGCAACGTGCCGCCTGCAATATTCGTTCCGCTGGCGTAGGTGTTTGTGCCCGTCGTCACAAGCGTGCCGCTTCCAGTCTTGGTCAATGCTCCCGCACCGGTAATACCCTGCGATATCGTCGTCGAAAAAGCTTGTGTATCGATGGTGCCGCCCGAAGCATTGATCGACATCGCCCGCGTACTGGCAAGATTCAAGGCTTGAGTGAGTTGCAGCGTACCGCCGTTGAAAGTCAGGCCGCCGCTCGCGGCGCCCAGCACGTTGTCGGCCGCAATTGCCACGGTCCCTTGGGTGATGGTCGTGCCGCCGGAGTATGTGTTTCCGCCCGCTGCTGCTGGCGCGAGTGTCAACACGCCAACGCCGGTCTTCTCAACCGAGCCAGCGCCGCTTAACAGACCGGTGTAGGTGCCGTCATCAGGTTGGGCAAAACGAACGAGCCCGTTATCCGTGACGCTCGGTGGCAAACTCTGTGCGCGCGCCTGCAGCGTGCCGGCCGGCTCGACCAGAACTTTGCCCGTGTAGTTCGTATTGTTCCCGGTGAGCGCTAGTGTGCCTTGCTGGACATCCGCGATAGTTACGCCGGTGATGGTGCCGGTCAAGGTCCAAAACCCCCCGTCATTCTTGATCAACGACGAGAAATTGACCATGTTCCCGGGCAGTGAGGCAGACCCTTCTCCGCTCAGATAGATCGTGTTGTTGCCACCGCCGCCGTTGAAGTTGCCACTGATACTCGAACCGGTATAGAAGCGCAGTGTGTCGTTGCCGCCCGCGAAGATCAGGTTGCCGAGCACCTTGCCACGATTCGTGAAATCGACCGCGCCGTTGCCCGAGCTGCCGATCACATTGTTCGGCGCCTGGATCACCCCGGTCGCGGTGTTGATGACGGTATTCAGGCCGCTCGTGTTTTGAAACCAGATCGCCGCTGCGTTGACACCGCGAATCGTGCCGTTGTTCACGATCGTGTTGCCTGCACCCTCAGGGTTCACCGCTTCGGCCGACACCTGCGTGCCGGCCGACAGGACGGTGCCGCCTTGCTGAACGGTCAGCGTGCTGTTGTTGCGGAAATCGATCGTATTGGCGCCCGTGCCGTACGTGCCAACTGCCGTTCGGGCGCTGTTCTGCACCAGCGCGCCGGTCTGCACGGTGATGTTCGCGCTGTCGCCAAGCGCGATTGCAGTGGCATCGCCGACGACAAGCTGTGCGTTGGGCCCGACCGTAACCGACGCACCCGACGGCGCGGTCGGGCCGGTGCCGATGGTCGTCGTCCAGGGAGAGGGTGTGCTTGTATCGCAATTCGTTACGGTGCCGGTCGTCGTGCAATTGGCGAATGCAGGCAGCGGGATCAGCGCAATATTGGTTAGAACTGCGATGCATGCGGCCGACACCAGCGGATCGATTCGGGCCGGCAATGCATGCTGTACTGTCTGAGTCGGGGAAGAAATATTTTCGAAAGCCTGGGTACCGGGTAAATCAATGCGCATGCTATGTCGCTCGCGGCAAAGGGTTTTTAAAGCCCCGATCAACCTAGTCTTGGTATCTAATTTCTAGTAAGAATATGAAAGAAGTTATAATAATACAAATTATTTTCGGGATTAAACATGTAATGCAGCACTGCTTATCGTGCGGGATTAAACATGTAATGCAGCACTGCTTATCGTGCCGGATATGACTAAGCCGTAATTTCTACATCTACTGTGGAAATCTGCAAAAAATACCGTCGTATCGTGGTAATAAGACTGTTAACTTGCGCTGTCGCGCGCGATATAGGCGGTGATCCAATACCTCGGGCGGGGCTTATGGACGCTCGAAGACGCTATCTCCGAAAGCGCTAGACGCCCTAGTGCATTAGCGCGCGAATTAGCAGGCCGATTGACTAACTAAGTGCGTAATTTCACACGAAGAATTAGGAGGGAATTAGGAAATCACGAAGCGACGAGATCAACAGCAATTGCATTGGTGATCCGCTTGTTTCTGTCTTGATCACGGTGTCGGGTTATACCGCGCACGCGTTTTTTATTGGCCGCGATCAACGTCGGATAGGTGCCCGCGGTAATCGGAGCGGCTCACAAGCACCTGCTTTCGCAGAGCCAGTCACCGCTCCGAATCAACATTATCTGAGCGCGTCGTACTCGCGCGAGACGTCCCAAGTGCTCGCTCAGCAACAACCCCCGCGGCCGGAAGTATCGAGCCTCATTCCGTGCAGACCGCGATAAGGCGGCACCTCCGGCGAACTCCAGCCATCGAGCATCTGGGGCGCAAGCCGATATACCTCGACACCCAAGGGCCGGCAAACTTCGAGCGGGTCTCGCGCGTCGGGGCCCCACATCGGCAACGACAAGTCTCCGCCAGGACAGGTCGACAGCGCGCAAAGCAGATCGATTTCCGCGAAGAACTCCAGGTAGTCGCCTTTCTTCGCCGGACACGCCTTCATGAAATACTGATCGTTCAGATTGAGCCCCGTGCACTGGAACACATTCAGTACGTCGTGCACATCGAATTCGGTGAGACCGTGCGGTGCGATCGCGCGTGTCAGGTTCGAATGGCAATGGAAATCGAAATCTTCGCCGGTCAGCATCCGGTTCACATACGGATCGCAGCGTGTACCCAGCAGGTCGTGAACGCGTCCGCCATGTTCATCGATTCCGTAGCCGGCGAGGGTATCGTCGGTGATCGTCACAAGCGGCCGGAGATAGGGCAAGGTCGACCACAGGCGGTCGAACGTGCTGACATGCGCCTGCTGTAACTGGCGCGTGCGCGACGCCCAGAAGCGTTCGCGCGGATTATGCAGATTCCAGATGTTGAGGTCCGCGACCTGCGGCCCTTCAATGGTCACGATCCGGAACACGTGTCCAGCCGGCACTTTCCACGCGTAGCCCGAGCGGATCGGTACAACGGCCGAATCCAGCAGGGTGCGGGTGTCATGTGCTGATGCAACACGCGAATAAAAATCGCGATCGACTTCGAGCGCGGAACCCTGGGTTACCTGATAAGCGGCAGGATAGTTCAACATGGTCTTTATCTCCTGAATGGGTTGACGTGAGGCACGTAGCCTCGTTCGCAATAGAACGCAAAAAGGACACTAAAAAGAAGCGCTTCAAAGAAGATCGATCAGTGCTTCTTCCGAGCGGTCCAGGTAGTCGGAAAGTTTCTTGCTTGCACGCTTGTGTTCCCCGGCCACGATCAGATCGTAGAGTGCGCGATCGCGCTCGATCCATGGCAACTGGAAGCGTCGTTCGTCGGGTGCGGCGGAGAACAGCAAGCGCAACTGCGCGAGAATCGTGCGGAAGAATTGATCGAGCAGCGCGCTGCCGATCATCTCCACAATGTGCTGATGAAACCGGAGGCTATGCGTGCCCACGCTTCGCCAGTCTTCTTGCGATGCGGCTTGGGTGGCCGCATCGCAGGCCGTTGCCATGGCGTGCAGGACGGCCGGATCGGGCGTACCCGGCAACGCAAGCGCCTGCAGTTCCAGTGTGCGCCGGACACGGAAGATGTCGCGTACATCGGTGCGGGTGAGCGTGCGCACCACCACTCCGCGATGCCGATAATGCACCGCTAATCCCTCGCGGCAAATCTGCCGCAGCGCCTCGCGCAGCGTATTACGCGACACGTCGTAAGCCTTTGTAAGCTCGGCTTCGGTAAGAGCCGTGCCCGGAGGCAGGTCGCCGCAGATGATCTTGTCGCGCATCTGCGTGACGATGCGCTCGGTCACGGACTCTTCTTCAATGTGCTCGGTCACGGTCTTTTTTGGGGTCGCGCGGGAGTCGGAAACGGATCTGGTCATGCGAGCTGGAGGTCTTTAAGAAAGTGCGCGACGCGGGAATCCTTGTCGAACGCCGTCATGACGCGAGGCGCGGCGTCCGCCACGATCGAGCCATTCTCCAGGAAGATTATCCGATCAGAGATGCGGAATGCGAAATTGATTTCGTGCGTGACGATCACCATCGTCATGCCTTCGCGCGCAAGTTGCTCGATGACTTTCAGGACCTCGGCCACCAGTTCGGGATCGAGCGCGGAGGTCGGTTCGTCGAAGAGGACGATGGAGGGTTTCATCGCCAGCGCCCGCGCAATCGCCACCCGCTGCTGCTGGCCGCCGGAGAGCTGGTGCGGATATTTATGCGCATGAGCGGCCATCCCCACCTTCGCCAGCATCTCCATGCCGAGCGCGCGCAATGCGGCCCTTGAACCACGTTCGTGATAGCGTGGCGCGAGCGTCACATTGTCGAGCACGCTGCGATGCGGGAACAGGTTGAAGCTCTGGAACACCATGCCGATATCGACAATGCCGCGCATATGCTCGCGATGCGACACGGCCCGCCGCGCCTTGCTTGCACCCCATTGGAACAGCTTGCCGTGCAGCACGATCTCGCCGTCGTCGAGCGGCTCCAGACCGTTGAGCGTGCGGATCAGTGAAGTCTTGCCCGAACCCGACGGCCCGATCACCGAGATCACTTCACCCGCCTGCACCTTGAGGTCGACGCCCTTCAGCACTTCATGCACGCCATAGGACTTGCGCAAGCCGACCGCTTCAAGCGCGACGCGGCCGGTCTTTCCGACTTGCGCCGCCGGTGCGGTAGCGAGCGCGGCCGGTTCTACCTGACTAAACGCCTCGGGCTCCCTGCGCGCAACGTCCAGCCGCTGTTCCAGCATCTTCAGCGCGTACCCGACCACCGTCACGATCAGCACGTAGTAGAACGAGACGGCGAGCATCGTCTCGAGGACCTTGAAGTTCTGCGTGTAGAGGCGCTCGCCCACGAGCAGTATCTCGGCGAGCGAGATCACGGACACGAGCGATGTGAGCTTGACGATGGTGATGTATTCGTTGACGAGCGAGGGCAACGCCACGCGAAAAGCCTGCGGCACTACAACCAGCCGTTGCAGGCCGAGGTATCTAAGCCCGAGCGCGCGGCCCGCTTCGAACTGGCCCCGGCCGATGGAGAGCAGGCCGCCCCGGTGAATCTCGGCTATATAGGCGGCTTCGCTGATCGATAGCGCAATCAAGCCTGCCCAGAAGGGATCGGCGAGCACCACGCTCGATGCCGGGAATACTTGCGGCAGGTTGTACACAAAGATCAGCAGTACCAGCAGCGGCAGGCTGCGAAACAACCAGATGTACGTGGAACACGCCATGCGCAATGGTGCGACACGCGATTGCTTGCCGAGCGCCAGCAGGAACCCAGCCGCGATTCCGATGATCCACGTAGCGATGCTCAGCTCGACGACGCGCCAGGATGCGCTCCAGAACGCCTTGTCGGCGAGTAGTGACAGGGCGTAGTGCCAGTCGAAAATCATTAAACTTTCTCCGCAGGGCGACGCAGCCGTTCAAGCGCGCTGCGAGGCCCGTGACTGATCCGTGATTCTTAGTTAGCCGCGCCAAGCGCTTGTGCGATCTCCGCGCTGGTCGGTTCGGCGACGTTGTAGCGCTTGAGCAGCGTTGCGTACTCGCCGTCATGCTTCATCGTGTCGAGCGCGCCTTTTACCGCCGCGAGCAGCGCTGGATCGCTCTTGGCTACCCCCAGGCCCACAACCACCGGAAAGAGTGGCGTTGTTGACGTGATCGCGAGACGTCCGGCCATCTTGTCGACGGTCATTTTCGCAACGGCCGAGTCCTCGAACTGCGCATCGACGGCGTGTGCCAGCAGCGCCTGGGAGGCCTGCGGCGAGGTCTCGAACTCGCGTACATCGATGGGAGCCAAGCCCTTCGGTACACAGGTATCCTGGCTAACCTTCGCCAGTTTCGGGATCCATGAGGCGCCCTTGATCGAACTCACGCGTTTGCCGCACAGCGCCTCGGGCGTGGCGGGCTTGAAGCCGCTGCCGGTCAGCGCGAGGAGCGAGCCGCCGGTCTTGAAGTAGGGCACGAAATCGATCTGTTTTGCGCGCTCGGGCGTGACGTACAACGCGGACGCGATGACGTCGATACGCTTCGCGTTGACCCCGAGAATCAGGTTCGCGAAACGCGTGTCGACGAAAAGCGGCTTGAGTTGCAAGTGCGATGCGAGGGTCTTCATGAAATCGGGATCGAGTCCGGCGGGCGTTTCGCCATCCATGAACGCGTACGGGGGATAGGTCAGGTCGGAGCCGATGGTGAGCGTGCCCGCGGCAATGGTGGGCGGCGCCTGCGTGGCGGCGTTAGCCGCGGTCTGCAGGGCCAGCAGCATCAAACCGATGACCCCGGCAATCAGGGCGCGACGGGGCGAGAAAGACGGACGATACGGTTGCATTGACGTTCCCTTTCTGTGGAAAGAACCGCTCGCAGCGGCCTATATTGTTGAACAATATGTGAAATGTTGTTCAACAAAATAAGGATGTCAAGATTTTATAAAGACGCGGCGACAGG
>Ga0255336_102141_pt1 | contig 10847 bp, 8 predicted proteins | sample MeOH1_35cm_T3_17_FD_189102 | JGI IMG/M metagenome (GOLD analysis project Ga0255336, IMG submission 189102) | Sandy soil microbial communities from University of British Columbia, Vancouver, Canada - MeOH1_35cm_T3_179 | ecosystem: Engineered > Artificial ecosystem > Sand microcosm > Unclassified ...
TACTGGCTCTTCGATTATTTCAAGCATCATAAAAGAAGTTTCAGGACTAATAATTCCAAATTCCCTAGAGATTTCCATAACCTTTTTTTTCATTGATTCCAAAACTTCTCCTCTTTCAGTTTTCATTTTTTCCTCAATGGAATCAATTCTTTTTCTACTCCATATTTTTTGAATAAGATCTACATTCTCATTTAAATCAAGTGTATCTAAATCAATTGTTTTTACATAATCTTTATTATCTACTTTTCCTTTTATAGTAATTTGGCCTTCTATTTCACCTGCAACCTTAGCAAAAATTGAAAAAGGTTCTCTGTCATAAAAATAATCTATGGTTCTAGGATATGTTCTTTCTACCTTCATACTTCCCCAATTAATTTCCTGAACATCTACTTGAGGATTTTCAATTCTGCTAAATTGTTTTAAAATCATATCCTCAATTCTTTCCCCTTCATATATGAACTCTGCTTTTCCATAACCAAGCTGAGCTAGTTTATTAATTACATAGCTATTGGCTGCAGTATCTATTCCAAAGGTAAATATTCTATTATCTCCAATATTTTCTTTCACATATTGCAGTACTTGCTCTTCATTTTCAATAATATCATCAGTAAAAAGCAGTATAGTGCTATAGCCTACAGCACTTTTCTCAGCTAAGGCATATTTTATAGCTTCAAATATTTCAGCACCTTTCATGCCTTGCAGATTATTAATCCAATTTGTAGCTTTCCTTAAATTTTCTTCATTAAAAGGCACCTTTCCAAGGGCCGAAAAATAATGAAGCTTGCTTTCAAATGCCACTATATTAAAGCTGTCTCCTTCAGACAAATTTCTAATACAAAGCTGCACCGCATTCTTAGCTTCATCTAGCTTTGCACCTCTCATAGAATGGGATATGTCTACCAAAAAGATATAATTATTAGGTCTTTCTTCCTGTAGACTTTGAAGCTTCGGTAAAACTCTTAAATAAAGTATACCTTTATCATCTTCATCCATGTACTTTATCATTCCAGATGCTTCTTCAAGCTTTTCTTCTGTTAGTATTAAAACAAGGTCCTCATCCAGTCTTACATTTTTTTCTGCAAAAGTAACCTTAGCAAGATTAATATCCTCTTCCCATTCTACATTAATATTATGAGAAGTAGATTCAATTTTAGCATTTGAAAGTGGTTCAATAAGTATATTTAAACTGGTTTTATATATGTCACCTAGACGTTCATCTTGAACATTTTCAGTATCATTTATATGAGTTGGGTATAATATTGAAGGTATAGTAAGCATAAGGCTTTCATCTTCATAAACAAGCATATCCATATATGAAAATTTTATCTTTACAGACTCTCCTGGCAGTATTTGACCAATTGTAAATTGATAAACATTAGGATATGGCTCTTCTAATATTAAAGTATTAACGTTGCTTTCATCTGACTCTTCATATATTCTTTTGGCCTCATCCTTGTCTTCAACTACAGCTTTTATGGTCCTTCCTCCAAGTGCTGCTTCAAAACCTGTAATAACTGCAGTATCAGGTATTGGAAAAGTATATAATCCGTCAATATTATCTGTGCCTTTGTTTTCATAAACTTGCTTTATAGAAACCTCAACATATTCTCCACAAATATTTCCGCTTATACCAACCTCTTTTAAGTATATATCTCCTAATATAGATTTATTACTTTTCAAACCATAACCAACCATAAATTCCCTCCTCATTTATTTGAAAATATATATAAGATCCACAAAAAAACTAAATATGTTTTATATTTCCCATTTTCCAAATATTTTATGTTTTATTTATATGTCTTTTTTAAATAGCCTATAGGTTCTATATCTTATACCGCCTGTTTTTTCAATATCTGCTCTCATCTCTTTATTAGTCTCTCCAATGGTTGATCCTTCTGCATAAGTATATTCTTGTTTTAGACCATTTTCAAAAAATTTATAAAACATAGTGCCGCTTACACCTTTTTTTCTAAATTCGGGAATAACAAAAAGTACGAATATTCTAAACCCCTTTATCTTTTTCCTATAATATAAAAACTTCAAAAACCCAAAAGGAAAAAGCTTTCCATTAATTTTTTTAATAACTTCATTATAATTAGGAAGAGCAATTGCAAAAGCAATTGGCTTTCCTTCACTTCTGGCAATTAAAATAAGTTTTTCATCAGCTAAAGGTTTTAATTTTGCTCCTTCTGCCCTAATCTCTTCAATGGTAGGCGGAACTAAATCTTCCCATTCCTCAGGCATGGCAATATCTAATATTTTCTTAATATCTTGCATTTCATTATCAATTTTTTTTAGATTTATTGAGTCGATTTGAAAGTTGTATCTTTCCATTGCATATTTAGATACCTTTTCATATCTATCCATTTTTGCACAGCTTACATCAAAATAGTAGGCAAATAAATCTAAATGTTTTGTAAGTCCATACTCATCAAAAAATTTTACATAATATTCATGATTATATGAATTCATAAGCACTGGTGGTCCATTAAAGCCTTCAACAAGTAATCCTCTATAATCATCCCCATTAGTGGGTGAAACTGGTCCTTTTAAAATCCTTTTTCCTCTTTCTTTTAACCATTCTGATGCCTTATCTAAAAGTGCAAAAGACACTTCTTTATCTTCTATACTTTCAAATAAGCTAAAATATCCATCCATTGCATTTTTTTGTTCATTCAAACTTTCATTAATACCAACTAATATTCTTCCAACAGCTTTTTTTTCCTTATAAGCTATAAAAAAGCTATGCTCTCCGCTCATAAAAAGCGGATTATCCTTGCCTAGTAAGGTATTTAGTAAATCACCTTTTAAAGGTGGTACCCAATCCTTATCATCCTTATAAATATCCCAGGCTAAGTTAATAAATTTCTTTAGTCCTCTTCTATCCTTAATTTCTTTTATGTTAATCATTTAATTCCATCCCTTGGCTTTCTAGTGAGACAATGGAGTATTTAGACCTAAATCTGCATCAAAGCCTTCATTTACTTCATAATTAAAACTACGCTGATTTAAAATAATATCCTTTAATAATTCTTTTTTATCTTCATAGGTTCTATAATAGCTATTTATAAGCATTTCTATATTTGCATTATAACTTTCTTTATTATTTAAAATATCTTCTAAGGCTAGAACAACTTCTTTCTTATTTTCAACTACCCTGCCTAATTCATACTTTTCTATCATAGTTAAAGTACCCATATCATTTGATGTAACAGTTCGAAAAGTTATTTCTGGTATTCTATTTAATAGGCTTTCTATAAATATGCCTGCTGAAGGCCTTCCTATAATGCAATCAGCAGCTGAAAGTAGTTCATCAAAGTTTTCAATAAACTTAAAAGGTACTATATTAATATTTTCGTTATCATATGAATAATTTACAAGCTTTTTGTAAGTATCTTCATCTTTGCCACAAATAACTACTAAATTCATTGGTGTATTTGAAGATTTTAATATAACTTTAAGAATTTCAATCAAAAATTTTCCTCCTATGCTGCCACTAGCTAATATAACATTATCCTTTCCGTTATTTAATCCAAATTTCTCTTTGATTTTAACAATTTCTTGTTGGTCTTTTATTTTAAAATGCTTCTTTTCTGCTAAAGGACCCACAACTTCAAATTTAGCATTATTTAGTTGTTGTAAATTTCTATCTGGATTTCTAAAAATAGAATTTTTATAACCAAACACAACAAAATCTTTATAATATTTTAGGACATATTTTACTTTATCAAATAAAGTGGTAGATGGATTAAGTTCATAAGAAAAATAGGTATCATTAAAATTATAGCTTCTTATTGCTTCTCCAGTTTCATTAAAATAGCAAAGGTGGGTGGCATAAGGATTTACTAAGTCTATAAATATAGAAACTTCAGTAATAAAAATATAGAAGGGTATATTTTTTTCTTTTGCATAGGTGCCTATAGCTCTATTAAAGCCATCAGCTGTACATATGATTATATCAGGATTAATTTCCTCAAGTTTTTTATAATAGGGTCCCGTACTAGTTATCTCCATAAAAGGAAGTATAAAAATTCTAAGAAAGAAATTTAATAAGAAGTCCACTGTCCTGATAAAGTTCTTTTTAATACAATAATTCCAAAGTTTCACTACAATATTTATGCTGCTATCATTTATCATTTCACTTCCAGCACATTTAATTATATCTACATCTTCACCTTTTAACATATCTTCTAAGATGCTTGCCATCCTAAAATGCCCCATACCCATTTTTTCATAAACAATTAAAACTTTTTTTGACATAGTTTAACCTACCTTCCGAAGTTAGCTTTATAATAATAAAAATAAATATAATTACATAGTTTAATTATACTACAGTAAAAATCAAAACGGAATAGCAGCAATAATTTAATAAATTTTACCAATTATATAATAAGCCTGAGAAAAATCCCAGGCTTAAATTTGCCCTTCTAATATCAATGCAGCAATAGTTAATGCTGCTTTCTCAATCTTAGACGCTAATCCCTCTATTTTAAATAATAATTTACCTTCTAAGTCTGCCTGTTTAATTTCATTTCCTTTTATTATAGCTATAACCTTTCCAGTGTTATTATTTCCTTCCCTAATAAAATCGCCTTCAAGGTTTGCTAATATGTCACCATTTTTTCCTATTCCTTCTCTAATAAATTTTCCTTCATAGCTTACCAAAATATGATTAGTCATACCAATAACTTCCCTGCTATTATACTCATTAAGCTTGGCGATTACCTTTTTTTCATTTGACTTACCATCCCAAATATAAACCATAGTAATATCCCCCTCATCCATAAGATTTGAATATACCTACTAAAGCTTATGTTATGAAAATGAGAATATTACTTATGTAAGTTTATTTATAAAAAAGTGGTTGTCCAAGTTACAGACTTACGTATAATTTCGCTGAATTAAAATTAACAATTTACCTATCATTAAGAATAATTATTCATTGTTAATTTTAAATTCAGCGTTATTTTTAAATTCAGCAGATCAGTTAAATTCCTTCATTCTTTAACTTCTCATTTAATTCTCTAAGACTTTCATGAACTCTTCCAATATCTAAAGGTTCATTTTCTATAGTTCCTCCTAAGCTTTTAATTAATTCCTTAGCTCTCATTATCATGCTAGCATCAGCATTTACAATTAATTTGTAATTATTATCGTTGAATTCAGAAAATCCAGCTGTTACATTAATAAAAGGGCTTACTGATGTTATAGGGTGCTGCTTCATTTCATTTGGGTCTATTATTAGCTTTGAAAGACCGTACCCATTATTCTTATTAGCAAGATTTCTTTTAATATAATTATTATTATCGTCAAATTCTATATAAGCGTCTGTAAATCCTGCAGCTTTTAATTTAGTTAACACTTTATTTGCAGTTTCTATTTTTATAAAATTACCTATGACTTTCATGACAACCTCCTTTTGTTACCCGTTCTACTTCTCTTTTTATAAATCATTCCCTAATTATATTTTTCTCAATACTATGAATAATATACAAAACATATTAGGTCATACTATTTCTTTTCTTGGACTTGTTAGAACATAATAAAAAAAGTGTAACTTATTACACTTTTTTTAACTTAGTAAATTTTAATTTTTAAATGTTTTATACATTTTGAATAACTGATACAACAGTACCCATTGGATCTGGATATTCACATAGTATAACACCTGTACCAATAATTGTTGTAAGTAATAAAATCACCAAAGTTAGTTTTTTAAAATTCTTTTTCACCTAAGTAACCCCCCTTTTGTTATTTTACTTATTATACCATATAATCAATTTATTGAAAATCATTTTTTGAGAAATTAAGGGATTTATTCAAAAAAACACTCAAATCTATTAATTTATTCCTGAATTCTGGATTATTCTCATTTTTACTGTCATGAATAAGTGAATTTAAACATATTTTTGCATAAACATTAGCTAGATATTGATTATTAGCTTTATTCTTAAGAATATATAACACTTTGTTGTACAGCAAATTTAGAGCATTGTCATCTTGAAGACTTGAATATATTTCCTCCAATAGATTAAATCCACTAATTAGATATTCGAGGTCTGAATATATTATTGCCATATCCAAGCCCTCGTTTAATAGCTTAATTGCCTCATTTGTAAGTTTATTTTTTATAAAAACCTTAGACTTATCTATGAGCGTTCTACAAAGCTTGGAGGTATCTCTTGTTTCTCTTAAATGCTGTGCTCTATTAAAACATTCCATAGAATTTTCTAAATCATTAAATTCTAAATAATCAGAACCTAAATTATTATATATTAATGCTAAAGTGGCATCTTTTATTTGAGTTTCTTTTACTAGGATTTTTAAATATGTTTCTATGGATTTTTCATATTTTCCTTCTCTAGCATAATAAACTGCTCTTAAAACTTCAGCTTGTATGATTTCATAGAGATCATTTTTACTGTCACATATGGAAATAAAATTATTAATATAAGTATGAGCTTCTTCTAATTTATCTATTCTTCCATATATAATTGCTAGGTTAAAAAGAGAATGTTGTTTAATAGTTAGATTATTACACTCAGAAGATAAATTATTTGATCTTATAAAGTAAGCTAAGCTTTCAGTAAAATCAAGAGTGTTTAACTTACATTTGCCTAGTTTATTAAAAACTAAAGCTTTATTTTCTATATCTTTTTTATCTTTATATATTTCAAGTGCATTATAGTATTCAACAAAAGCCTCATTATAAATTGTCTTATCAAAGAGAATGTCTGCTTTCTTCATGAAAAGATTCGGTAGAATATCTTCTACAATTTTATATTTATTGCATAGTTCAATAAGCTGCTCTATTTCGTCCATGGTAAAATCTGAATTTAACTTTTCTCTACAATATGAGGTCGCTTCATCAGAAGCTGATGTTAACAAATATTTTACATCAATATCGAGATCAATATCTAGCTCTTTGGCTTGATTCTGAAAGACACTTAATACTTTTGCAGCAGTTCTTTTGTTAAGTTTTCTTTTATCATGTTCTACCATGCTAATAAAATTTCTAGATACCCCTATTTCCTCTAGCTTTTCCTGCTTTAATCCAAGTAATTTTCTTATGTTCTTTACTTTTTCTCCAGGATTTAAAAATTCCACAATACCCACCTCTTCCCCTATTAATAAAACAGATTATTATGTATAAATATTAACCTTAATTAACATTATAATACAAAAATGTGGAAAATCAACTATTATTATGAACTTTATTGTAAATCATTTGTTACATATATTTTATCGTTAGTATTAAAGATCATGCATCCATTGCAATAACAGGATTTGTGCATTGTCTATTAAAAGTAACTTTGTTACCTTACAGCTTGACATAAAAAATTAATATAATATTATTGATTATTTAAAGCAAAAAAACTGTGTAGATTTCATCACTTAAACTACACAGTTTTTAAAAAGAAAAATTAATAAATCAATTTACTTTTTTAACATTTCTCCAATAGCAGCAATATTACCGAATGATGAAATAGCTTCATTTGGAATAATAAGCTTATTAGCTGGATTTTTAGCCATTTCCACAAGTGCTTCTACCTGTTTTAAAGCAATTACAGTTTCATTTGTTCCTGATTCAATTATTGCTATATTTACCTGCGTTATAGCACTTGCTTGAGCTTTTGCAATAGTTTCTATAGCTCTTGCTTTACCTTCTGCTTCTAATAGCTGTGATTCCTTAAGTCCCTCTGCACGTCTTATTGTAGCTTCTTTCTCGGCTTCAGCCCCGAGAATCTTAGCTTGTTTTTCTCCTTCTGCCCTTGCTATATCTCCTTGCTTTTGACCTTCAGCCTGCAAAATTGTTGCTCTTTTATCTCTTTCTGCACGCATTTGTTTTTCCATTGCCTGCTGAATTTCTGCTGGTGGAATTATATTTTTAATTTCTACTGATAAAATCTTTATACCATAAGCGTCTGTTATTTCGTCAACTACCATTAAGAGTTCTGAATTTATTTTATCTCTTCCAGATAATACCTCATCCAGTGTCATGTTTCCAACTATGTTTCTCATATTTGTAATTGTTGAATAAACTATACCAGATTTAAAACTTTCAATGTTATATACTGCATCTCTTGCATTCATAACCTTATAAAATATAACATTGTCAATGGATATTTTTACGTTATCTTTGGTTATAACACTTTGCGGCTCAATATCTAATATCTGCTGCTTAGTAGAAACCTTTTTCCTAACAAAATCAACAAAGGGTATAACAAAATGCCACCCTGGTTCTAATACCCTGTGAAATTGACCAATTCTTTCAACTACATATACGCTTCCTGTGTTTACGATTTTTATTGAAGCAGTTACAAGTAAAAGTAAAATAATAAAAATGACTAAGACTAATAATGATCCAGCGCCCATATTATTCGATCTCCTTTTCTAAATTTTGTTTTTTTACAATTAATTTATTTCCTTCGATGGCAGTAATAGCTACAATGTCACCTTTTTTTACAGGTTCACCATAATTTTTAACAGTCCAATATATCCCATCAATTTTAACCTTAGCTGTTTCAATAAAGTCCTCGTCTGCAATAATCACTCTATTAATATACCCTTCTTCCATGGTGGTAGTCTTTTTAACTGAGCTGCCTAAATATTTTCGCACAGCTGGATAGCCTATTCCCATAGAAATTGCACTTATAGCTATGAAAACTATAAGCTGCACGGTAAAGCTATAATTAAAAATCAGGGCTATAATTGCAGCTATACCGCCAATTGTAAACCAAAGAAATAAAAAGGCACTTGTGACAATATCTATCAGTAATGCTGTTACCGATATTATTATCCATAATATCAATAGTTCCACCTTATCCCTCCTTTTTTACATTACTTTAAATTGTTTATGTTACTTACCTTTAATTATATAACAAACATTGGAAAATTGATAATCTTTTTTATTAAAAACCTTCTTATTATTTTATTACTTATATTGTGATGGTATAATAATGATGAATTTGAAAAATATATAAAAATAAAACTTATAATCGGAGTTGAGAAGATGAATTTTATAAAAGTTGCTGCGGCCTGCCCTATAACTAATGTTGCAGAAGTAGATTTTAATCTAAAAAATATTAAAGAGTGTATAAGTATATCTTTAGATGAAAATTCAAAACTAGTAGTTTTTCCGGAACTTTGTATTACCTCATATACCTGCTCAGATTTATTTCTTCAGCAAAATCTTTATCATAAGTCCTTAAAAGCAATTGAAGAGCTATGTGAGTTTTCGAAAAATAAGGATATTTTAATTGCTGTAGGGTCACCTTTTATATTAAATTCCATCATGTATAACTGTGCCTATATTATTTTTAACGGTAAGCTTCTAGGAATTGTTCCTAAAAGTTATATTCCTAATTACACTGAATTTTACGAAAAAAGATGGTTTACTTCTGGATTATATGTTTTAAATAAATCCGTAAACTTTTCCTTTCAAGCTGATGTTCCCTTTGGAACAGACTTAATATTCACTGCAAATGAGTATAAATTTGGCTTTGAAATATGCGAGGATTTATGGGTTACAATTCCTCCAAGCTCCTACCTAGCGTTAAAAGGTGCCAATATTATAGGTAATCTTTCTGCTTCAAATGAGGTTGTAAGCAAAGCAGATTATCGAAGGAACCTTGTGGAATCCCAAAGTGCCCGTTGTATGTGCTCATACGTATATGCCTCTTCAGGAGTGTTTGAATCCTCTACTGATTTAGTTTTCAGCGGACATCTTTTAATTTCTGAAAATGGTCTTATGTTAAAAGAAAATAACCGCTTTCAAAGGCAAAATGAAATTATTACTTCCATAGTAGATATTGATAAGTTAAATAATGAAAGGCTAAGAAATGTTAGCTTTAGTGATAATAGCTTAATTAATACCAATGAAATTAAAGAAATTAATTTTGAATTTAAAAGTACGGATATTGGGAATTTTAATAGGCTAATTCCAAAACATCCTTTTGTGCCTTCTAATGAAAAACTAAGAGATGCTCGCTGCAGAGAGATATTTGATATTCAAGCCTCAGCTCTTGCTAAAAGACTTTCTCATACAGGTCTTAATAAAGTGGTTATTGGGATTTCTGGAGGACTTGATTCTACTTTAGCCTTACTTGTAGCAGTTGAAGCTTTTGAGGTTTTAAAACTCCCTGTAAAAAATATAATAACAGTAACTATGCCTGGATTTGGAACCACAGATAGAACATATAGTAATGCAGTTAATCTCTGCAAAAAATTAGGTACTGACTTTAGAGAAATAAATATTCTTCCTGCATGCCTTCAGCATTTTAATGATATTGGTCATGATATTAATATACATGATGTTACCTATGAAAATGTTCAAGCAAGAGAAAGAACCCAAATCCTTATGGATCTTTCAAACAAAGAAGGAGGCATATTAGTAGGGACTGGAGATTTATCCGAGTTGGCACTTGGCTGGGCTACATACAACGGAGATCACATGTCCATGTATTCCGTTAACTGCTCTATTCCTAAAACCCTAGTTAGATATTTAGTTAAGTATGTAGCAATGAAAGAAGTTCACGGTGAAATATCTGCCATATTGCTGGATATATTAGATACTCCTGTAAGTCCAGAGCTTCTCCCAAAGGATATAAATGGTGAAATATCTCAAAAAACTGAAGACTTAGTAGGTCCTTATGAACTTCATGACTTTTTCCTTTACTATTTTATAAGGCAAGGTGCCTCCAAGGATAAAATTTTATTTTTAGCTAAAAATGCCTTTAAAGATTGCTACAGCGGAGAGATTATAGAAAAGTGGCTGGATAAGTTTATTAAAAGATTCTTCACTCAGCAGTTTAAACGCTCAGCATTACCAGATGGTCCTAAGGTAG
>Ga0255336_102143_pt1 | contig 10846 bp, 12 predicted proteins | sample MeOH1_35cm_T3_17_FD_189102 | JGI IMG/M metagenome (GOLD analysis project Ga0255336, IMG submission 189102) | Sandy soil microbial communities from University of British Columbia, Vancouver, Canada - MeOH1_35cm_T3_179 | ecosystem: Engineered > Artificial ecosystem > Sand microcosm > Unclassified ...
GTGCATTACCCGAGACCTTGCAGGAGGATCTTATTGCGCGCAACGACGAGGGCCTTGGAAAGCCGGAGCGCTGCTTGCCTCCCGTAGAACGCAATAAGATTGGCAACGCCGGTCAAACTGTTCGGCGATCCGGTCTAGCGAAAGCGACGACCGCTTAACGCGCATTCGAGCTCGGCTCGATATTTCTCCGCGCGTCCAACAACTTAAAGACGAGCATGCCTGCAAGCATCGCTGCGAGGAAAATCACAGCGGCAGTTCTTGCCGCGCCTGTCGCAACCACGGCGGGTCCCGGGCAAAATCCCGCGATCCCCCAACCAACTCCGAAAATCGCGCTTCCCACGATCAATTGCACGTCGATTTTTTTCTTCGCGGGAAGATGCTTTGTTTGATCAAGAAGCGGATTTCCAGCCCGTCGGCTTGCGAAAAACCCGATTGATGCAAGCGCGATCGCGCCGATCATGACGAAGGCCAGCGAAGGATCCCACTGCCCCGCGAGGTCTAGGAAGCCAAGCACTTTCGCTGGATTCGCCATGCCGGACAGGATCAGGCCGAAACCGAAAAGCAGCCCGGCCAGAAGCGAACTAAGGTTTCGCATATTAGCCGCCCCACAGATGTCTGATAGCGAAGACTGTCCCGAAGCCGGCCACCATGAATGTCAACGTTGCGACCCCCGAGCGGACTGAGCCACGTGATATTCCACACACGCCGTGACCACTTGTACAGCCGCTTGCCGCGCGCGTGCCAAATCCAACCAGCAAGCCACCCAGAATAAGAAGCGGCGCGCCGCTCTGAACAACGATCGGAGGTAACGGTGTCATCAACACGTAGAGCATTGGCGCGCCAAGCAACCCTGCAACAAAAGAGACTCTCCACCCGTCACGCCATCCGCCAGCCGTCAAAAGGCCACCAAGAATCCCGCTTATCCCTGCTATTCGCCCATTGAGCAGCATGAAAAACGCAGCGGACAAACCGATCATCGCGCCACCGGCCAGTGATTTTATCGGCGTAAAATTCGCCCAGTCGACAACCATTGTTCGCAATCCTGTCTTTGTTTGCAGTCGTAGACTCACGGGCTACTTGGCGAGGCTTTTCCCTTCATGGCTTGATTGACGGCAACGCCTCCGGGAAATCTCGACGCTTATGCGTGAGCGGCCACCGCTTTCCTTTCATGACAATGTTCCAATACAAGTACGGAAGAAACGATCGTTTGAGCCACCAGTAGATCTTTCGCGGCGAACGCGGGTCCATCGGGAAACTTGGCGTGACCGCTCCGTCATAGCAAAACTCAGCAAGCATCACCTTCCCTGCGGAAGTCGTAAGCGGACAAGACGCGTAACCGTCGTATGTCATGGTTTGCCCTTGGCCGGTCAGCGCTACCATCAAGTTCGTGGCGACCACGGGCATCTGATTCTTGACGGCCGCCGCGGTTTTGCTGTTAGGCGTGGATGTGCAGTCGCCAATGCCAAAGATGTTCGGAAACCGCGTATGCCGCAGTGTTGCCTTGTCCACCTCGACCCAGCCGCCAGCATCGGCCAGCGGGCTTTCACGGATAAACCGAGGCGCACTTTGTGGCGGCACGACGTGCAGGAGGTCAAATTCGATTGGCTGGATCGACTTGACGCCATCGGTCGTGATTTCAAAGTAAGCAGTCTTCGCCGGCCCATCGACTCGCACAAGCTTTTGACCAAAGCAAGCCTTTGCCTGGTAATCGCTCATGACACGATCCAACGCTTTCGCATAGAACGGAACACCGAACATGGACGGCCCGGGCGTAAAGAAACGGATGTCCGCGGCTATCCGGTGTTTTCGAAAGTAATCGGCTGCGAGGTAAAGGATTTTTTGTGGCGCACCGGCGCACTTGATTGGCATCGGGGGCTGCGTAAAGAGCGCCGTGCCGCCTTTGAATTGCTGGACGCACTGCCAGGTGTAAGGCGCGAGGTCGAAGCGGTAATTGCTCGTCACGCCGTTCTTGCCAAGGGCGTCCGTCAACCCTTCGATTGCATCCCAATCAAGTTGAATTCCAGCCGCCACGACCAGGTACTTGTAGCCGATCCTCGTGTCGCCCTCAAGAACGACCACGTTCTGATCCGGCTCAAATGCAGTTACCCGGCCGGGAATAAATTCGACTCCGTGCGGTAAGCACTCACGCATCGCACGCCGCGTTTTTGCGCTGTCGTATTGGCCGCCACCGACCAACGTCCAGGCCGGCTGGTAGTAGTGAAATTCCGACGGATCGATGACCGCAATGTCGAGCGTCGGACTCATGCGCTTGAGGCGCGCAGCGACACTTGTCCCGCCTGCGCCCGCACCCACGATCACCACGCTGAACGATGTTCGAATGCCCGCGTTCGTAGCCACAGCTCCTTCCTCCCGTTGACTTTCCATGGTTTCAATACTATATTCTATACAGATATAAGCTTATACCAAAAAGTAATATAGCGGTTTTCTGAGGTTATAAGGCAATGCTTTTCCGACAACTTTTCGACAGCACGTCGAGCACGTACACCTACGTGCTCGCCTCTCGAGCAGGCGGGGAGGCAGTCATCATCGATCCCGTCAAAGACCAGCTCGAGCAATATCTCAAGCTGATCGAGCAGTTGGATCTGCGACTGGTCCACGCCATCGACACCCACACGCACGCCGACCACATTACAGCGCTCGGCGACCTGCGGGATACCACGCACTGCACGACGATCATGGGCGAATTGTCGCAGGCGGATTGCGTGTCGCAGCATGTGCGTGAGGACGAGATCGTCCGTGTCGACGGAATCGAACTGCAGGCTCTCTACACGCCAGGCCACACCAACGAGTCGTTTAGCTTCGTCCTGAACCCTTCGGCACCGAAGGCCGTTTTCACCGGCGATGTACTGCTCATTCGCGGCAGCGGGCGCACAGACTTTCAGGGAGGAGACCCGCATCGGTCGTGGGATTCGATCGTCAACAAGCTGTTCAAGCTGCCCGACGCAACCACGCTCTACCCCGCTCACGATTACAAAGGGTGGACCGCATCAAGCATTGGCGAAGAGAAGCATTTCAATCCGAGACTGGCGGGGAAGACCGAGAGCGAGTACGTGGAGATCATGAGGGGCCTGAATCTTCCGAACCCCAAAATGATGGATGTCGCCATACCCGCGAACCTGGCGTGTGGTCAGCCCTCCGCGCTGGCGAAGCGGCAAGGCTGATCCATGATCCTTGCCTCCCCCCCAATGACGCAAGGTATCGCAGCGGCGCTATGCGGCGGTTTCGTGAGCTTCTCACTTGGCCTTGTCGGCGGAGGCGGTTCGATTCTCGCCGTGCCGCTGATCCTCTATGTCGTTGGTGTTCACAACCCGCACATCGCGATCGGGACCGCAGCGTTAGCGGTCGCAGCGAGCGCCTACCTCAACATGATTCCGCACGCGCGCGCCGGGCATGTCCGGTGGGGGCCGGCCTTCGCGTTCGCCGCGAGCGGCGTGCTTGGCGCGACGCTGGGTTCGACCGTTGGCAAGCTCGTCGATGGGCAAAGGCTTTTGACCTATTTTGCGTTCCTGATGTGTTTTGTCGCTTTCCTCATGCTCCGGTCGCGCCCTTCAGTAACCACGGCTGCTGCCGCCTACCCGACGCCTTATTCGCGTCTATGCGGAACGGGACTGGGCGCCGGAAGCTTGTCGGGATTCTTTGGGATCGGCGGAGGCTTTCTGGTGGTCCCGGGCCTGATGTTCGCCGGTCGAATGCAGATCGTCGATGCAATCGGAACCTCTTTATTCGCTGTCGGTTCGTTTGGATTGACGACAGCGATCAACTATTCACTTTCGGGTCAGGTCGATTGGCTGGTTGCGGCCGAATTTGTGGGCGGCGGCGTTGTTGGCGGCCTCTTGGGGACTCGTGCTGCAAGTCGTCTCGCACGCAAGCGCGGCGCGCTGAATCTCGTTTTCTCCGCCATGATCATCTCGGTCGCTGCCTATATGCTCTATCACGCTTGGCAAGCACGATGAATCTCGACAATTTCCGTCTAAGGACCTGCTAACAAGTCATGACGCAAGAACACTCCATTGCCGGAACTTCTGTCATAGAGCAATTTGGTAAAGCGCATTGGATCGAGGATGCGGTTCATGTTCCAGACCCGTGCACGACATACCAGATCGTTTTCTCGCTGAGCGCTCCAGGCAAGAAGCCCGACGCGCCCCACGCGGGTCTGGAGCGCGTCGCGCGAGCAGTGAACTTGTACAGCATGTCCGGAGTGACGCCCGATCGACTTCGATGCGTCGTCGTTATCCACGGCGAAGCAACCGCCAGCGTTTTACACGACGCGCCATACCAGGCCTGCAACGAAACGCCCAACCCGAACGCGCGCCTTATTGCTGCCCTGCAGGCTGCAGGCGTTGAAGTATCGGTTTGCGCGCAGGCACTGATCGCCAATGGCTTTACGCAGGACGGACTTCTCCCCGGTGTCACACGCTCGCTCTCAGCGCTCACGACCATTACCGTTTTGCAACACGATGGGTATAGCTTGATGCCGCTTTAGACGGCGTCAAGCATGGGGGTTGCAATGGATATGGGACCGTCGCCAATGTCGCTTACCTGCGATCCGGTGTCTAAAGAAGGTACGGCGCTCTTCGCGAAGCGGGGTTTGAAAGCCGTCCCCGGTGCGCACAAATCTGACCGGGTTGAGCCCACAACCTGCTTTGAACCATCACTCGGAGACAGTGAAATGACTGAAAAGAAGGCTCGGCGCGACGCGTTGAAAACGTTTGGCCTCGCAGCCGGCACGGCGATCTTGAGCGCGACAGGTCAGTCACGAGCAATCGCGGCGGAAGCTGCCTCGTTGTTACCCTCCGGCGCACCCAATCTGGCTCAACTCTCGCAGCGCCTGGCGCAAGCCCCCAGGCGCCGTGATTTTAAAACCGTCCCGATGATACTCGAGCGTCCGGACCAATGGGACCACGAGGCATTGTCCGAAGTGATCGGATACCGCGGCGGGGAACGGCAGGTGTGGGATAACACGGAGATCGGTGGCCCGTGGCTCAACCTGAAGCGCAACTCTCTGAACGCGCAGGTCTGGTCGTTCAAACATCCCGAATTCCTGGTCGTCTCGGCAACCCATGGGTCGGCCCATCTCGCCTTGTTTCAGCAAACGATGTGGGACAAGTACGGTCTCGCGAAAATGGCCGGAGACAAGTTCACGACCAACACATTGCTCGACGACAAATCGGCCAGTTCACAGGACGCAACGAACCACGAAAGCGCCGAGGGAGCATTTTCATCGCACGACAACAGCATACCCGCGTTGCAACGAAGGGGAGTCGTCTTTCTGTCGTGCCATAACGCGATTTGGGAACTGGCCGACCGGCTGATCAGCACAAACATGAATCCCGACAAGCTTTCCCTGGACGCACTCGCGGCAGAGCTCACCAACCACGTCATTCCCAGCGCGATCGTTACGCCCGGCGCAGTCGGAACCTTGCCCGAACTCCAGCAAGTCGGCTTTCACTACGCAAAGTGAAAGAGATCATGGCGACGCTCAACAGGAGATGATATGAGCGGTGCAGTTGGAAAGGTATCGTCAAGATCCGCGTTCGCCATGTGTGTTGTCACGATTGCCTTGGGCATGACAGCGACCGCTCGTGCTGACGACATGATTATCGGGAAAACGATCGCCACGCAGGGAACCGCGAAGGGCGTCGCAGCGTGCATCAGTTGCCACGGTGTGAAAGGCGAAGGCAATGCTGCGGCCGGCTTTCCCCGGCTAGCCGGTGTCAACGCTTCCTATCTTTCCGGACAGTTATCGGCGTTCGCCAATGGAGAACGTCAGAGCACCATCATGCAACCGTTCGCCAAGCTGTTGTCGTCGAATGGGCGCAGTGCCGTCGCGCTTTACTTCAGCGCTCTGCCCCCGCCTGCGGGAATAAAAACCAACGACCGTACTGCGATCAAACCCTCGGACACTGGTGCGTGGATCGCCACCCGCGGGCGATGGGATCAGGGCCTTCCCGCATGCGCGCAATGCCACGGCCCTGGAGGCGTTGGCGTGGGCGCGGCGTTTCCGCCGCTCGCGGGCCAGCCGGCAGCGTATATCGAGAGCCAGCTGCACGGCTGGAAAAAGGGCGTCAGACCGCCCGGTCCGATGGCGCTGATGCCGGTTATCGTGAGCAAGCTGTCCGACACGGACATCTCGGCGGTAGCCGCTTACTACGCAGGCCATGCGGGACCCTCTGACAACGCGGCGCCGACCGGGAGCAAGCAATGATCAGTCAATCCTGGCTCTCTAAAGGAATGCTCACCGGATTGCTCGTCATAGCGTCCGGTGCAATGAGCAGCACCACCTGCGCGGCGGAAGGCTCGACGCCCGGCTCCGCGCCGGAGCCTTCCGCGCCATCGGCTGCGAAAGCGTTCGCGCCACCTGCGGAAGCAGCGATGCCAACGAACGAGTTTGGAAAATCGATCAAGTTAGGCGAGCAGATTTTTACTCACACGCAGGAATTTGCGGGGAAGTACGTTGGCAACTCATTAAATTGTGCAAGTTGCCATCTGGACGCGGGCCGCAAACCAGACTCAAGCCCACTCTGGGCGGCGTATCTCGTGTATCCGGCGTATCGAAGCAAGAACGGGCACGTCAATTCATTTGCCGAACGTTTGCAGGGATGTTTTCGCTACAGCATGAACGGCAAGGCGCCGCCGCTTGGCGATCCCGTGCTCGTCGCACTCGAGACTTACGCCTTCTGGCTGGCGAAAGGGGCTCCGGTCGGCGAAAAGCTTCCTGGGCAGGGATACCCCAAGCTTCCCGCGCCGGCGCTGAAAGCCGACTACACGCGCGGCAGTCAAGTCTACGCGCAACACTGCGCGTTGTGCCATGCAGCGCACGGGCAGGGACAGTCGAGCGGAGGCAAGGCGGTTTTCCCGCCGCTTTGGGGCGCGCATTCTTTTAATTGGGGCGCAGGGATGGGCGAAATTCAAAACGCTGCGGGCTTCATCAAGGCGAACATGCCGCTGGGCTTGGGCAATACGCTGACCGACCAGCAAGCGTGGGACGTTGCAACGTTCATGGATAGCCAGGAACGGCCCCAGGATCCTCGCTTTACCGGTTCCGTCGAAGCGACCCGTGCGAAATACCACGACTCACCCAATTCGATGTACGGAGAAAAGATCAACGGTCGGGTATTGGGAGCGCCTTGAAGATGGCTTTGTCGCGATGGAGCTGGTCCGCGCGCAGGCGCCTACACAATGCGCTGCGTATAAGCCGGCAGATCCGGCTCGGACAGCATGGCGAGCACCATCGTCGGATCATGGTTGCTGCGGCAGGCGCGCATGAATTCGTTCCAGCGGCGCACCAGGTAGTTATGCTCGTCCATCACGGAATCCCACACGGCAATACGGCCCATGCGCGCAACGTAATTGCCGCCGTCGCGCTGCTGGCCCACGGTGACCAGATGCTTGCTGGTCGGCCCGGGCAGTTCCGCCGCGGCGGGTCGTTGTGAGATGGGGGAAAAGGTGCGTTGCCGAGGAGGCGACGATTGGTTAGGGCGGTGGGCAAGCTAAGCCAATGGGTCGCTAGGCAGCGGTAACTGCACGCCCCCGATAACCTCGGTGATTTGCATGAGAACCGCTTTTTCGCCTGCGCGGGAGCCGACCCGGCGGAACGTTGTTCCTGTTTTCAGGTTCGCCGATCTTTCTGCGCTTCCACCACCCGCGCACTCAGAATGCGCGAGAGATTCACCTCGATCCAGTCCGCCAGCGAAGTGACTTGCCGCGCGACCTCCTCACCCAGCGGGGTCAGCCGATAGTCCACATGCGGCGGCACCTCCTCGTACGCGGTGCGTATCACGAAGCCATCGGCCACCAGCCACTGCAAAGTCTGCGCGAGCATCTTTTCGCTCACGCCATCCACCTTCCGACGCAGATCGCTGAAACGGCAGGTCTGGTCCAGCAACACCATCAAGACGAGCACGCCCCATCGGCTAGTGACATGCATGAGCACCTCCCTCGACGGGCAGTCCGCCGACAGCAATTCGCCTCGGCGCACCTGGTCCGACAACGGGACGCCGTCGCGGGTGAAATCAACGTTTGAGTCCATGGATACTTACCTCGGCGTACGTACTTACGAAAAGTTAGTTTATCCGATACGGTACGGCTTCTGTTGTCATTTCCTCCAGGAGTTTGATCATGATCGTCGTTACCGGAGCTACGGGCCAACTTGGCCGACTCGTCATCCAGGCATTGTTGAAGACCCAACCCGCAAGCGAAATCGTTGCTGCCGTTCGCAGTCCGGAGAAGGCCGCCGACCTCGCCGCGTTGGGGGTGCAAGTCCGGCGCGCCGACTATAACGAACCCGCCGCGCTCGACGCCGCCTTCGAGGGCGCGGACAAACTGTTGCTGATCTCATCGAGTGAAATTGGCCGGCGCGTGGTCCAGCATCGCGCCGCTATCGAAGCGGCGAAACGCAGCGGCATCGAGTTGATCGGCTACACCAGCGTGCTGCGCGCCGACACGACGCCGCTGGGACTGGCCGCCGAACATCGCGAAACCGAAGCGGCATTGCGCGCGTCGGCGGTACCGTTCGTTTTGCTACGTAACGGCTGGTACACCGAGAACTACACGCACAGCCTGGCCTCCGCGCTCGAACACGGCGCGATCCTTGGCTGCGCGGGGAACGGCAGGATTGCCTCCGCGGCGCGGGCGGACTACGCGCAGGCAGCAGCAATCGTGATGACACGCGACGCGCAAGCGGGACGCGTTTATGAACTGGCCGGCGATACCGCGTACACCCTCGCCGATCTCGCCGCCGAGGTGACACGGCAATCGGGCAAGAAGGTCGAGTACCGCAATCTCTCCGAGCCGGAATATGAGGAGGCGTTGATCGAGGTCGGATTACCGGAAGCTGTGGCTGACCTGTTGTCGGATTCGGACACGGCCGCGTCAAACGGCGCGCTCTTCGATGACGGTCATCAATTGAGTGCGCTCCTCGGCCGGCCGACAACGCCATTGGCGGCCGTGGTTGCCGCGGCTCTCGCGGCGTAATCGCGGGTTATCTATATAGGGATGGTGCGGGTCGGTGGTTCGGACCGGCTTGCACGATTCTCATCCAACGCTCGTTGCGCTGAACGATACATCGCAAGGCTCGACTCGCGGTGCCACTTCACTCATCAGCTTTAGTTTTTCCGCCCAGCGTCCGGATGCGGGCACTTCGGTCTTCTCTACTCCCTCTGATTCTATTTGGAGCTCGGTCATAGCGCGCCGACCACCGACGACGCACGACCATCACTCACCCCGCTCTGTATACTTATCAGATGTAGCGTTTTTTGTTGTCAAACCGCCCATGCACTGGTAGCCTCCTTCCAAGCTATTGAAACCAAAGCATAAATAACTCATGTCGGCTGCTTCGCCTACGTCCTCTGTCCACAATCTCGAGAACCGCTCGTCAATCAAGCGGCTCACGCGCGAACATTTCGCGTTGTATCGCGGCTATCTGGATGGCGTTTCGATCGAACAGCTACATGCGACCTACGGTGATGCCACCACCGACATTCGTGCCACCCGCCGCCTCATCGGACTTCTACGCGACACGCTGTCCGGCGCTGCACGCCGCACGCGCGATGTCGAAGCCACGCATCTTCTGCGCCTTAGGCCGGGCAGCATTCCAGAAGCACAACGGCTGGCAGCAAGCGAAATGCCAACGCTGGAGGCCTATCGCGAAGCTGTCGATCCAAACGGTTTCCACAGCGAAGCCGAGCTTCTGGAGCTCTATCGGGCGGAGTTTCCGCTGGAAAACGCGCCGGGAGTCGACCGGCGTACGACCCGGAATGCGCGTCTGCGCCGGCGTCAGGTCGACGCGCTCGCTCGCATGGAAGTCAGTCTGGTCCAGGCGCCGCAGCGTGACCACCCTGTCGCGAGCTGGCTCGAACCCGCGGTTGCCGGCCGGCTTCAACGCACTGGCATCCATACGCTTGCCGACCTCCTCGGATTCGTCGAGCAGCGCGGCCACCGCTGGCATGCAAGCGTGCCGCGCGTCGGGCCGAAAGCGGCGCGCCGCATTGTCGACTGGCTTGCTCTTCACGCCGATTCGCTGCGTCATACGCTGTCAAAGCGCGCGGTCACGCCGCGCCGGCGCTGGTCCAGCAGCGATCCGGGACTTGCACGGCCTCGCCAGAGTGGCATCGTTCCCATCGAATCGCTTGATGTACCCGCGGAAATCGATGGATCGAATGGCACGAACCGGGCGCGTAACCTCATTTTTCAGTGTTCGCTGAACACGGATTTGCAGGCAATCGATGCATGGCTCGCCACGCGTCAACACAGCCCGCACACCGCGCGCGCTTACCGGCGGGAGGCGGAGCGGCTACTGTTGTGGGCGGTCAATGAGAAGAACAAGGCGCTCTCGTCGCTGGATAACACCGACTGTGCGCAGTACATCGGGACGTTTTTGGCCGACCCTCAGCCGGCTGCCCGTTGGGTGGGGAGCGCGAAAATCGAGCGTTTTCATCCCGATTGGCGGCCGTTTGTCGGCGCTCTCTCCGACCGTAGCCGGGAAACCGCACGGGCGATTCTCCACGCGATGGGCCAATGGCTAGTCGACCAGAACTATTGGGCGAGCAATCCGTTTTCGGGTTCCCCGGCGGTGGCGATCGGCGCGCGCATCGACGTTTCGGGGCGTTCGCTTGACCATAAGCAGTGGCAAAGCGTGGTTCGGGCGACGTCTCGCGACCGGTATTCTCAACGAGAATTGCGTGACTATCTGGCGCTGAACCTTGCCTATTCGACTGGGCTCCGCCGAGCGGAATTGGCCTATGCCGCGACTGGCCGGCTTACCCGCACGGCGCTGAGAGGCACAATAGACAAAGGCTGGCAGTTAGCCGTACCCGGAAAAAGCGGC
>Ga0255336_102144_pt1 | contig 10845 bp, 13 predicted proteins | sample MeOH1_35cm_T3_17_FD_189102 | JGI IMG/M metagenome (GOLD analysis project Ga0255336, IMG submission 189102) | Sandy soil microbial communities from University of British Columbia, Vancouver, Canada - MeOH1_35cm_T3_179 | ecosystem: Engineered > Artificial ecosystem > Sand microcosm > Unclassified ...
TTTGCCGCCGACTTCCTTCAGATTCCACCTCACGGTGGACACCCTTGTCTTAAGCTAACGGTTGGCACTATCAACCCCCGTATCGGACTTTCACCGACAAGATTACGCCCATGTCGGGCGCACAAGACAAAAGGAGCGATAAATCTCGCTCCTTAATTTTGCCCTTACTAATTACTCATTCTCTTTTGTTTTATAACCACAAGTGTCACAGAAAGCACCGCCGCAGCAAATCCAATTACAATAAGCATATTTAAAAATATTGGTGCAAGATTTTCCATATTGAAGCAAACACCTAAAATTAATACTGAGAACAAGGAATAGGCCATATAGTTAAAATAGTAGGCAAGTCTTTCATTATTTATAAAGGCTATATTTATTTTTGTTTCTGTAAAGTTTGAGTTCCCTGGACTTACATTAGAATTTACTAGAGCTATTGCCACGGATACAAATACCACAACATAGATCATTATTTGATTTAAATTTTTTAATATTATCTTAAAAAAGGCTTTATAAACTTGCATATTTCTGCCTCCTTACTGCGAAGTAGGTAATTATGCTGAAAACAGATGATGAATATATAATTAAAGCACTGAAAATAGGTGCCAAAGGCTATATTATTAAGCAGAATTTCCAAAGTATAGTTCCCTCCTTAGAGGCTGTAAATATTGGACAAAGCGTTTTTGGCGAGGCTATTGTTTCAAAAATTCCATCCCTAATTAATAGCAGCAGTAAAACTGATTTTTCAGCCTTCGGCATTACAGAAAAGGAACTAGAAATTATTACTGCTCTTCCAGAAGGACTTAACAATAAAGAAAAATTAGGAGTTCATTTTTGAACTCCTAATTTGCTCTACATTATAACTAAACTCCACCTTTTTATAAATACTTATTTACAGTTCTTTGAATTTATCTATATACCAATCAATAATTTTTCTGGCAATACTGATTTCAGAAGGAAGTCCTGGAAGGGTATTTGCATCAAACCACTTTGCATCGTCTATTTCTACACCGTCTACTGCTATTTCTCCACTTTCATACTGCGCAGTAAAACCCAGCATCAAGGAATTAGGAAAGGGCCAAGGCTGGCTTCCAAGGTACTTTACATCCTTAACCTTAAGTCCAACTTCCTCCTTTATCTCTCTAGCAACACATTCCTCAAGAGTCTCTCCAGTTTCAACAAAACCAGCAATAAGACCATACATATTCCCCTTAAAATTACGATTATGAGCCATAAGAATTTTGTTACCATTAATAACTGCGGTTATTACTGCAGGACAAATTACTGGATAGCTTATATGACCGCACTTAGGACACTTCTTAGCTCTTTCACCCTCCAAAGTATAGGTTTCAGTTCCGCAGCTGCCGCAGTACTGATGAGTTTTATCCCAATTTACTATTTGAAGTGCTTTACCAGCTAGAAGGAACACATCCTCTTCTACGAGTCCATATAAGGCTCGTAGACCTATTAAAGACATGCCTTCTATCTCTGCTGTATTTTGTGGCATTTCTACTGAATAACAAGGATGCCCTTTAAAAGTACCCAGATATTGTTTTCTAGCAGGGGTGATACTTAATTCCTGAAGGCTATTTGCAAAAGGAATACTGACCTTATCCTTATTGTTTTCCACTAAAAGCTTATCTAAACAGAATATAAACCAATAACAGCACTCATTGAGTTCATGTTCAGCTGTAACAGCTGGAATATGATTTTTATAAATACTTTCTCTATTCATTATTTTATCCTCTATACTAAATCTATTTTAAGTCTTATCATCAAAGTTTTTAGCTCCTTATTATTTTTTATTAACTTTATAGTTTTAATTCCTGCACCCTTCCAACAGTTCCATCTTCCAGCATAACCTTTATACCACGATGATGATTTGGTGAATTTGTAAGTATTCTTTTTACTATTCCTTCTGTTAGCTTGCCTGTCCGTTGATCTTGCTTTTGCACAACCAAAACCTTCGAACCTATTTTTATATTTGCTCTAATAGTTCCATCCATAATTTTTTCTCTATTTCCTTTCTACTGCAAAGATCAATTTCCTCATTATATTTTAGTATATCTGTCAAATGCTTTTCCTTCAAGTTCATTTTTGTGAAATCAATAAAATCAGTTGAATAATTCAGCGTTCTAGTTGGGCAAACATCTACACAGTGTCCGCAGATTTTACTTCATTTACAAAGATTTATAAAATTCCAAACTATTTTCAACTTTAATACGTTTCAGTAGTTCTTCATTCCATAAGAAATCCAGATTATTCCGACTTATTCCAAAAATCCCAAATCCTCCAAAATCTATGGTAAAATAAACACGGTGGGTAAACGGTGTCAAAAAATAACGAAAGAGGGCTTTATTTTGATTACGGAATTTGTTTCAGACTTAAAAAGGGAGTTTAAGGACTACAACATTTCTATTTTCACTAAGGATATGCTATCCGGCCTAACAGTTACTGCTGTTGCGCTTCCACTGGCACTTGCATTTGGTGTAAGCAGTGGTGCAACTGGAGCCTCTGGAATGATTACAGCTATATTTGCTGGTATCGTCATTGCACTTTTAGGTGGTGCATCTTATCAGATCTCAGGACCTACTGGAGCAATGGCTGCTGTTCTTATACCAATTGCCATTAAATACGGTATGCAGGGAGTTTTCCTTGCTGGATTCTTATCTGGAGTAATTCTACTTGTAGCAGGTCTACTTAAAATTGGACGAATCGTCCACTACATACCAACGCCAGTTATAACTGGCTTCACTTCAGGTATTGCTATTATCATTGCACTAGGACAAATTGATAATTTATTTGGAACAACTAGCAAAGGTGACAGTGCTATTAAAAAGTTAATCTCTTATTCTCATTTGGGTTTTAAACCTAACTTTACTGCATTAGCACTGGGCCTTCTTGTTATAGCAATAATGCTTGCATGGCCTAAGAAGCTAAATATGGTTTTCCCATCTTCACTTGCTGGTTTATTAGTAGCAGTTATCATTTCTATATCTTTCAATCTTCATGTGGCTGTTGTTGGTGATATACCACGTAAGCTCATACTAGATGATAGATTGAAATTTTCTTCTCTTTCCATAGAAAATATAAAAAACATTATTATACCATCAATAAGTATCGCTGCTCTTGGTTTAATAGAAACCTTGCTTTGCGGTTCCTCTGCTGGAAGAATGAAGAATGATAAACTTAATCCTGGAAGAGAACTTGTCGCTCAAGGTATTGGAAATATGTTTATTCCTTTCTTTGGCGGAGTACCCTCTACTGCAGCCATCGCAAGAACCAGTGTGGCTATAAAATCAGGTTCACAGACTAGAATTACCTCAGTGATTCATTCTATAGGCCTTATGGCATCCATGTTCTTGCTTTCTCCAATAATGTCAAGAATACCTCTTTCTGCTCTTGCAGGAGTTTTAGTTGTTACTGCCTGGAGAATGAATGAGTGGGAAGGCATAAAGAATATCTTCAGTAAAAGATTTAGGGGAGCTATTTGGAAGAAAATCCATTTTCTTTTCACCTTTAAATGTAAGATTATATTTTTCTTTTAATCACTCAGTCCACCTAACCTTTCAGAGAATTCCATAGTAGTACCAATAATTAAATTCTAATTTGTATTTTAAAATAACTTAAAAGGCTCTAGCAAATCAGCTAAAGCCTTTTGGATTTATGTTACTCTTTTCCTTTTCTTTGTCTTACAGATTTTCTTTCCCAGGTTTCAAGCAGTTCCACCTCTATCCATAAAGCTCTAGGCTCAGTTGCTTTAAACCTTCTGCTGTTTATTTTGTATAGTCCATCCTTAAGCTCTAATTTATCTGAATTCATATACATGTCTATAATTACAGCATCAGCAGCAGTATCCAAGTCCTCATAGCCCCGTTCTACAGGAAGAAGTTCCTTTTGTTCCTTTACACTTCTCTCAGATATATCCTTCACAGTATATAATGGCTCTACATAGCCTTTCTTAAAAAACATAACTCTTAATTTGCTCATAAAACATCACCTCTAATATATCAGTATATGTTATATAACTAATATGGCCCTATATAAAAGCAAATTAATTTAAATTATGAAAGTAAAAAAGACCTTTAGATATAATTCTGTTATATCCATAGATCCTTTCACTTAAATCTATTTGTTATCATCCACTAAAACAATATACTCCTCGTACCCTTCTTCCTTCATCTTATCCACTGAAATAAATCGTAAAGCTGCAGAATTAATGCAATACCTTAAGCCACCTTCTTCAATTGGTCCATCATTAAATAACTGGCCTAGATGAGAGTCAGCATTTTTGCTTCTAACTTCAATTCTATGCATATTATAGCTGAAATCAGCTTTTTCCTTAATAAACTCTCTGCTTAGAGGTTTTGTAAATGCAGGCCTGCCGCAGCCGGAATTATATTTGTCACTCCCTTAAAATAAAGTTTTCTAAGCTATTTATTTTCATAATTCTTATTTAATCTGCACTGCATAATTATCATATATAGTTTATGCTAATTCCATGTCTTTATTATATTCTTCTTTAGCTGTTATTCAAAATATACAGTTCATATTTTCTCTACATAATTATTATAGGCTTACCGTAATCACCATATCACTTAATATTCCTCATTAGAAAGACAAAAGGAACGAATTTCTTCATTCCTTTATCTTTTAAAGGGAGACATATATTAAATGAACATTTAAACATTTTCTTCTACAATTTTAATACCTGCACTTGCGCCCATTCTGGAAGCTCCTGCTTTTTTAGAGAGCTCACAAGCTATAACCTTTTCTTCATCTGTAAGCAGGCAACATTCAATTATTACCTTAAGAAGTGCTTTACCCTTAACAGCCTCAGCAACAGCTTTAATGTCTTCTTCCACATAATAAAAATTTTTATCTTTTAATGCACCTATATTTATTACCATATCAACTTCTTCTGCGCCATCTTGTACTGCTTTAGAAGCTTCCATAGCTTTCTCTAATCAAAATTCTATTCTTTGGTTTTAAAGGTATCTACGTTTTCCTTAGTTATTAATGTGGATGGAAGAACTACCGACTTTTCTACACTTTCACCCTTTAAGACTTTTAATGCAGTTTGTACAGCATTGGATCCTAAGAAAAATGGAGGTTCAGCTATTGTTGCTTCAACCTTTCCAGCCTTAATTGCAGCCTTAGTGTCATCAATATCATCACAGCCAATTAATGTTATTTTGTCATTTCTTCCAGCAGCATCAATTGCTTCTAAAGCACCAAGTGCCATTTCATCATTAGCAGCATATACTCCATCTATTTCAGGATTTGCTTGAAGAATATTTTCCATAACCTTCATTGCTGTTGCTCTGTCAAAATCAGCACTCTGCTTTGCAACGATTTTAATATCAGGGTATTTTGATATAGCTTGATTAAAGCCTTTGCTTCTATCCTGTGCAACATTTGTTCCCATAATACCCATTATTTCAACTACTTTTCCTTTTCCCTTTAAGGCTTTACCCAGGAAGTCTCCTGCTATGTTACCTGATTTTATGGCATCAAATCCAATATGAGTTACAACTGTTCCTCCATTTGAGGCTCTATCTATTGTTATAACTGGTATTTTCTTATTATTTGCTTCTTCTATGGCAGAAGCAACTGCATCACTGTCAGCTGGGTCTACAATTATTAAATCTGGTTTTTTCTGAATTAAATTTTCAATATCAGTTAATTGTTTACTTGATTGATTTTGTGCATCTGTAACTATTAAATCTACCTTGTTGTCATCTGCAGCCTTTTGAGCACCATTTTTAACATCTACAAAGAAAGGATTATTTAGAGTATTCATTGAAAGCCCTATAACGATTTTCTTGTCAGAGGTTTTTGCACCAGAACCTGTTGCAGCGCTTTTAGAGCACCCTAATAATGAGCCAACTAGTAAAACTGATGAAGCAATTGATAATAGTTTTAAACTTTTTTTCATTGTTAAACCCTCCTCTTAATATATAAACCTTTTTAAGGTTTTTATTGATTAGATTCCATCTTGCTTGATAGACTTTTGAATTTACTATCTGCAAGTACTGCCAAAAGAATTACAATGCCTTTAACAATATCTGCTGCAAATGGATTTACGTTCATTAAAGTCAATATATTGTCTAGTACTCCTAATATTAACGCTCCCAGTACTGTAGGTAGTACAGATCCCTGACCTCCTGCTAAACTTGTTCCTCCAAGTATAACTGCTGCTATTGCATCCAATTCATAACCTGTCCCAGCAGTTGGCTGAGCAGAGCCTAATCTAGATGTTAGTATTACACCGGTTATTCCACATAAAAGTCCGGAAATTGTATATACTATTGTTTCAGTCTTCTTTACATTTATACCTGATAACCTGGAAGCTTCCCGATTCCCTCCTATGCTGAAAACACTTCTTCCAAACTTTGTATATTTCAATACTAAAAAGCTTGCCGCAAAAACAATTATTAATATAATTATTGGGAAAGGCATTCCAAAGATGTAACCCTTTCCAATAAATTTGTAAGCATTTGATTTTACTGCTATTGGTCCTCCATTTGTAAAAACCAAAACACAGCCTCTTGCTAGAACCATTGTTGCTAGTGTAACTATAAATGGCGGAATACCACCTTTAGTTATAAATAAACCGTTAAATAACCCAAAGGCAATACCAACTATTACAGCTATGAAAATTGCTAAAAACACTGAATTTGATTTTATTAATGCTGATGCAGATAATGCTCCGCTGATTGCAACTATTGACCCTACAGATAAATCTATTCCTCCAGTTAATATTACAAAGGACATTCCCGCTGCTATTACTGCCACGATACTTACCTGCCTAATTACGTTTAAAATGTTATCGATTGTAAGAAAGGCATCGGATAAAAATGTAGCTATTATAAGGATTAATACCAAAATAGTTAAAGTTCTATATTTAGTCATTAATGCAGTGCTAAATTTCTTCATTATTTATACCTCCAACCGCATAGGAAAGCACAGCTTTCTGTGTTGCCTGCTCTTTATTAAGCTCCTTTACTATAGCTCCTTCTCTCATAACCAATACTCTGTCACTCATACCAATTAGTTCAGGAAGATCAGTAGATACCAATATAATGCTTATATCTTTTTGCGTGAGCTGATCCATTATCTGATATATTTCAGCTTTAGCTCCTACATCTACTCCCCTTGTTGGTTCATCAAGTATTAATATTTTAGGCTTTGTTTCCAGAATTTTAGCGAACACAACCTTTTGCTGATTTCCACCACTTAAATTGCCTACTATTTGTTCTATAGATGAAAGTTTAATATTCAATTTTTCAACTTCTTCATATACCATTTTCTTTTCTTTATTTAAATCAAGCACTTTATTTTTTTCAAGTTCTCCAAGTGAAGCAAGTGAAATATTCTCTCTTATATTCCTTATTAAAATAAGCCCTTCATTTTTTCTGTCATCTGATACTAGTGATATACCATTTTTAATAGCCTCTGATGGTTTGTTAATATTTACTTTATTACCCTCTAGATATATTTCTCCCTGCAAGGCTTCATAAAAGCCATATATACTTTTGGAAAGACTAATATTTCCAGAGCCTAGTAAACCATATATACCAAGAATTTCTCCTCTGTATAGTTCAAAGTCAGCATTTTTAACTTGAGAGTTATTAATTTTTTTAACCTGAAATACCACATCTTTCTTTTGATAATCTCTTTTAGGGTAAAGATGGGTAATATTCTTACCGACCATAAGGCTTACTAATTCATCATGATTAGTTGTGCTTGTCTTCATTTCCTTTATGAATTTACCATCTCTGAAAACCGTAACTCTATCTGTTAATTCGAATATTTCTTCTAACCTGTGTGTAATGTAAATAATAGAAATATCTTCTTCTGTGAGTTTTTTAATTATGCTAAAGAATTTTTTAATTTCTTCATCCGACAATGCAGCAGTAGGTTCATCCATTATAATTACTTTTGAATTAACTGATAAACATTTAGCTATTTCCACCATTTGAGTCTCTGCTACTGATATATCCTTTATTAGTTTTTTTGGATCAATGTTTAGTCCTACCCTGCTTAAAAGAACCTTAGCATCTGAATATAATTTATTCCAGTCCACAAATCCCATTTTGTTAACAGGCTGTCTTCCCAAAAAAATGTTTTCTCCAACCGTCAAATGTGGAATAAGGTTAAACTCCTGATAAATCATGGAAATCCCAAGTTCTTCTGACTGCTTTGTTGAGGAGAATTTAACCTCCTTATCTTGGAAATATATTTTTCCAGATGTGCAAGTATAAGCACCGGTTATTATTTTCATAAGGGTTGATTTTCCAGCACCGTTTTCTCCGCAAATTGCGTGTATTTCACCTTTTCTGATTTCTAAACTAATATTATCTAATGCTATTACCCCTGGGAAAACTTTAACTATATTTTCCAGTCTTAAAATAACCTCATTTTCTTTCATATTCACACCTACCCTCTAAGGAAGTAAGATTAATAAGCGCATCCCGATACAAGAATTACACTTGGATAAGGAGTAAACTCACCAGTTCTTATAATAGCCCTTGCAGATTTTGTTTTTTCTTTTAAATCTACATGCTGAACATATTCTATTTCGATACCCTTTGGAAGTACTTCAAGTATTTTTTTGTGCATCTCAGGGCTTACAGTTTTTAATTCATTGGCAAGTATTGCTTTCTCTACTACAATATACTTTAATATTTCTTCTAAAACCTCTAAATAGCCTGGTTCATTCTCCTTCCAAGCTAAATCTATTCGTTCAACAGACATGGGCATTGGCAGTCCTGCATCACTTACAACTAACATATCCTTATGCCCAAGGCTTGCAAGAGCATTTGCCAGCTGTGGGTTTAATATTCCTGACTTTAACATATTAATTCCTCCATTTTACTTATTAAAAGCATCTATTTCTTTTCTAAAAGGCATAGCTGGTGCAGTTCCTATTTTTGTGACTGATAAAGCACCTACTACATTTGCAAATTTTGCAGCTTCAAAAATATCTTTTCCTTCAGCTAATGCAGTAGCAAGTCCTCCATTATAAGCATCTCCAGCTCCAGTAGTATCTACTGCATTTACCTTTAAAGCATCAATAAATTCAGTCTTTTCTTTTGTAGCTACCAGTGCTCCCTTGCTGCCAAGAGTTATTATTACATTTTCACAGCCTCTATTCATAAGAACTTTTGCTGCCCTTTCTGCATCTTCAACTGTTTTTATTTCTATACCTGATAGTATAGAAGCTTCAACTTCATTAGGAGATAAAATATATACTTTTTTAAGGAGCTCGTCAGAAATAGCCTGAACAGGTGCAGGATTTAAAATAACCTTTACTCCTTTGTTAAATGCTATACTTACTGCCTTCACAACAGCATCAACATTTGTCTCCAACTGAGTTAAAAATACACTAGAAGCTTCTATGTTTTCTCTAGCCTTTTCTATATCTTCATCGGTTAAATGATTACAAGCTCCTAAAGTGACTAGAATCTCATTTTCACTTGTATTTTCATCTACCATTATAAGAGCAGCTCCAGTAGATTCTTTTTCTTCCTGAAATATAAACTTAGTATCCATCCCTTCATTTTTAAAGCTTTTTAGAGCAATCTCGGCAAAATCATCCCTTCCTAATTTAGTTATCATAGTAACCTCTGCTCCAGCTCTTTTTGCAGCAACTCCTTGGTTTGATCCCTTTCCGCCGGGGCCCATTTTAAAGGTTGTACCTTTTACAGTTTCGCCCTTTACTGGCAGATGCGGTGCTCTTGCCATTAAATCTACTACGAAACTTCCCATAACTGTTATCTTTCCTTTTGACATAAAATCCTCCTCCTAATGTAAGCGCTTTCATATTTGACATAAAATAATAGGTCTAAACCTAGTTATTTTATATACCTTTCTGAACCCTTTAAAATTAGTTTTGGTGATAAAGTTATCCTTTTAGTCTGTTTATCCTCTTCATTGTTCAGTCTATAAAGTAACATTTCCATAGCTACTTTACCCATTTCAGTAGTAGGTCTGCTTACAACACTTATTTTCATTCCTAAAACATTAAGCATTTCTATTTCATCAAAACCTACTAATGCTATATCCTCTGGTATTCTTATACTTTCTTCAATCAAAGCTTTAATACAGCCCAAATTCATCATATTATTACATACGAAAATTGCAGAAGGTCTTTTCTTCATTTTTAATATCTCTTTAGTTATCTTGTATCCGCTGTCAAGTTTGAAATCTCCATAAAATATATAGTCATTGTTCATATCTATTTTATTCATGACCATAGCTTTTTCATAACCTCTTACTCTGTCTCTTCCAGGCTTAGAGGTTTCAGGTCCTGCTATTATAGCGATATTTTTATGGCCTTCTTTAATAAGAGCCTCTGTAGCTTCATAGGCTCCATTTACATTGTCAAGAAATACACCATCGAAGTTCGAATATTTAACATCTCTATCAATAAGAACTACTGGTATGCCTAGACTTTCCAATGCACTTAGATACTCACCATTAAATTGATTATTATCAGAAGTTGGAGTAATAATAATTCCTTCTATTCTCTGCTGCTTTAACATCTCTAAGGATTTATATTCCTTATTAATGTCTTCGTCAGTATCACAAAGAATAATATTAAGATTTTCGTTATCTGCGATTGTCGCTATCCCCTTGATTACTTCTCCGAAAAATGGATTGTTAATATCAGGTACAACTACTCCGATTGTGTTTGTTTCACTTTTAGATAAACTTCTTGCAACTGCGCTTGGAGTATAATTAAGTTCGCTGATAGTTTTTTCTATTATCTCTCTTGTTTCTTGTTTTACATAACCAGAATTGTTTAGCACACGAGATACTGTTGCCAAGGAAACTCCTGAT
>Ga0255336_102145_pt1 | contig 10835 bp, 12 predicted proteins | sample MeOH1_35cm_T3_17_FD_189102 | JGI IMG/M metagenome (GOLD analysis project Ga0255336, IMG submission 189102) | Sandy soil microbial communities from University of British Columbia, Vancouver, Canada - MeOH1_35cm_T3_179 | ecosystem: Engineered > Artificial ecosystem > Sand microcosm > Unclassified ...
CCGGAGAGTCCTGTTCCACGTTTTTGCATCGCCACGCCAAGCGATCTGAGGGCTAACCCGAAGGAGCCTACGCCTTGGGTCCGTCGAGTCGACTGTGCGGATGATTACTCCATGATCGACAAGGCCAGACACCGCTCGGCTGAAATTCGACGGCTTGATCTCGATGAGCTCTGCCAATGTTGCAGAAGAGACGCGAATCCAGTTCCCGAACTCCATGTTCGAGAGAAGAACGAAGAGCACCGCCAGTTCTGTCGAAGTAAGCTTGAGTTTCGACAGGAATGCGAGTCCGTCGTGAAAGATAGCACTGAATTCCATGCCCTTCGGAAAGCGAGCGCCTTTGACGACCAAAAGGCCGGTCCCCGTCTCACCTGTTGTCATGTTCATAAATTCATGTCTGCCCGCCATCGCGACCTCACGATGCTTGTCGGTGTCGGACATTCCAGTTATCTCCAGCGATAACAAATTCCACAAAATTATTGCGCGACGTTTGAATTTAGTGGCCGCCTCCTTATTACTCCTAGCGGGCCGTTCAGCGGTTTGGATCGGGTTCGCGTGCAAATCTCACGCACCAATAACGTCCGGCACAGTACCTTGCCGGCATTCGAACCGGTTGGTTGATCGCTATTTGGGCCAAAATCGCTCCCCTGCAACAATATGAATTCAGCGGTGAGCAATGGATCTGCCGGCGAACCTCCACTCCATCCGGCTCTCCGCGTGACCTTTTGAAGAAAGCATTGATTAAGCGTCAGTGCGGGATTCGAACCGAGAGTTCGAATTTCTACCAATTCAGCAAGGCCAAATTTTCGGAACAATATTCATGCGCATAGGAGATCGTCATGAAGCTCTACACAATTCAGCACTTCAGCCAAATTCTCAAGATTCGCCAGCCCGCCATTCTTGATTTGCGCCGCCGCGGCGACTTGGAGAGTTGTTGGGTCGGGCGGAAGTGGCTCACGACTGATGCACATATCGACACCCCCATGCGGACAAGGAAGGTGCGGAAGGCATGACGTCACCAATCACACGAACACCGCTCGCACCGCCCACATCAACGGTGGATGGATATCCATCGGCCCGTCGGACGGGCGCCGCTAGTCCGATGTGGAGTTTAGATCTCGGTCTGGTCGCCTGGGTTTTCGGCAGTATTTATCAAATTTCCCTGGCACTGACCTGGCCGACCACTAACTGGTCTATTGACACTTAATCGAGAGATTCCCATGACCAAATCCACTATACCGACGTCGGCTAAGAGAGAGCCAACGGCAAAACCTACTTCTCAGCCGTCCGACACTCTGCCGAAACGCACCCCTGCGACTAAAACTAAGTTCCTTTCGGTCAGCGAGGCTGCGGAGGAGCTGAAGGTCTCGACGAAGACCATTCGTCGCCAGATCGCAAGCAAGGAGCTCTTGGCGATTCGCGTCGGGCGGCGCGTCCTCATTCCGACCACCGGCTTTGCTCTTTTCATCGCAAAGCTCCCGGCCGCCTAGCTGTGAAGGAACGGTCGATGTCTCTCAATTCCGTACCGCAGATCTGCCCCTCTGCTCATCGCAGCGAGTGGAATTCTGTGCTGTCCACTCAAGGCCAATCCTGTCCGTTCCTGTCCAAGGACTTGGAGGCAAGTGCAACAACGGATGGCCTTCATGCGCAGCTGGTTCAGATGCCCCGTTATTATACCGAGAGCCAAATGTCCATGTCTGTCCACTTGCGTCCAGCTCCGGCCACTTCTCTCTCTTGCACCGAAAGTGTCATCTGCCTCGAGATGTCGGCACTCCTTTACCGCGTCCTCTTGGGTAAGCCGCGGCAAAGGAGTAAGACGAATGAGTAAGGAGCAGGAAGTCATGGAAAGCACCGCGCCAGCACGTCCTATACCCAGTATATTGGTGCAAGCTGACGCCTTGAGTACTGCCTCAGCTCAAAAGGCCGGCACGAGTATCGTTGAGCTTGAGGTACGTCTCCATATCCATCGAGATGCCCTGCCTTCCTGGCGCTTTCACGCTGCATCACGGGCGGTGACCCGTTTGCAGGAGGCTGGCCTTCTGATCAACGCGATAATGAGCCAAGAAGAACTTGTGCGCTCCCATGCGGAGATTATCAATAGAATTTCTCCCATTCCGAAGGACGAGAGTTCGTCTCTTCAGCTTCTGTTTGAAATCGCGCCAATCGAGTTTGCCCTTGCTGCCAGGATCCGTGAAGGTAGCGCGACGCTGGAAGACTGTATCACTGCCCTTGCGATTCGAACTGATATTGAAGGCAGCGCTCGAATTCGCGGTGCGGTCGAGACGTTTGCCGAAGTCATCGCACGACGTGATGGCCTCGCACTGAATCAGATTCCAGCGAGGCTCAAGCGCATCGATGCTGAACTTGCGGACATGTCGCATGTTCATTTCGGCATCACCGCAGAAAGTTTTGGGTCTAAGAAATCTCGCATCCGCCGGGCAATCCGGCTGGTTGATATGGCAGCCAGCCAACGACTGGCGAGAACTCAGCTTCTTCCGGCATGGCAGTCTCTGCTTGGAAAAGTTGAGGCGGTGGCGGATGAGCGACAGGATGCCGCCCGGGATGGCCTCAGGGGAACATGGGCCAAACTTGGTAAATTGGTTACTTATTGTCATCAGCGGCAGATCCATCCAGATAACGTCAATGACGGCACGATCGGCGACCTTTTGGCCTGGTTGCGCGAAGGTGATTTCGCTGACGCTTTCGATATCGTCCGCAACACGGTTTATGCCTGGGAAACGCTCCAGCGGAATATTCCTGACTTCCCGCAGACGCCTTTGACCCGTCTTTATAGTAGCGCTCGGAGCGGCGGTAACCGCGATACGTTAAGCGCATTGCCCGACAAACTCCGAGCTGAATGGGTGGCTTTTGAACGGCAGTTCGGTCGAGGTAGTGAGCGTCATTCGGGTTCGCTTGCGAACTTCGTTGTTTCGCCCGTTGCCCTGTCTCGATCATTTGCTGCCTGGTCGGCATCGGATCAAACGACTTCGTTGTTGTCCGACTCCGATGATGACGCCAGCGAAGAATGGGCCGACGAGCTCAACCTGCCGGAATTGAGCGATGCTATGCCGATTCAAGGCTACGCCACAGGTACGCTCCGGAATTTTAAGACGTGCATCGTCAAGGCTGCCTTGGCCGCGCGAGAAATGGGCAAGGCGGCCGATACTCTGCTAGAGATTCTTGATCCGGCTATTGTTTCAGTTGCCCTTCGCAAGACGCTTGCAGCGCAGCGCGTCAATGACCCCACCCGAAAAAATAAGAATGGCACGCTCCGAAGCTGCGCAAGCGGGTTCGTGTCGATTGCCAAGCGGCTCGGCGTACGAAATGACTACATCGAGGAACTGGAAGTCCTGCGCGACAAGGTAGATCCGTTCCTGCTTAAGATTACGAAGAATGCAGATGGTACGCTGAAGCGACACTACGACAGTCAGCGGATGGGTATGCGCCACAAAGGGCGCTTGGCTGATATGGCGAACGACAATGCACTGCTTGCCTGGTTTGATATGCCGAGAAACCTGTTCGCCGCGCTCAAAAGAAACAAGGATTTAGGTAAACCATTCTCACCGCAGCTGACGAACGACGCGGTAGTTATGGTTCTCCATGATCTGACTCGCTGCAGCCCTACTCGCCGGGGTAATCTTGCGGCAATTACCGTCTACGGCCCGAATGCATGGCTCCGCATGCCTCCAGGGAAAGGTGGGAAAGCACGCCTTTGTATACCGCGCGAGTATGTCAAGAACCACGTGGATATCGTCGTTGAACTCACCGAGCAGGCCGTTGAATCCGTGCAGTTCTACCTCGATCATGTGCGGCCACTAATCGCCGCACGCGTCGGGGCCGATGCTGGAAACCCATATCTTTTTCCGGCAAATGGAATGAATCACCGGGCACCGGATAGCCTGAATGAAGAGTTTGTCGATCGAAACTGGAGCCTGGGAGGGTTTTTGCTCAATCTGCATTGTCAGAGGCACCTGGCCGCCAAAATCATTCTCGATCATGATCCCACTCAAATGGAAACTGTCCGGAGACTGCTCGGTCATAAGACCATTCAGACGACCGAACGATATTACGCCGAAATCAACAGCATTTTCGCGCAGCGGCAATATCACATTCACCTCGAAGCACGCTATGCGGAGCTTTGCGCCAAGCGCAACAATAAGGGCAAGAGAAGGCGATGACATGTAACAAGGTGAGTACCACGCACTACGTGGAACGCGATTGCCGTTCGTGGCATATGCAGGACCGGGAACGCTGGATGGACCTGTTTGACCCAGATCGCATGCTGGGAGATCCAGTATGGGTGAGGCAGACTCAATATCAAAATGCTGCAGTCTACAGTCGTTATCTGACCGCCTGCTTGGCGGCTGGAAATGCCAACCCTCGCTTTGTAACGCCGAGGGGAGTGCAGTGCTTCATTCAAGCGTGTGAGATTCTTGAGTGTCGGCCACGGACGATCGCCGGCTATGTCTGGTGTCTTTTCAAGATCTCGAGACTACTTTGGCCCAGCCGGCACTGCGGATGGCTTTCAAAAACCTGCTGTGCATTGGACGCGATCGCGGAGAAGACCACTAAGAAGAAGATTGCTCAGATTCCGCAGGCTGAAGAGCTGCTTTGGCTTGCCTACAATCTCCTCCACCAAGCGCGTGCGGCCCCGATCAGGAATTGGAACGCGACACAGCTTTTCCGAACCGGACTGTATATTCTGATCGGCGTCTACATGCCGGAGCGATTGCGAGCACTTGCCAGTATCGATATCGCTCAGATTGATTTTGAAAGCGGCATGGTTCGGTTCGATCGAGACGTTATCAAGAACAAGACCGATCGACCGCGAGTGTTACCCGCTGCTGTCCTCGATGCACTTAGGGAGTGGATTGATGATTGGCGCCTTGCCTGGATTTCGACAAGAGCCTCCTATAAGGGCAACCCAGCGGAGCTTGGTCACAATAAACTTTGGATTGGGAAGTCGGGTCGACCAGCAGGCGACTCCACACTCACTGTCGCGCTGCGGGATGTGACAACGCAGTATTTTGGCTTTGCGGTGACGTCGCATCGTTTTCGAGATGCCGCAGCGACGTTGCATGTCGAAGCGGCACCAGGGGAAACCCGCTTAGCGATGCAGAATCTGGGTCACAAGTCCGGTGAAATGACCGCTGAATATACTGAGACCGCGACTCAGGTCAGGGCGGGCCAACACTTCGCTGCAGCTCTTGGCGCGACTGAAGAAGATGTGAGATATAGGGTTCGTGCGAACTCTCACTCCACAATCGCATTGAATCTCCGCTCGCGCAGAAAGCGGCCTCGAAGGTCGCTGCTGGAGCGGCATCCTTCTTCCTAGTTGCGAAACTGAATTGCGAGAGCCAAACGAACTCCCGCTCTCCCCCGCCACCTGGCATCTGGTGCAATGATCGCTTTGCCTGGATTCCAAATTTCCTCCGAGCTTGAGAGGCGGCATTTGGCTGGCCAGATTTCGATCTATATCACTGATATATAACACTTATTTTTATCGTCAGGCAGAAAATATAAAATCGGTCGGCACTTTAGCTGGTAGCCGGCGCAATAATCAGCATCTCTGCGGCAGCTCATTTCTTACGAACAAATCTTTTCGATTCGAACCAAAAAACTCGGCGAGGATTCCGACCTTTCTGTCCCCGCGGCACAAAATTCTGTCAATGAAGGGACAGATGCCAGGCACGCAAACGATCGAAGACGAGCAGAAGCCGTTTGTGCTTTTGCTCGACTATGATCGTGCTGCTGATGCGTTGTCGATGACCGTCCAAGCCCTGAGAGACCTTGTCTACAAGGGCATGGGTCCAGCGCGCACATTCGTTGGCAACAAGCCCTATTTTGCGCCAGAAGACCTGTTGGCCTGGCGCGCGTCGCTTCGCCGAGACCCACCGAAAGTGCCGCAGACGGTTTCTTCGGTTGCCACTAGAACGGACGTCCCCACAGCTCCAATGCCGACGCTTCGACGACGTCGCGGCCGGCCCACAAAGGCCGAGCAGCTCGCGCGTGCGCAGGCGATGGGGTTGAGGTCATGACACTTTGGATGTTCTCGCGAAAGATCGCTTTGACTCTCATCGCTTGGCTGGCGACTTTCTCGTCTATCCTATGCGCCATTACACGAAAATTTTGGCGCCACGACAGCTATGGCCCAGATGCCTCGACCGAAACTGGACAAGGCACCCGCTGCGTCCCAGATGTGCATCGCAAAAACGCTAAAAAACGGGCACTCGGCGCTGTGCCTGAGAGCCGCGCTCCGGTAGGCGATACCTATTCGAATGACGCCGGAGTGGCCAATACCACTGCAACCGAAACACAGCGTCAGAATGGCTGCTCGCAGTCAGACGAGGTATTCGATGGCAGTCCAACAGGCGAACATCAAAAGGCCTCATCTCGCTCGATCAGCAGCGCTCCGACCGCAGTAGACGACGAGCGGGCGGCCCCGAATGCCGCCGGCTTGTCCGAGAATCGGCGAAAGTGCATGGATCGTTTGGCCGGGAGTAAAAACGACACTCATTCGAATCCGCCCGCGGGCTCGGTGGACGCGATTGGCGCCGCCTTGCGTCAGACGGCGGCGGTCCTGTCTCATCCGCTGTCGCAGAGCGAAAAAGAAGGGCTTCTTAACGATGATCACGCATTTGGGAATGCAAAACTGGCCCGCGGCCGGATGACCCTTGTTCTTGCTATTTGGTATAGCACAAAACGAGCAATGTGGTCTGCGGTGCATGCTGTGACGAAATTCACGTCGCGTCTCGCCGGCTTCGGCCAACTCACCCAGGTACAAGACAATCGTCAGAACCGTAAACGACCTTTCCGCCTAGCGGCATGGTACGGCATTCTCAGGGCCTTTAGTTTCACCATTCGGTCGGCACTGGTACGTATACCAGCCGCACTTCGGAATTTTACACGCGCGATTAGAACCGGCCGGTCACCGCCCTAAGTGATTGCCGCACATGAGTGCACTGACTAATCTTCGGCATGATGAGCCACAAGGGCATCCGATCGCATCCATCTGCATCGGCCAATTTGCGCTTGTGCCCACGTCAACGCCACCTGCATAACCCGAACTCAATCGAGAATACTCAGCAGCTTGCGTGGGTCCACCTTCAGTACCCGGCATATTTTGGCAAAATCTGCGAGGCCGATCCTGCGCTCACAGCGCTCATATTTTGAGAATTGGGACTGATCTGTCCCAATCGCCGCCGCAAACTCGACTTGAGTAATGCCTGCTGCCTTTCTAAGTCGTGTTATCTCCTTCACGAGACTACGATATTGCTTATCAGCAGTCGTTCGAGATCCCATTGATAAATCCACCCCAAGCGGCCAGGTGGACACTGGATAATATGCATGCTAAAAATAGGTCGAATTGACCTATTTTGAACTTGGGAAACTTCTTGTTCGTGCCCATATCGAGCATTTAAGATTGGAGGAGCGTTCAATGGCCCCTGAAAGCAGAAACGCAAGCATATCTGCTGAGGAACTGGCGTTGCCTTTTCGGGCAGCAATACAGCAAGCGCGTGAGATTAACGGAGATTTTTGGACCGTTGCGATCCCGCACGCGATGGCAGATGTATTTGTCGACCACAGCACACGGCTTTTTGGCGACGCATTCGTCTTGCTTCTGCTTGAGGAGAAGAGGCTCGATATCTTGAATCGAGCTATGCAGAGGGGTGGCCTTCGGCCCGCCTTCGGGCAGACCGACGCTGGGGGTACAGGAGACAACTAACCGGCAGCGCGTCGACGATCCACGCACAGATCGATTTGCCGCCGCGAGCGGCCCGCGGCACGAGGGAAGAATGAGGCTCCATATATATTCTGATCTTCATCTCGAGTTCGCGCCAATCAACTTGCCCGTCGACGTGACTTCTGGAAAGCTTGCTGATCTAGTATTGCTCGCAGGCGATATCCACGTCCGGCGTCGTTCGGTCTCCTGGGCCGCAGCAACATTTCATCAACCGACAGTGTTAGTTGGCGGCAATCATGAAGCGTATGGGGACAGCTTGTTCGCGGCAATATCGGAAAATCGGAAGCAAGCAAGGGAAGCGACGCGCTTGCGCGAAAATCCGGTTTTCTTTCTCGAGCGCGAGTCATGCGAGATAATGAGTTCAGATGGCACGCCGGTTCGCGTCGTTGGAGCGACGTTATGGACCGATTTCTGTCTATTCGGAGCAGATCGAGCGTTCGTCGAAGCTGCTCGAGCGCACGACGAAATGAATGACTATCGTTACATCAAGATCCAAGACTCGACATCTTTTGAAAAGCGATGCCTCACTCCCGACGACACCGTCAAATTTCACGCGGCTTCTCGACAGTTCATCTTAGAAACGCTGCAGCAAAAATTCGATGGAATAACGATCGTCATGACACACCATGCACCGTCGAGCCTTAGCTTCGATCCCCTTCAGCCGAAATCGTGCGCGGCAGCTTATGCGTCATCGCTCGACGAGCTGATCGAGGCGTATCAGCCCGATTTATGGGCGCATGGTCATGTTCATGTCTCGTCAGACTATCGTATTGGAAAGACGCGCATCGTCTGCAATCCACGGGGATATCATCCGCACTACCTCAATCCGGCTTTTGATCCAGCGCTCATCATCGACCTCGATTGAAATAAAGACACCTGATGGGGGTGATGAAGAAACGTCGCAAGCCCAGACAATCTGCAGCTAGTCAAGCTTCGGTCGGCATCACAGAAACGCCGGAGGACATTCTTGCCGCTGCCCGCGCTCGTGGGCGGGCACTGCTGGCGCGGCGAATCGATGAGGCTGGCGGCCTGATCACGACAGCAGAGGCGGCCAAGCGCGCCGACATGTCAGAAGCGGCTCTTACTGAATGTAGGTGCTTGATAGCCATGTCGACAGCCGATGACACTATAGGCTGGCCATTGTTTCAGTTCGAAACCATTGAGGTAATGAAGGGCGTCATGCGCGCGCTTCGGAAACTGGATATTTCGGCACCATCGATGCAGCTCAATTTCTTTTTCATGAGATTTCCAGAACTCGGCAGTCGGCGGCCAATCGATCTCATTCGCGAAGGTGAGATCGATCGAGTCGAAATCGCCGCGAGTCATTACGGCACGCAGGGAGCTCCCTAAGCAGAAGCAAGCGGCAGCAGTTGACTGAGGCCGGTAATCGGGGATATTGCCAAACGGCCACCGCAGATTAGTCACTTTGGTCTGATCCGGACTCCTTTAGCGCAGCTTTCAGCCGCATGTTTTCCATGAAAATGGATACGATCCGTGGGTCCAGACCGGCGAGGAGATTTGTCGGGAGCTCCGCGTTCGACATGATCAGTCGAATTTGCTCGAGTTCCTGCAGCTTCTTACCCAAGAACTCTTTCCGAAGATTACTGTATCGGCGCATAGACTTCGGGTCTTTATGGCCGATTTGCGCCATGACCTGTGAATCCGCCCAGCCAGCTTCGACCAAACTCGAAGTTCTCTCATGCCGCAAATCATGAAACCGAAAAAAAGGCAGGCCCGCACGTTTCCTGGCGCGCTCGAAGCCGCATTTGAGAGCATCTTTCGTAATCGGAAACACGCGCAAGTCACCTGCGATCTGTGGGAGTGCCTGCAGGATCTCGATGGCCCGCGGTGAGAGACCGACAACGTCGTCAATTATGGTCTGGGGACTCCGAGAGTTCTTTACTGCCCGCAACTTTACCGATTTTTTCTCGAGGTCGACGTCCCGCCATTCCAGCCGAAGCAGGTTGCCTCTGCGCGCGCCAATCTCAGCAGCGCATTCGACGATGGCGGCGAGCCAAGGATTTTTGCTGCCACGGCATTCAGCGATCAAGCGCTGCATTTGCTCGGCAGTGAGTCTAACGTCTCTTGCATCATTTACCGTCGGCCGCTCGACGTTTTCTTTGCTGACAGGATTGTCGTGCAAACCCAGTTTCTTCTTGTACTTGTCGATCACGCGCTTCAGGAGCGTCAGCTCTTTTTTGACTGTTCCGGGCGCAATCAGCTTTTTCTCCTTCGGATCCGCCTTCGGGCGAGATGCGTTCTTGCGGGGCTTCCCGTCCTTTCGCGGCTTTGGCTTGTGGTCGACAGGTTTGTATTGGCCGCGTCCGCCCGGCTTCCCCCGGGTAGCTACTTGCTTGAGCCGGCGGTCGCGATACGCTTCGAACAAATCAGGAGTGAGGTTTACTGCAGCATAGGCACAGAGCGCCGGCTCTTCTCGCAGAAAGCGATCGATCCGCGCGTTCTCGCTTGCTCTTGACTGTGGTCCGGGACGCTTTGCGGTCACGTCCACTTTGTAACGAAGGAGCAAATCGGCCAGGGTCGTGGACTTATCCAGTGGCGGACGCGCGAACGTGCCCTTGTCCATCCTGACTTCAATTTCCCGGGCCCAGGCTTCCGCCTCCTTTTTCTCCCCGAACGTCTTAGTCTGGGTCGGGTAGCCAGCGCGCCGGATTTGTGCGTGCCACTGGTAGGGACCCTTTTCTCGTATTGTTGCCATTTCCATCCGCCATCATTGATTGCTCACGTTAAGAACATTGGTTCGGCTTTCCGCGGCGGGTCGCGGAGACGATGAATTGGGCAAAAATGATGCTGGGTTGGAATCGGGGCTTTGGAGCCATCGGCAATACAAATCCGGTTCTCGCCGAAGCGCGGCGGCCGAATCCCAACTGTGCCAAAATTGTGCCAACAAATCGGAAAAGGCAGACAGCCTGACCTGTCGCCAAAAATTAAATCATTGATTTTTAAGAGGAAATTTGGCGCACCCGATACGATTCGAACGTACGACCTTTGCCTTCGGAGGGCAACGCTCTATCCAGCTGAGCTACGGGTGCATCGCGACTTGGCGTGGGCGCAACATACAGGAGCTATTGCGCCG
>Ga0255336_102149_pt1 | contig 10814 bp, 9 predicted proteins | sample MeOH1_35cm_T3_17_FD_189102 | JGI IMG/M metagenome (GOLD analysis project Ga0255336, IMG submission 189102) | Sandy soil microbial communities from University of British Columbia, Vancouver, Canada - MeOH1_35cm_T3_179 | ecosystem: Engineered > Artificial ecosystem > Sand microcosm > Unclassified ...
TTCAAGCTGACCATAGGTGGTCGCGCCGGCGTCGTCGATATAGGCCAGCTTATCCGCCCGACTCTGATTGATGCGGAACAAGTGTGACGCGAAATTGAATTGCGCAGGCGGTGATTCGACATCGAATGACGCCTGGCTCGCCAGCGATTCCAGCAGGGCTTCCATGTTTACCTCGAAGGATTGGGGGCGGCCTGGGTTCGATCTGCGTCGAGTTTGTCGCGCGCCCGCTCTAATCGGTCTGTGGCGCCCGGTACGCCGCCTCGTGCATAGCTGATCATGATGCAATTACGGAACGCACTTTGACGATACCCACTAGTAGTTAACGCAAAACGGACGAGCCCATTACAAGTTTGCAATGTAGTCCCTTTTCTTACTTTGGCGCCTTGCCGCCGAGTGCGCATGCGTGGCCGGCTAGTGGGCGTGCACGCACGTTAGCAGCACTCCAAAGCCGACTAACGCATGCCACGCTCAATCACGATCACGTCACCGGTAGGAAAATCTCCGTGCGGTCCAGATCGTCGACGTGCGTGAGCCTGACGAGTTCGAGGGACCGCTGGGGCGTATTCCCGAAGCCATACGCATTTCACTCGGTGAGCCGGCGGCGTGCGCCGCTGAACTCACGAAGGAACGCCCGATCGTGACTGTCTGCCGAGCCCGCGGGCGGTCGGCACAAGCCACGGTCACGCTACGGCAGTCCGGATTCGAGGGCGTCGCTAACCTCGCCGGTGGCATGCTCCGCTGGCGTTCAGAAGGCCGCGTCGAAAACGCTGGCATGTGACCGCCACATCGACGATGGCGAACTTCCAGCCAACCAGCCTACGCTCTGGCCGATCAGCCTGCCGATCAAAGAGGCGCGGACCAAAGGCTCATATCGGCCGATGACCTGCCGACCGATTCGAACGGATGAACTCCTAAAAGCTGCCGATGAAGTGGCGCCTGGTCCAGCGTCCGGAGCGGGTCGACATGCGCCCGACGCGTCTGTCGGCACGCGGCCAACATGAGTCATTCTGCGGAGCGGTTATTCCGGGCATTCGGGCGTCGGCTCCGCCCCAGGTATCTGTCACTCGGTGGATGCCAAGTGTGCAACGCTCTAGACTTTATCGGCGACAAGTGGACCACGCTTATCTTGATGTCTCTTGCGGGGCAGCGCGGCAGATTTAACGAGATTACATCGTGCAGTACCGGACATTTCAAAGCGCATGTCGACTCACACACTGCGAACACTTGAGCGCGATGGCCTCGCCACCCGTCACGTGTTAGCTCCAAAGCCTCCGAGCGTTGAGTACCGGCTGACATAGCTCGGGCAGTTGATACTCGAGCCGCGCGACGGACTTGGCGCGTGGGCTGAAGGGCACTTTGCAGCGATTGTCGGCGCGAGAAAATGGCTTCGATGCGAATGCTCCTGGCCACGCGGGAAACACCGACACGCGGATTTGACTCGGCAGTGCGTTTGCCTGGGCGAATTGCGGCCGGAAGCGCAGCTACCGAATGGCAGGGAACGGTCGCTTGAAGATGATGCGACCGGTCCTGGTGGCGTGTGCGTCGATCCAGGTGTTGCGTGCCCAAGCACTATAAAACCCATGGCAGGCTCGTTCTGCTTTCTTGTCTGAATGTCCGGTCAAAGCGCTAAAAACTAAATCCCTTGGATAAACGATTCGTAGACGAGTTGCCGGAGCCATTGGTTAGCCGGGTCACGATGAAACCTTGCATGCCAGTACTGCTTGAGATCAAACTTTGGTGTTTCGAATGGTAGATCGAACATACGCACAGTGCCAAAACTAACGAGCGCCTCTGCGAGTGAACGGGGCACCGTCGCAACCATGTCGGTGGCCTGAAGCAGATGAGGCACGCTCATGAAGTGGGGAATCACCAGGCCGACGCGTCGGGTGATGCGTTTCTCCTCGAGATGTCGTTCGAAGATCTCCTGGCTTCGCCCTTCAGCTCGTATCACGATGTGCGTGGCATCCATGAACTGTTTCATGGTCATCCGTTTTCGGATTGTCGGATGCCCCTCTCTCACCAGGCAAGCAAACGTGTGCGCGAATAGGTGCTGCTGGTAGAAATTCGCTTTAATGATGTCGGGGAAATAGCCGGCCGCCAGGTCGACGTCTCCCGAAGCCATCGCCTCCTGAAGGTCTGCAGGGGACAACGACACGGACTTGACCGTGACATGTGGCGCTTCGGTCTGAAGCCGCCGCAGAAGTCTCGGCAAGAACACCATTTCGCCAATATCAGACAGGCTCAGAGTAAAGACGCGCTCGGCTTCAGACGGAATAAAGTGATCTGTCTGAAAGACTTCTCGCCGAATCATATCAAGCACTTGCCGAACCGGCACGCCCATGTGAATCGCCCGCGGTGTCGGTTCCATTCCTCCTCTGCTGCGTACAAATAACTCGTCGCCGGTGAGGGTCCGCAGTTTTGCCAGCGCATAGCTCACCGCAGGTTGACTCAGACCAACCGCCTCGCCAGCCGAGGTCACATTTCTCGTGCGTATCAACGCGTCGAAGATGCGCAGCAGATTCAGATCGAGTGTATCTATGTCCATACATTATCCATCGCATTGATTTGGCAAATTCGTCCATCTGATTGACGGATATTAATCCTATTCCCAGAATTGGTGACACGCATCTCGCGAAGGGCATCGTGACCCGCGGCATCGGCCGCGACATTTGAGCAACGAGCCGGAAGAAAGAAACCATAGGAGAACCGCAGCGTGCCGTTTTTAGACGTTCAAGACACCCGCATACATTTCCAGGTCGAGGGCCCGGAGGAAGGCGATACAGTCGTTCTTGTTAACTCCATCGCTACAAATCTGTCGATCTGGGACAAAGTGGCGGCTATCGTGGCGAAGTCCGTGCGTGTACTGCGTTACGACGCTCGCGGCCAAGGGGCTTCAGGAGTGCCGGAAGGTCCCTACTCGATCGAAGGCTTCGCAACGGATTTAATCGCGATGCTAGATTCGCTCAACCTGGAAAAGGTGCACATTTGCGGCCTGTCGCTTGGCGCGATGGTCGGTATGTGGATCGCCACGCACCATCCCGAACGGGTAGGCAAGCTTGTCCTATGTAACACGGCTGCCTACGTCGGTCCCCCTGCGTCTTGGGACGCGCGCGCCGCCACCGTGCGCGAGCTTGGCATGAGCGCACTTGAAGGCTCGGTACGAAGCCGCTGGCTAGCCCCTTCATTTGTCGAGGAACACGAGCTAGTTGTCACCCGCGTTGTCGACATGGCGCTAACGTCCCCGAGCGAAGGCTATATCGGGGCCTGCGCTGCAATTCGAGACATGGATCAACGAGAGTCAATTGGCTGCATTAGCGCTCCGACGTTAGTCGTCGCGGGTTCGAAAGACATGGCTACGTCGCTAAAAGATGCCCAGGAAATCGTAGCGGCCGTCAAGGACGCCGAATATCTCGAGTTCCCGTGCGGACATCTTTCAAATGTAGAGCTCCCTGAACCGCTTGCAAAAGCAATCGTCACCTTCCTCTGTGCGTGACGTTGCAGTTAGCTCCACCCCACAAAAATCAATTGGAGACAAATATGTTTATCCGAAACGCGTGGTATATCGCAGCATGGGCTCATGAACTCGCCGAAAAGCCGCTGGGTCGGCGCTTGTTGGGTGATCCGGTGGTCCTTTTCCGCGACTCTTCTGGTGCTGCGTGCGCGCTAGTGGACCGCTGTTGTCATCGCAGTGCGCCGCTATCACTAGGGAAAGTTGTCGAGAGTGGCCTTGAGTGTGAATACCATGGATTGGTGTTCGATGGTACAGGCAAGTGCGTCTTCATCCCTGGGCAGGAGAAAATTCCGCAGAAAGCATGCGTGCGAAGCTATCCGATTGTGGAGAAGGACGAATTTGTCTGGATCTGGATGGGAGATCCGGCGCAAGCGGATCCCAGCAACATCATCGATTACCCGTATCACAACGACTACAAGAAATGGCCGCATAAGCATGGCCTCTATCACGTAAAGGCAAATTTCACGCTGCTCGTGGACAATTTGATGGATCTAACCCATATCGGCTATATCCACGGAAATACGATTGGTGGAAATCCAATGGCGCATGTCCAGGCCGACATGGATATTGTCCCTACGGAGAACGGACTTCGCTTTATTCGTTGGATGCTGAACTCGGCACCTCCCCCAACGTATGCAAAAGCCGTCAAGTTCTCGGGAAACGTAGACCGGTGGCAGGAATTCGAGTACATCGCCCCTGGAATCATTGTTCAATGGAGCGGCGCCATCGAAGTCGGGAACAACGCGAAAGAAGATCGCGAGCAGCCTGGCTTCTCGCTGCGTCTACTGCATGGTTTAACGCCTGAGACAGAAAGTACCTCCCACTACTTCTGGTCGACTGCAAATGGATACCAGCAGGACGATCCGCAGGCCTGCGATCTCCTGTTCAGGGAGATTGGCGCCGCGTTCCTTGAAGACAAGGAGGTCGTCGAAGGACAGCAGGTGGCACTGGATGAGCTCGGTGAAACAGGCCTTGTTGACATCGTGTCAGATCGCGCTCGGATTCATATGCGACGCACTATCGAACGCTTGCAGCGGGAGGAAGCATGATTCGCATGCGAGTTACCCGAAAATGGAGCGAAGCACTCGATATCGTGGGGTGTGAAATGATGGCCGCCGATGGAGGAGTGCTCCCCGCGTTCGAGGCCGGGGCCCACGTTGACCTGCACTTGGGAAATGGACTTGTGCGGCAGTACTCGCTTTGTAATCCGCCGTGGGAGACGCATCGTTACGAGATCGCCGTACGACTTGATGAGCGGTCGCGCGGCGGCTCAGCGTCGGTGCACAACCTCGTAGAAGAAGGTCACGTAATTGAAGTAAGTCTACCGAAGAACCTCTTTCCGTTGAGCGAGAGTGAAAGCCGAACGCTTTTGTTCGCCGGTGGGATTGGCATCACACCGATCATTGCGATGGCGGACACGCTCTGCAATAGCGGTCGAGACTTCGAGCTCCACTATTTCACCCGGTCGGACGAGCGCACCGCTTTCCGATCAAGAATACTTGCGTCGCCGTACGCTCAAAGCGTGTTCTTCCACGTCGGGGAGGCGGCAGACACAAGCGATAGGGTCGTAAAAACTCTCTCCGAAACGTCGCAAAGCGCGCAGCTCTATGTGTGCGGTCCCGGTGGCTTCATGGACCACATTGTCGACACTTCGAAACGTTTGGGATGGGCCGCTCAGAATATTCACACAGAGCGCTTCTCTGCGGCACCCGTTACGTCCGATGCAGGTGCGTTCGTGCTCAGGCTCACGCGCTCGAACCGCGAAGTCTTTGTACCGCACGATAAGACGGTAGTCGAAGCACTCGCTGACGCCGGCGTCGAAATCCCCACCTCGTGCGAGCAAGGGATATGTGGAACATGCTTGACCCCTGTGCGCAGTGGAGTCGTCGACCATCGAGACCACTATCTCACTGAGGCCGAACGCCAAAGGAATGATCAGTTCCTGCCCTGTTGTTCCCGCTCTAAAAGTCCTGAGTTGGTGCTGGACATTTAAAGGACCTCCGCAGCATATCCGGCAGTTCAGTTTGCCGCGCGTCGGCGGTCATCCGCGTCGCTCGCTGTGTATTCGCGTAGGCGACACAGCGGACGCCCGAACAGTCGCAGCAACTCGTGACACGCATCGCTGCGTATTCGGCAATTCGGCGCTTGTCAGGACATTGGCAGCTTCTGCGTGAATGCCAATCCAATCAGACGCACCTCCCCCGAATAAAAGGTCGGAGTCGAGTGTTTCATACTAACGCGCGGCTGCCAGGGGCGGTTCGTTGGGGAGATTGGCATCCGCGGCTCTCGCCTGGTTCGTGGTGGAGGTCGCCTGCGAACAAACTGGCCGGTTTCTTTCACGTATCTCCAACGCACTTGACTACAGGGAGCGCACGATTGTTCATTAGCGACTTTTCTAAGCCATCCCGACAAATCACTGACTACAAGCTTGACGAAAGCGTGGGCTACTTGCTAGGTCGGGCCCGTTCGACCATGTGGAACATGGTCACACAGCAAACTATGGCTGGTCCCGGCATCACGGCCACGCAGGCTAGCATCATCTTCATGCTCGCGAGCGGTCGCAGTCTCGTCGCCGCAGATCTTGCACGTGAATATGGTATCGACGCGAGCGCAGTCACCAGATTGGTCAACCGCCTGGAAAAGCGCGGACTGCTCGTCCGAGAACGAAGTAATGCAGACCGGCGCATGGTGAAGCTCGCATTGACAGCACAGGGCATAGTAGTCGCAGAGGAGATTCCAGAGATCTTCACTCATGTGCTTGATGTCCTGTTAACCCGTTTCACGCCTGAGGAGATTGGCTTTCTCAAAAGTATGCTCCGGCGGATCATGAAGAATTCCGAAGATTGCGCCTCTGCAACTCTGCTCGACATTTCCGACAGTCTCACTGAGCGCGACCTTGGCAACCGCATCTGAACCCATCTCTAGCCAAACAACCCCATGCAGACCACAGACCTTGGCGATCGTTCGCTGCCCGCGGCCCGCGCGTTGACGCGCTACGACTACAAGACACTCAGCCTCGCCGCGCTTGGCGGCGCGCTGGAGTTCTACGATTTCATCATCTTCGTGTTCTTCGCGCCGGTAATCGGCCAACTATTCTTTCCCCCATCGATCCCCGACTGGTTGCGCCAACTACAGACCTTTGGCATCTTTGCAGCCGGCTACTTTGCACGCCCGCTTGGCGGGATCGTCATGGCGCACTTCGGCGACCTGTTCGGCCGCAAGCGGGTGTTTACGCTGTCGGTGATACTCATGGCACTGCCGACGCTCGCGATCGGCGTGCTGCCGACTTACACATCGATCGGCGTGGTCGCGCCGGTGCTGCTACTCTCGATGCGCGTGCTGCAAGGCGCGGCGGTCGCGGGCGAAGTACCGGGCGCGTGGGTGTTCGTCTCCGAGCACGTGCCACCGCGCAAGGTCGGCCTCGCGTGTGGCGCACTGACAGGCGGCCTGACGGCAGGCATCCTGCTCGGCGCGCTGATTGCCGCAGCGATCAATACGCACTACAACGCCGCGCAGATCAGCGAGTTCGCATGGCGTATGCCCTTCCTCATAGGCGGCGTGCTCGGTGCGTTGGCGGCGTTGCTGCGCCGCTGGCTTCATGAGACACCTGTCTTTATGGAGTTGCAGAAGCGCAAGTCGCTGGCCGCCGAGATACCGCTGAGGGCAGTGGTGCGAGGGCATCGCGCCGCGGTCGTCATGTCGATGCTGCTGACGTGGACGCTGTCCGCTGCGATCGTCGTTGTTATCCTGATGACACCAACGCTGCTGCGCAAGCAACACCACGTGTCGGCCGCCGGTGCGTCGGTAGCCAACAGCATCGCGACGCTGTGTCTCATGTTCGGGTGCGCGATTGCCGGTGTCCTGTGCGACCGTTTCGGCGCGCGCCGCGTGATTCAGGTGGGCAGCGTCGCACTTGCCGCCTGCTACCTTTGGCTGTTCTCGACAGTCGACACCTACCCGCAAGCACTGTTGCCGCTGTACTCGATCAGCGGCCTCACGGTCGGAGTAGTCGGCGCGATCCCGTTCGTGATGATCCACGCGTTTCCCGCTGCGGTCCGTTTTTCGGGAATCTCGTTCTCATACAACGTCGCGTACGCACTCTTCGGCGGACTGACGCCGATCATCGTGTCGCTGCTCCTGAAGAACAGCACGATGGCGCCCGCGTTCTATGTCGCAACTTTGTGCGGCGTGGCCTTCATCGTCGTGACCCTTGCGCAGGACCGCCGCACGCTGCCGTGACGGTAAAATAAAGGTGGGCAAGACTATTGACTTCCTGCATACAGCCAAGCGCGACAAGGCCGCTGCCCGACGCTTCTCGCCAACAGCCACTCAGCAGTTCTACTCCTTGCTTTCATGAGCAGTACCTTATAAACGCTTCTGCACGCCCCGCCCTTCCTTACTGCGACGGAACCAAGCAGTATGGTCACAGAGTTTTTAGCAACCATTTGGGCGCCCGTCACGGCGTTAAAACTGCGAAACGTCGGCTCTCCGGGCGTGTACATACCGAGCCTTCACCATCGGCCCGTTCTGGCGACCCTCGCTGGGACACAGAACTCTCTGTTGGGTGGGCGTGTGTTCCGCTTAACGCGGCCGGCCCATTGCGATGTTTCGAAGACGTCGTGGCTATCCTCGTTGAGTGCAGTCGAAAGATAACCGATTTTGCGGTTAACCGATCGACGCAGGGCGTAAGTCCTTGCGCGTCCACAGTTTTAAGTCTGTGCTTTCCGAGCAGGCACGATCAAGTCAGTGCACTACCGCGCAGGCCGCGCTAGTCGACGAGCGTTGGCTCGGGCTCGGGTGGCGAACCTTTTCGCGGCGCCGGCGTGAGTCTGGCTAGCACGCCTGGCGCAGATGCTGGTGAAGCCGGCATCGCCCGTCCGACGCTTGAGTAGTTTTGTTCTGGCCACCTGTACAACGTTCGCCTGCCGGCGCTTCACTGGGACGGGGCGAGCAGCGTCCCAACCATGATTCACGCGGCGTTTGCCAAATACACTGATCGCCTGAAGGTGAACCCGAGCAAGACGGCTGGGAAAAAGTTTGTCACTCACGATGACGGTTACAGCCGCGCATGCGGAGCCGGCTGTTCCGCTGTTTGGGTCGACGTGAATTAGCCGGGAGAGGAAGGCGGCCGCTCGCCGTTTTCTTCTTCACAGATCCCCGCGTATTCGCCGGTGAACTCATCGCCGAACATCACTGCCACACGCGCCCGAAGCAGCCATATATGCAGATCGAGGTGCCCCGGGCTTATTGCACCAGGAGCAACGGCGTCTCTGACAAGAGCGTGCGGAGCAGGCGTGAGCGCGCTTGGGACGTCGAGAACCAAGCATTCAAAGAAGGTATTTTGCAATGCGAACAATCATCGATTGAAGTGTATCGATCCATCTCGAGGGTTAGGCCGCTCGCGATAGGTCGCGGCAGCGAGAGTCGGCGCCCAGCATGAAGGTGAGCGGCACCCGATAGGGAGAAGTCAACACCACTGGACGTAGGAGATGCAGGAGACCGTGCGTGTGCGGTCGTGATATAGCTAAATTTCCGGTTCGCTTCTCGCGCCGATCCCGTCCAGCAAGACTTGTCAACTTTAAGTCAATTTCAGCAAAATGGACGACCTTGCGTCAATCAAAATTGACGTAAAGTCGTCCAGCACTGCTCGCTGTGCCTTATAAACTGGTCTTTGGGTCCGGACGACTTTGTGTCATTTGACACCAAACATGGCACGTTTGAACGGCCGTCTCAGTGCTGCGCAGTCTCCTGCATGAAGACACCAAGTTGCTGGGCGTAGAACGTCGCGTTGAGTTCCGTTCCGTGTCCCCGGGTTTCGGCGCTGGCAGGAATCAACAGCAAGCGGGCGCGCTTCAATTGTTTGAGCGACGCCTGCATCGTGCCGGTCTCCGGCGGGTTGCGCTCGTCATCCGCGGAGTTGATGGCCAGCAAAGGCGCGCGAATGAGATTTAGGCCCGGCTCGGCGTTATAGTCGGCCGCCGAAGCCCATTGATAGATGACATCGTTGGCATCGCCCTTTGGCGCCGCCAGCATGTTATCGACCATCTTGTCCGCTTTCGCATTTGTCGGAGCCAACGCCTGGTAAGCGAGCGTGCCGCCGCTGGTCGCGATCGCGAACATCGTGCCGGCGAGGCGCAACGACGGAGGCTGTACCGAATAGTTGCCATGGTCCCAGGCCGGATCCTGCTTGATCGACTCGACGAGCATGCGGCGCATCATCCAGTTGCGTGAGGACATCTCGGTAGGCTGGGCCGCCATCGGCACGAGCGCATCCATCATGTCCGGATACTGTTCGCCCCAAAGCCAGGTCTGCATTCCCCCCAAGGAGTAGCCGAGGACGAGGCGAAGATGATGAATGCCGAGTCCTTCGGTCACCATGCGATATTGCGCGGACACCATATCGTTGTAGTCGTATTGAGGAAAGCGCGCGCGCAGACCATCGGAAGGCTTGGTGGACTTTCCGATACCGATTCCCTCGGGCAGGATGATGAAATACTTCGTCGCATCGAGCGGTTGCCCCGGTCCGAACAGCTTGCCTGCAAAGTGCGGCGTCAACATCCCCGCGGCGGGTTCGTTCGTGCCGTGCAGCACGAGGATCGCCGGTTTCGTGGGGTCGCCAACGGTCACATAGTGAAGGCGAACATTGTTCAGCGTTTCGCCTGTATGGAATGTGAAGCTTGGCGCGATCCAGTCGCCTTCACGCGGTGTGGGATAGTCTTGTGCCGAAGCGAGGGAGGGGAGCAATGCAACCAGAGCGGAAAAACAGGCACTGCGTAATGCAGTCGCAAATTTCATGAATGGAATCCTCAAATTCGAGTTGAACTTCCGAACGGAGGCGCCATTCTAGAGAACAATGTCGTCGACTGCTCTGACGAACTTAACGAATGTGATGGAGATGGCCCGCATCTTTTGAGCAACCGAGCGGCGAGCGCGGATAGTGAGGGTGCGCGATGACTGCATTCGCTATGGGCAGCGCAACGGGCAGAGAAGCCCGTGGGCGCCGCATGTCGTTGCGGACCCCATCTTGCGACTCGGACCCGCCCTTGATTCCGCCGTTCACGCTTACGCGATCGCTCGCCTTTGCGCAGGTTGCCGATTGGTAACGCGTGACTGCGCAAATGACCGTTGTGCCTTGAGAGCTGCCGTTGGGGTCACGCCGAGTCGAAGGGTCTATAGTGGGTCGCATGCCTTCAAACGGCACATGCAGTTCCAGTTGCTCGTCTGTTCTGATCAGCGATGATGTGGCGACGCGTCATGGTGCGACTGCTCCGTTGCACACAGCGCAATCAGAGCGGTAAAGGCG
>Ga0255336_102150_pt1 | contig 10808 bp, 9 predicted proteins | sample MeOH1_35cm_T3_17_FD_189102 | JGI IMG/M metagenome (GOLD analysis project Ga0255336, IMG submission 189102) | Sandy soil microbial communities from University of British Columbia, Vancouver, Canada - MeOH1_35cm_T3_179 | ecosystem: Engineered > Artificial ecosystem > Sand microcosm > Unclassified ...
CGCCGCGGCCGCGCACATCAACAGACTGGAGACCGTTTGTCGACAACCTCTCGGCGCGTTCGATTGCGCACGCGCTTGCCGTGCTCAGCGCCATGTTCCGCTGGCTGGTGGAGCAGCGCTATGTTGTAGCCAACCCCTTTGCCGGCATCAAGGTGCGCGGCAGCAAGCGCGCCATGGCCGTGGAAACCGCGCACGCCTTCACCGAAGGAGAATGGCTGCTCACACGCACCATCGCCAACGGGCTTGAGTGGTCGTACGGCTGGCAGGCAGCCGCAGCGCAGCGACTTCGTTTCATGCTGGATTTCGGTTACGCGACGGGACTGCGGATCAGCGAGTTGGCCAATGCGACTCTGCGAAACGTCGAGGTCGACGCCGCAGGTGATCACTGGCTTCACGTCACCGGCAAAGGCGGCAAGCCAGCCAGGGTGACCTTGACACCGCTCGCTCGCGCGGCGCTGGACCGGTATCTGCAGGAGCGGGGCCTGGCGGTAAGCCGGGCGCGCTGGAACCCAGTCACGCCGCTGATCGGTAGCCTGGACGACGGCGATGCCGGCATCAAGCCTCTGCGGTTGTGGGAAGTCATGCGCAGGTTTTTCCGGCAAGCGGCGCAGATTATTGAAAACGACCATCCGGCGCCGTCCGCGACAACCTTCGTCACGCATCGATCTCGACCACGTCGATTTACTTGCATGCTGACGATGTAAAGCGGGCGAGGCAGTTTGCGCAGGCCTTTACTGACTGATTCCGTTATTCCAAAATCAACGGAAACCTCGTCACCCTTATAACCTCAAGGCTTATGATCGCAATTCGACCGAATCTTGGTCAGGGGCCTCCTAACGCTGCAGGAGATGGCCGAAGCGCTGCATATCACGCCGTACCACGTGAAGATATGGAACCGTCGCGGGCTCATCCGTGGTCACGCATACAGCGACAAGAACGAGTGTTTGTATGAGCCACCCGGCAACGATCCGCCCCGAAAAGCACAGGGCATTAAGCTGTCCTGCCGGCGCCGCGTTCCCGAAATCGTATCTGATCGCCTCAAGGAGGTGTAGTGTGAAGCGCAAGCCTTGTCGGGGGAGCACCCTTTGCGTGACATCGAGCGAGTTTGAGTTGCTCGATGACATGCTCGACGTCGTCCGTCAGCATTATGCACGCCAGCTTCACGCGCTACTGCTCGAACAGCGTGCGCCGGACTGCCATACGCCAGAACCAAACGATCCTCCATTCTGACCGACACGCTGCACATCACGTTACCTTCGAGGGGGCCAGGCGGCCCCCTTATTGTTGAGTGCTTTGCTCAAGCTTGCGACGCCATCTTTAAGCGGATTTACAGCACCGCTAACAACGAGAAGCTGTCCGAGCGGCGTGCACCTTCTTGCGATACGCCACAAGGAGAGAACCCTCCGTTCTGACGAACTCGCTGCTCATCCCGTCAATCACAAAGGGGCCCACGGGCCCCTTTATTGTTGATCGTTTCACTCAACCTTGTGCCGCCATCTTTAAGCGCTTCTACACCGCCGCTAAACCCGGCCGGCAAAGTGTATCTGTCGCCGGTTATCGACTGCTTCGATGGTCTCGTTGTGAGTTGGTCAATTGGTACGCGGCCAGACGCCGACCTCGTCAACACCATGCTGGATTCGGCAATCGAATCAGTGGCTGGCTGCAAGGAGCGGCCCATAGTTCACTCGGATCGCGGTGCGCACTATCGCTGGCCCGGATGGCTCTCTCGTATGCGGGCTGCGAGCCTGACTCGCTCGATGTCGCGCAAAGGATGTTCGCCGGACAATGCAGCCTGCGAAGGTTTCTTCGGCCGACTCAAGACGGAATTGTTTTATCCTCGTGATTGGCGAACCACGACCATCGATCAGTTCATCGAGATCGTTGACTCGTACATCCGCTGGTACAACGCAAAACGCATCAAACTCTCGCTTGGCTCCCTAAGCCCAATCGAATACAGGCAAAGCCTTGGAATTGCGGCATAAACCAGTCCAAGATTTTAGCCGCACCCCCCTGGCGACGTTTCGTCACCTGGACGAAGGAAACCATCGATGCTGAAATCGCGAAGCTGCTCGCCGGCTATGGCTCAGAATTTGAAATCCGTTTCGCCTGAACACTTATCCAGCCCCGGCTAATACGTTTTATTACTCAGCGGGAACCGCCGTTTCCGCATTACCACGCAGTTGATGTTCAGGCACTCTCAAAATCAGAAGCGGCGAAATCAGGGAGACCGCAGCGCCAATAACAAATACATTTCTAAATGCAATTTCCGCAGCATCGCGCAAAACAGCCCCATTGGTGCCCAAGCCAATGGAATGGAACGTACTAAGCATTGTGTTCACATCAACCGTCCCCGTTGCAACAGGGGGCATCAGGTTGCGTAGGAACGCGATAAGCAGGGAGGTAAGAACGGAGACACCGATCGCTCCCCCAAGCATACGCGAAAAAGACGCTAATGCCGTTGCGGCGCCCGTCTGCGATCGAGGCACGGCGTTTTGCGTGGCAACCATTGACGTAGGAAACTGCAGGCCAATCCCCAATCCCAGTATGACCATGGCGACCGCCATGTACGCAATTCTCTCGGGATCGACAAAGGCCAATCCAGTTGCGGCTAGGGTTACGATAACTGCACCGCCGAGTTGTGATGGTTTGTAGCGCCCAGTCACACTCATCAGGCGACCGGCCACGAAGGCACCGCACGGCACGGCGAGCGTCAATGGCAACAACCGAAAGGACGCGATTTCGGGTGCAACGCCGCTGACCATTTGCAGCCGCAGCGGTATCAGCACCAACATTGATAACATTTGAAAATACCCTAAAAATTGGGCAACACAACATATAAAAACTGTTCTATTCCGGAACATTCGCAACGGAATAATTGGTTCTGAGACGCGTCGTGCATGCCATATAAAAACCGTGACCGTTAAGACACCTCCGGTCAGTAGGAATATAATTCGGGAGTCGCGCACTGGCGCACCCTGACCAATGCGCGTGAGAGCGATTAGCACAGACGAGATCCCGGAGGCAAACAATATTGCGCCGATATAATCTATGCTGTGCATAACGGGATTGATTGAGAGGTGGCGCAGTGAACTCCGCATTACAATGAGCGCGACTATACCAATGGGTAAGTTGACCCAGAAAATCCAATGCCATGAGAGATGCTGCGTAAGATAGCCCCCGGCAACCGGCCCGCCCGTGCTTGCGACTAGCCAAACTGCGCTGATATATGCTTGATACTTGCCGCGGTCGCGCAGCGAGATGACGTCGGCAATAGTCGCTTGTGCGACAGATATGAGCCCCCCGCCCCCCAAACCCTGCAACAGGCGGAATGCAATCAACTGCGGCATGGTCTGCGCTAGCGCACAAGCCACTGATGCAAGTAAAAAAAGCGAAATAGCGGAAGTCATCGTCGCTTTGCGACCGTAAATATCGCTCAATTTGCCGTAAATAGGAGTAGCCACTGTAGCCCCTATTAAATAGGCTGCTACTACCCATGCTACGAGATTCATCCCATGTAATTCGGCCGCAATGGCCGGCAACGAGACGGCAACAATCGTCTGTTCGACGGCGGCCAGCAAGATCACTAAAAGTAAACCCGTCATAACGAAGCGCACCGATATCGTCGGCCGAGCGGTCGCAGCAAGAGTACTGTTGTCGGACATTTTAAGCATACGTAGCTGAAATTTCAAAAGCGAGGAGGAGAAGGCGTCAATCCACCAAAGTTAAGGATTCCGTACATTAAATTACAAATAGATCGAAAACCACTTGACATACTTTAGAGAAGCGCGTCGGGCAGTGAGATTTTTTAAAATAGCCCGGCATTTCGAACATGCTAGGGCGTTTAAGCGTCATCGAAAATTACCCTTGCCCTCTCTGGTCGCGTTACGACCCACCGGCATGCGCATGAGCGTACAGGCCGAACTCGATGTGAACCACCGCAGCGCCCCGCGTTCATATTCGTGCTCATGCTCGAACACCATTCGAACGACGCGCTCTCGAACTTCCGGCGAATAACGAGCCTCGCTCGGCTTCTTCGTCTTGCTCTCGTTCTCCATGCTTCAATGCTCTTTTTACAGCCCGGGAGTAGAAGTTTTCTATATTCCCGGGGCGCTTCACCCCTTAACCTTTCCTATCTCCCAGGATAGTCCACCCGTACGTCGACGCCAGGACTTTTGCAGACCTTCCTAGTTTGTCACGCATCATAACTCTCCTTGCTGGGTCTAAACGGTCCACAACGGATTCGTTTTTTGAGGGCAGGCCTATGCACAGAATTAAGACGTCACTAGCGGACAAGCCACGGCCGCCGCGGGTCCTCAACAAAAATGCGAGAGGCGGGCATTTTCACTTTACTCAGGGTCTTTGCATCCACTGTCTGGTTTTCGTTGAACAGTCCATTGCGATACAACAACCAACCGGTCAGGCTGTACAGTTCGTCCGTTGTCAATGACCCAGGATCATTGAAAGGCATTGCGCGTCTCACGTAGTCGAACAGGACCGGCGCAGAGAACCACGTGTTCCCGATAGTCCGTTTTGGCATTTCGTGTGCGTTGATCTCTTCCGCCAGGCTTTGGGTGCCGACGAGAGTCTCGAAGGGACCCTCTGATCCAGTACGGCCGTGACAGGCGGCGCATTTCGTGCTGTAGATGGCCGCTCCCTTGGCTACCGTTCCATGTCCAGGCGGTAGCCCAGTCCCGTCAGGCATTATGGTAATGTTCCATGCCGTGACTTCACTAGAGGTGGGCGGTCGACCGAATCCATAAATTTCCGGCGTGTCCCACGCGGTGGCAGAAAAGGTACTCACACTGAGTACTGTTGCCGAGCAAGCGAAGATAATCAATTTCCTACGCATATGTGTTCCTCACCTGTCCGTCAGCTCCGATGTGCCAACTTTGAATCCCGTTGAAATGCTGACTCATGCCCGTCACCTCTTGCCGACGGACCTTGAGAAGGACGGCTCGCGGCGGCTGACGATAGCCAGTCTCATCGGTAGCCCGGCTTTGAATCACCGTTTCCTGACCATTCCATACCCAAGGAAAGCGGAACCGAGTATGCGTCTTAGGCAGGACCGGGCCTTGCAGCTCGGCCAGCTGCCAGGTTCGTCCGGCGTCGGTACTTACTTCCACACGACTGATTCGGCCTCGTCCTGACCAGGCAATTCCTTGAATCTCATAGAACCCCCGATCGGGCAGTCTCTGCATGCCTGATGGAAACGTAATGAGAGACTTCGCTTCCATAACGAAGGAAAACTGTCGAACAGTACCGTCGGGCATAGGGTCCACGTACTTTACGGTTTCCTCACGGGTCATTGCCGGTCTGTCCAGAAACTCAAGTCGTCGTAGCCACTTGATGTTGATGTTTCCCTCCCAGCCGGCGACTACTAGACGAATGGGGTAACCTTGTTCGGGTCGAACTGCCTCTCCATTTTGTCCATAAGCGACCAGGATGTCATCCCAACACTTTTCTATCGGAATGCTCCGATCTAAAAGCGCAGCGTCAGCACCCTCGGCAATCATCCAAGTTGCGGTCGTGCGTACGCCAACCTCGCGCATGAGCGTCGATAGCAGCACACCTGTCCATTCACTGCTGCATGACAGACCGTGAAGCTGCCCGGCGGTGGCGTCAGGCTTGAGACCTCCGATGCAGTCAGTGCTGTTGCCAGCACATTCTATGAAATGCATCCGAGATACTGACGGAAAACGCTTAAGATCGTCTAGCGTAAATATTCTCGGCCTGTCCACAAGACCACCAACTAGCAGGCGATGGCTGTCTGGAGCAATGTCCGGGACACCATTGTGATGGCGCTCAAAGTGAAGCGACGATGGCGTAACGGCGCCGTAGAATGCTTCGATCGGTGAATAGGACGCCCAAGGCACGGGGTAGCGTGCGCCAACGACATAACGTACTGCGCTCTCGAACTTCGAACGGCTGCCATATGGCCGTGCGACGTGCCCTGGGATACGCCACGGTTCGGTTTGCGCTGACACACTACGATAATGCAAAGAGCTCACTGCACCTGCGAGCGCCCCCCTCAAAACGTCGCGACGCGAAAAGTGCGGCTCCTTTCTTTCACCTGCCATTATTCTTCTCCCTGTTTTTCTGTTGACTTTCTACATATATCGGATTGACGCAAAAAGCCGCGCCTGAAGGCGAAACGGATTGTTACGAACGTCGTAGACCCGAGACGAAGCCACGTTCCGTAATGTATGTCGAGAGGGCATGACGAAATACTTGAGCCCCTGTGCTACGTGCGCGACATGCTAAGCAATGCGATTCATCACAAGCGTTTGACCTTCCGACGCCTCCTGATGAATATTTGGGCCGCCCCGCGGGATCTGAGCGGCTCATTGAGTCGATGGACAAAGGTGCACATAGTTTACAACGGGGCGCATAAGCTCATGCATTAGAAATGCCGCACGAAGGAAGGCATAAGAAGTTACGCTCACCCGCCTTGACTCGATTGCGGGAACCCAAGACAGATCGGACTTTTCCATTCACGCTCATCTCGTAGTTTTTCTTGAGTTCACTACGCTCAAATTTCACGCTGCAACAAGTCAAAACAGGTGACGTAAGCCTATACGGGTGACGAATTGCCTGTCATTGGAAGATGCCGTGAACGTGCCCACTTGGGCCGTCGCGGGGCCACCCGTAGAATCATTCCCGGATGCCCGCTGATAAATGCTCTGAAGGTAAACATCCGTACGCTTGGACAGGCGATACTGAACGGCACCCGCTATCTGGTTGTAAGTCGCCCCTGATGCGTGGATGCCAGCGACACGACTGCTGACCGGCGCTCCGGACGTGTAATCGTACGCAGCTGCGATCGCAATCGCCGGAGTAATCTGATAGGTGCCGTTGATCTCAAAACTATTGAACGACGCACTACCTGTATAACCAAGTAGATTTGGCCCCGAGTTCGTAGTGTCACCCAAGCCTTTGAAATCGGTATGTGAATAAATGAGGTTCACCCATGCGGACGAAAAAACATACCCGGCACCGGTGGACAAAACTTCGTAAGCGTTTGCAGATGAGTATCCTCCATACACTGGACTGGCGCCTATCATATTGTTGCCAGCCACACCAGCGCCAGACGGATTATCACCAAAAAAAGCATTATTCGGATTGGAGACCCTTAAAAACGCGACAAAAGTTGTAAACGAAGAACCTTTATACGTGGCACCCATAGAATAGATCTGGTTTCGACCGGCGGCCCCTGCTATGCCCCCGAGAGAGTATAGGCCGGTGAAACTCAATCCGTTATAATCAACACTAGTGTATTTGATCGCGTTATTGACTCGTACCGAATGAGAACCGTTGTCAAGATCGCCGGGACGCGTGGCGTACACCCCGCCTAGTTGCTGGCCGAAGTTCAAGGCAGAATAATCGCCCGTGGTCTCGTACTGGCGACCTAGAGTCAGGGTCCCGATATGCCGGCTTGCGACGCCGACGTAAGCCTGACGCCCAAATTCGGCGCCTCCCTGTGCCAACTTGCCGGTTGAACCATCGAAGCCGTTTTCCAAGCGAAAGATTGCACTCAACCCGCTACCCAGGTCTTCTTTCCCCATGAGCCCCCACCGACTCCCTTGCATGGCGCCGGAGGTGAGTGCGTAACGATTGCCTCCGGCAAGGGGGCGAAGCGTCTTCGCGTTGGTCCCCCTGCTGACATTCGTGCCAAAATCAAGTCCTTCGTCAAACAGACCATATAATGTAACGCTAGTCTGCGCATGTACCACATTCGTCAATGCGCACGCTGCCAAGAACAGCGTAGCTTCCTTTTTCATGACTTGCCTCCAATGGGTAATGTACTTTTTGTTGTGCACTTCGAGTCGCGGAAGCCGATTTCCGATCTGCGAGATACGCCGCCAGTGTCAATGAACACGATGCCCTGTCGCGCTCAAACGCGAGCGCATGCCAGATAGCCCTTCAGCTCCCGATGGGCCTGACCTCGCAATGTCAGAAAGGGCAAGGTCAATCCAATCAGCCAAAGACCGTGATGTGGGTCTCAACACTGCTTACTCGACGCCCGGCTGATTAGTCATAAAATCGGGGGCCAGTTGGTTATCGGGGCGAGCACAGGTCTCCGGCACAAAGAAAATCGGAGGAATGGAGGTAACAATAAGCACTATAGCTAGAAAGATCAGGGTATTTGTCTGCCCGAACTGTTGACTGATGGCCGGAAAAGCCGAGATCCAAACGACCCCGCCCAAAAATCTGCCAAAAAACGCTTCTACAAAGCTTTGCCCGGTTGTACGGATTTCTGTCGGAAATATTTCTGCGTACCAGATCTTGTAGGATGGAGCCGAACCAGCAATAAAAAACAGGAAAAGCGTTGAAAACGCTATTGTCGAGACACGGTCCGTGAAGACTATAAAAAGAATCAAGGAAGTGGAGGCACAGATCATACTAGCAAGGAATTGCAACTTTCTACCAATTCGGTCGCTGAGCAGACTTAGGACGATTTTCCCTGGAATCTGAAAACTGGTCGCGATGAGCGTGTACAGCAGGGAATGCGAAAATGAGATTCCTCGATTAATAAAGAGCGTTGGAAGATAACTGATCGCAACAAAAAATACGGCAAAAATACCGAATGTGCCGGAACCCAGAGACATCCAATGCGCCATCAAGCGGCGAGACGTCATGAGTGAGAGGGTTGCACGTAGCGATAGTCGTCGTTTCGATCCAGGCAATGAACCGTCGGCCTCCGCAGCGTCTTCGCTTGTGTGCTCTGGTAATTCAATCGAATGCCCCCGCTCGAATTTGGCGATAATCAATTCGGCTTCGTCGAGACGGCCTGCCCGGATCAGCCATCGAGGAGACTCTGGAACGTTGCGTCCCACAAAAAGAATAAAGACTACCGGAATACCGGATGCCAACAGATCGAGCCGCCAGGCGACCGCAGGCTCGAACGCGCGGAATAGGATGATTCCCAAGAGTGGGGCAAGCAGATAGCCCATACCAAGGAAGCATTCCGCCAAGATGATGACCCTTCCGCGACGGTTACCCGGAACAATTTCAGCGACGAGCGTATAAGGCATCACGAACACGGCGGCCATTCCTGCCCCTGACAGGAACCTGCACAGTAACAGCGTCGCATAATTAGGACATAGGCCCGAGAGCAAGGTAAATACCGAGCAAACCGCAAAACCAGTCATCAGCATTCGTTTCCGCCCAAGTCGGTCCGCGAGGTAACCGATCGGCAACGAACAGATGGTAATGCCAAGCGTAGAGGCGGCCGCAAGCATGCCAACTTGGTGCGGCGCAAGACTCATCAGAGTCTTCAGATGCGGCAAAATGATCGAAAGTGATACGATGTCTAAACCTTCGGTCATCGTTGCGAGACCAATTGCGGAAAACATGAGGTAGGTCGCTCTCCCGATAGGAAGTCGGTCGAGCCGAGCGAGTAACACACGCGTTCTTTGATGAGATATTGCGGGATTCATCACATTTGTCTCCAGTTTTTAATGTTTGTATTTGCAAGGGGCGCTGCCAGCAGAACATGATGCTGACCTTTTCCGTGATCGATTCAGGTAATCGCACGGGTTTGCAATCACAAGCCGCTTTGCGATCCAATCCGCTTACACCCCAAAACCGCTGAAGTCATTCCACGCACTTCACCTTTCCATTTCGGAATCGGCCTCGGCAAGAAAATTGCCGACCAATTGCGCAAAACGCGCGGCGTGTTCGATCTGTGTCCAATGACCGCAGCGTCCGAATGCGTGCAACTGGGAGCGTGAAATCCACTGGGCCAACTTAAGTGAGTTACTCAGCGGGATCACGTTATCCTCGAGTCCGTGAACGACTAGCGCGTGGTGCGGAAGTGCCCGGATGTCCTCCTCGCGACTTGCCAAAGCGGCAATCCAGCGTTGACGGGGCGCCGGAAACATAGAAGAAAACGACTCTTGCAAACCAGGCTGGATGCTCGCTTCGTAACGGAGTCTGGCAAGCTCGTCGGTAACCAGGGTCCGGTCATATGCAAAATAGTCCATGATGCGACGCATACTCTCGAACGACGGTTCATAGCCCCAGATCGCATCCAGCGCCGGCGTAAGCTCGAACTCGACGCCAGCAGAACCCATTAACACGAGACGTCGCACGCGCTCCGGATGGCGAATCGCGAGCGCGAGTGACAGTGCGCCCCCGAATGAGTTACCCACCAAGTCAGCTTGCGGGACGTCAAGCGTATCCAGCAATCCCAGTAGTTGACTCAACCATGCATCCATCGTGTAGTTGGCACCCACCGGTCGGTCGGTAAAGCCGAAGCCAAGCATGTCAGGCGCGATAACGCGGCGGCTCGCCGCAAGTGCCGGCATAACGGTACGCCAGTTGGCCCAGGCGCTTACTCCCGGACCGGAACCGTGAACCAATACGACCGGAAAACCGTGTCCTATATCGTGCACATTAGTGCGGATGCCAGCAGCAACCACTGAGTCGCCAATTTCTGGATTTACTGGATTGTTCATCGGAACTACTCCACAGTTTTGATGGATCTTGTTGCACGCTCAGGTCACTACGTTGCTTGACGCACGCGCATGGGCGCCGTTCGCGGTTCTTCAACAGTGAAGGTCTAGCGGCCGCGTTTCGTGGCGCTTTGACCGGCGATTCCAAAGTGCTGCTTCGGCATTTCGGTGATGATCACGCGGATCGATTCAACTGGCGCGTCGATCGCGCGGTGAATCGCCTCGGTAACCTCGGCGATCAGCCGCTCCTTCTTTTCCGCATCGCGGCCTTCGATGATGTACAGCTGCGCAATCGGCATGGCTATCTCCTTTAAACGAAGCGCAAACCGGTGCTGCCCATCCCCTGCACCCGCA
>Ga0255336_102151_pt1 | contig 10799 bp, 9 predicted proteins | sample MeOH1_35cm_T3_17_FD_189102 | JGI IMG/M metagenome (GOLD analysis project Ga0255336, IMG submission 189102) | Sandy soil microbial communities from University of British Columbia, Vancouver, Canada - MeOH1_35cm_T3_179 | ecosystem: Engineered > Artificial ecosystem > Sand microcosm > Unclassified ...
AAGCCGCCTTCATCGAGGCGGCTCGTGCTGGATTCCGCTAGAGGCTCGAGGCTTAGCAGGAAGGTGGAGCGGGCGTTGCAAGTGCGCGTAAGGTAGCACAACCCAAAAGGCGGCGTCCAGACGAGGGCGCTTGCGGCTGGCTTCGGCATCGTCGGCATGGTTACGTTTTGATAACCGTCATGGCCATCCGTAAGTGGGATTGCGCAATCCGAGGTCTTCGGCACGCGGGCTTTATCAGTTATTGCCGGCGCAATATGCGTTGAATCCTGAGCGAGAAAAATCGTTTGGGAATGCGGTGGAAGAATGCCGCGGCGGCATTCGCTATGTTCTCGGCCGCTATCGCAATGCCGCGTTTGCTCGCCGGCTATGGGAAGTGAATCAGTGGGTTTGAGATGCGTGAAAAACGCTGATTGTTTTTGAGTGACAAGCGCAAGAGGATGCGACATGCGGGACATGCGGTAGATGCAGACTCTTTCGCGTGGCCGCCTGGTTTCTATCTGGTTCGTTACCAGGCGGGATGGAAAGTATCTGGAGCGGGCGATGGGAATCGAACCCACGGCTCTAGCTTGGGAAGCTAGGGTATTACCATTATACGACGCCCGCGAAGCCCGCAATTTTACAGGGGTTTGAGTGATTTGGGGAGTCGGAATCGTGTGAAGTGGGGTGAAAAGTGTATGCACTTCGGAAATTCTTGCTGGCATTGCCGAGCGAACTGGTTGGCACAGACTGGGTTCCGTCATCATGAGAGTGGTGAAACGCCAACTACAGACTGCCGAGCGCGCTGGCTAGCTACCCACACATCCGCGTCTTTATTGACAATCAATGTGACTCTGAGTTGATCGCCCGTCGTAGGTAGCGCGGCGCACCCCGAGCTGATCCGCAACCATTTCGTGGGCTCAGCAAGTCGAACGACGAACTAACGGCAGGGGATTTGAATGTGTCGAAGATCGCTGACGCAAGTGCTTGCTGCGAGCAATCATTCCGGCCACCATTCAACATCTCAGTAACCGTCGATGATTTTTTGCTCGCACCACCTAGGAGCCTCTGCTGTTCCACGTGGTTGCCGTGTTTCGCACAAGGTACCGCGGGAAAAACAGCCTACATCCGGATTCTTCGCATACACTAAGCCGAAATTATTACCGACGCTGGAGGCCTTCGTTGATTAAGTGTTTTCTTTCCCACAGTTCTAAAGACAAGGACGCTTACGTCCGCGTGGTCGCGCAGAAGCTCCCGAAAGAAGTTAAGGTCTTTGACGAGGCGACATTCGAGGCCGGAATGATCACGGCTGACGAGATTGCTCGCGGGCTGGACGAATCCACGCTGTTTGTAATTTTTCTCTCCGACTCGGCACTGAATTCGCAATGGGTCCAGGATGAACTCACGGACGCTAAGGCTCGTTTCGATTCGACGCAGATCGAAAGGATTTATCCGATCATTGTCGAAGCAGGCCTGCGACACGATGACCCGAGAATTCCAAAGTGGATGCGCGAAACGCTTAACATTCAGATAATCGTTAAACCGACAGTGGCGGCCAGGAAAATCAGAGCCCGTCTGTTGGAGTTGTCTTGGAAATTCCATCCGAGACTCAAAGAACGCCGCGAAATATTCGTAGGCAGAAACGTGCTAGTCCAAGAAATCGAGGAACGATTAGATGACTTCTCAAAAGAGTCGCCAATCGCGCTAGTCGCGTCTGGACTCCCTGCGATCGGTAGAAAAGCACTACTGCAGCATGCGGCTAGAAAGGCGAACTTGGTGCGAGATTCCTACGAGTTTCCGATCGTGACCCTTTCAACCTTCGACAATATCGAAGACTTTTTGCTTCGAATCGTTGACCTTGGCGTCGTATCTGCCACGGTAGATGATCTGGCGAGCATTCCCATGCGCGAGAAATTAAATCGCCTGAAGGGGGTGCTCGTGGATTTTGCGAAAGACGGCGAACGCCTCTTGATTGAAGATCATGGTGTGCTTGTTCAGCGGAGCGGAGAACTCGTAGATTGGTTTAGAGAAGCCTTGGTGCACCTCGCGCCGATCGCCCATCTCACGTTTTGTATCGCAAGTCAGTATCGGCTGAACCCGTCCTTAAACAGAACAAACCAACTGGTCTACTCCGTGGCCGTTAAGGAACTCGATCGAGCGGAGCGTAATGGGCTTTTAACCCGCTACTCTCGATTCCACTCATTGAATCTGAATAGAGAGGATTTGTCGTTCTTTTCGGATATCCTGACCGGGTATCCCGAGCAAGTTTTGTTCGCGGTCGATTTGGTAAAGGACTATGGTGCATACGAAGCGAGAAGCCAATCTCATACAATTCAACAGTACGCGTCGGATAAGGCTCAAGTCGTTCTTGAGCAGTACAAGTACAAGCAAAAGGAACTTGAGTTCATCTATTTCCTCTGCCGGTTTGAGTTCGTAAGCTACGAAGTCCTTTTCGAGATAGTCGATCAAGATGAATACTTTGGAATCTTGGCCGATCTACTCGGCTCTTCAATCTGTGAGCGGCTGGGTGAATCGTCGGATTACGTTCGAGTCAATGAGGTAATACGGGATTTCGTTAGTCGAAATCGTTTCAAAATATCCGATAAATTTGAGCAAGCTATTCGGGGTCATGTGAAACGTTTTATCGATGAATCCGACAAAGATGATAAGGACATTTCGGATTATATTTTTTCGGCTCAAGAGGCGCTTCGTTCGAAAGATGTAATTTCCGAAAATTTGATTGTTCCTTCTGTATTTCTGAAGGCTATCAGAAAAATGTACGATGAGGACCGAAATTACGCAGACGCGATAACTCTTGCCGATCGTGCGTTGGAGCGTAAAGCGTTTCTGCACGCGACGACGATTAACTACATCCAGTTTATCCTGTGTCAATCTTTGGCGCGCTTGAGGCTTCATCGGTTCTTTGACGAAGTCAGGTTAGTGCATGAGCCGGATCGCTCGTTCTTGTACGGATTTTACTATCGCATTACCGGGAACTACGTGAAAGCCGAAGAGAGTCTGCTTCACGCCCTTAATGGCGATCGGCGCAAGCGGGATCCTCGAGTACTCGGTGAGCTTGTGCTCGTCTATATGCAGAGCGAGGAATATGAAAAAGCGCTCGAACTGGCTAAAGAGAATTACCACAATAGGCCATCAAATCCAATAAACGCAAATAATTACTTTACTTGCTTAATTATGAAGGATCGGTCAGCACAGACCCGCCAGGAGCTTGAGGGTATTGTCGGGCGCTTGGAGATAGATCCATCTGAGAAAGGGAGTGAAATGGCAAATTCAATGCGCGCTCGCTTGGTTGCATATTTTGATAATGACGAACAAGAAAGCTTGCGTATGGTTGAGGACGCAATCCATCGATATGCAGACGTTAGCTATCCGCTTCTGACGAAGGCGGACTTGGCCGCGTATTTCGAGAATAAGGAGAAGTTGCGAGAGGCCATCCAGGCGCTCGAACGTGAAATAGGGAGAAATGCTCAGAGTTACCGCTCGCTTCAGAAGTTCAAAGCTCTGTTGGCAGCTATGGAAGGTAATCTTGGCGCGGCCGAAGAAATTCTTCGCAAAGATTTGTCGGGACTTATTCCAGGCGCGCTCCAGCGGTTGCGCGAACGTGTGACACATCTCTCCGGACGATCATAAAAAGGAGCTTGTGACACTTTCCTCTCGGCGTTGGGCGGTGAGTTAGCATTGGCGTTTCATAACGGCTCAGAGCGAAAGCGACCAATAATCGGTCTTGGCGCAACTCACGCCCGCAAACGCGCCTTTCGAATATCGACGAAAGGCCGCAACGTCGTGCAATCATCCACCGTTCGACAAGCAACGTTGCCCCGCATACCTCAACGGCAACTCGACAGTTGGGTTCTGATGTCGCAGCCCAAAGAACAAGTGGCAGCAATGGGCTGAAACGCGGGGACTAGCCCGTCGAAGCACATAGCTTTCGTCATGTTGCCTAGGCAACGCGGTCGGCGGGATAGTCGTCGCATGGACGACACTAAACACGACAGCGATTTCCTGCCGCTTACCGCCGGTCAGATTCACGAACTGGCCGCTGCCCTTCGCGACGTTTTCGGAAGCAACCTTTCTCGCGAACAGTTTAACGACAAGCTGATGATGTTTCTTGAGGACGTGCCGGGGTATGAATCTGGAGAGGCGTCGTCATCGCTGATCGAGTCGGCATGGGCCGCGTATGGCGGGGCCGGAGAATGATGCAGCCACTATTTCATATCGCCGAGGTTGTTGCTACGCGTGGCGTCTTCGCGCATCTTGAACATCACCGCATCGCGGCCTTTTCATATCTCAGGCGTCACGCCTGCGGAGACTGGGGAATGGTGCCGCCCGAAGATGCGGCGGCGAACCGCTCCGCGGTCGAGCATGGTGCGCGAATCGTGTCGAGCTACGACATTGCAGGAAAACGGGTCTGGATCATCACCGAAGCAGATCGCAGCGTGACGACACTGCTGTTTCCGGACGAATACTGATGATGATTCACTGACGGCGCTTACTTGTGCCGCCCAGTTTTCGAAGGTCTGATATCGAACTCCAGCAACTCGCTCGGTACGACGCCCAAAGTCGCGGCAAGCACGCAAATATTGTAGAGCGCGATGTTTCGTTGGCCGCGCTCGATGCCGCCGACGTAGGACCGTGCCAAACCGGACTCAAGTGCGAGCTTCTCCTGCGACCAGCCTCGTGCCTTCCGCAGCTCCACCACTCGTTTTCCGAACAATTCTAGCGGGTCGTAATCCATCGTTGGCGTCCAAAAACAACCAACGAAGGGTATGGATTTGACCTTTATATAGCCACGCTCTATAGTGACACGCACTATAAGTGACAATTGCGGATTGCCACTGTCGCCAGTCCGCCGGTGGTCGCTAGAAAATGATCGCTATACGGGCGGGGCCAAATAAATGATCAAACTGGAAATCAGTCTCACGGGGGCGGGCCAGGACGAGTTGCGTCAGCTGGAAGCGCTGCTACAGAAAGTCGTTGTCTCACTGCAACCACACATGAAGGGCATCGAGGCTCCGTCTCATTGAATTCGTAACCGATGTAGTCCTTCGTATGTTCGTTGAATTGAAGATCAACTATCAGACACAAGCCCTTATAAACGCGATGGGGTTTCGAGAGGGGCTTATATCCCTTATCGGCCAGAATCATGCCGAACCGCTTGCCCGAATAGGCGAAGTTATGTTGCGTTTTGCTCCACGCATTGAAGAATTTGTAGGCATCGCCGAAATGGATCTCGCCGTCTGGATCGTCGCGCGTGAACTCCGACAACCAGCTTTCGACAACATCCATCTCTCCACGATACTCCGACACCTCGTTCGTGATGATCGCCGGTTCCTTGAGCTTGCAGCCGTTCTCGCGCCATTGCTGGCATCCTACGAGAGCCCAGTTCAGGATGCCCGGCAGTTCCTCGCGCAGCTTGCGTTCAAGGTCAGGGTCACGCTTCTCCGGCGGAATCGTCACCGTGAACGGGATCAACTTCATGCGGCGCCAGATGCCGTGGTCGTTGCCCTTGATCGTTGGCTTGTAGTTGCCCGCGAGCCACAGCTTGAAACGTGGTGTGAACGCGAACGCATTCTGGTAGAGCATGCGGGCGGTGATTTCTTCGCCGCCCGTATACCATTTCACCGTTTTTTCGCTGAAATGGCGGCCCTCCTCGACTTCGCTCATCGCAACGAGACGTTTCCCCGCGAGGCGCGCAACTTCACTGCTTGCCGCGTTCTGGGACATGGCTTGCCCCCCGTTCTTGTCGAGCAACATGTCGCCATTCGCCTGCGCTCCGAGATCACCGAAGAGTGCCCGCAGTAAATTGAGAAAGGTGGATTTTCCGTTCGCACCACTGCCAAATGCGAAGAACAGGGAATGCTCCGATGTCTGTGTGGTCAACGTATAGCCGATGGCGCGGCGCAGGTACTCCACGAGGGCGGTGTTTCCGTCCATGATTTGCAAAAGGAACTCTTCCCACCGCGGGCACGTAGCATCTGGATCGTAATAAACTCCTGCCGTTTGCGTAATGTGAAGCGCTGGGTCTATCGGCATGAACTTGCCCGTCCGCAAGTCGATCAGCCCATTGAGCACCGGGAGCATCCATTCACCCTGATCGAGATCGCTTGCAGAAACCGCGATGCCGGGTTCCGACCGGAAAAGTTCCACGGCATATTTCAGGCCGGTGTTGCTCTCTGTATATTTTGCGTGCTCGAACATCTCCATGCGGTTGCCCGGCGACAGGCGAGACATTTCTTCGTAAATCAGCGGAAGAAGTTCACGGGCGAGGCCAAGGACATGCAGTTCGTCAATGCGCTGCCATACCCCCGAATCCTGTTTCTTTAACCACTGTTTGGTCTCGTACACGTAGCGGAGGATAGCGCGGTACAGCTCGGACAAACGCATGGCGTTTCCGAGGTCAGTGGTGTGTAAGGCGTTGGCAGCATTCTCCCTATGCGACTTGATGACATTCATCGCAATCTGAGCAACTTCGGATTCGGAAAGGGGCGGGTTGCAGCAGGCAGTGTTGTATTCAAGCAGTTCTTCTTCCAGCCGTTCGTAGTCCAATCCACTATTGAGCAGGGAAAATGCGTGAAGCATGACAGACTGGTTGCGGCTCCCAGCGGGGGCAATCGGGGTTGTACGCGATTTCCGCTTACGGCGCGTCGCACCTTGCTCGGCAAGTGCTTCCAGTAACCATACTTCAGCGGGAGCAATAGGCGCAGCCGGGTCGACCCATTCATATGAGCCGCCATTAATGGTCGATGGAGGGGCAACGCAATAGCCACCGTCCGCCCTGACGTCGATTCCCTCGCGGAAGTTCACTTTGCACGGAATTTTCATCCCTTCAGGGTAAGTAAACAAAAAATGGATCCCTCCCGATGGCGTCAGGGCCGTCCTGGTCTCCGGCAAAGGACCATATGTTTTCTGCAGATGGACGAGCGACTTCACGCCAGACTTCTGATTCTTTACATCAATATCGAGCACGATCAAGCGACCGGAGGGAGCGCCAGTAGCGTAGGCAATGTTTGCACCGGGATATTGCTCGGCCCATGCCCGATGCTGTTCGGGATCAAGACTCGCGTCCTTGAACCCGTTCGGTGTGAGAGGGCGCTTTTCGTTCGGAACAATCGGAAAGCAAGCGAAGCCTTTCGCTGCAAGGGCGGTATACTTCTTAATTGGATCAATGTTAATAATTTCGGATTGCATAATAGATGACAGAGAGACCGCGATTACGATCTCTCAGTATGATTGAGGTGTTATTCGGAATTACCGCAGCAAAGGCGGCACCGGCTACACCGACGAAGATGGAACTGGCGACGGAAATCTACAAGCGGATGCGGACTGTCAAGGACGTGACTAGGAAAGACATTATCGAGAAGTTCATCGCCGAGGTGAAGCTAACGAAGGCTGGCGCGAGCACGTACTATCAGATGATCAAGGACAAGCACGAACCGATGGGCAAGAAATGAAACGCGGTTGTTGGAAATGAAAAAACGGCCGGGCTAGTGAAACACCCGACCGTTTCTTTTCGATTAGTCGAAGTTAAAACTCAACTGACCAGGCGCAGACCGCCAGTGCGAACACACACTCTCTAGGTTGCCGAAGCGAACCCGAGTGTAGTTACGCACAAACACAGTCTTTGCCCGCGCAATGATCCGACGCGACATGCTGCCTCCTACGAAATAGGAGGTTAAAAGCGATTCTTGCCCGCAGCACTCCCGTGACGTACACTACCGGGGTTATCTGACCGATAACTGTGGGTGACAGAGGCACGCCTTAACGCGCTGTCTTCAAGCTCACCTCCGCCTCCAACGTTTGAATCTCCTGGCCGAGATTCGGATTGTTGGGGGCGTTGTTTTTTTCGGCCCAGTTACGGTGAGTTAGGTAACGGGGCCGAATCATCTTCTCACGATGCGTTCCCCTTGAATCCCTTCCAGCGCTTGATGTAGACGGAAATCATGTTTTGCAGCATTTCCCAGTCGTCGGCATCAAGGCTGTTAGGCACGATGACTTTGACACTGCGCTTGCCGGGTAGAGGTATCTCGAACCGTTCGACGTCTGCGCCATCATCTTCATCTGCGCTTTTACCGTCCAAATCCCGATTCGTCTCCTCGACGCCCTTCGCGGACTTCTTGGCCGTGCCGCCATTCTTGGATGGCGGGGGAGGGGGAGCTTTGACGTGCGGCGAAACGGGAATTCCGTATTCTTTCGCCGCGGCCAAGAAAAAGGCGATTGTCTTCGTCAATGTGCTTCCGCTAATGCCTAGATTGCGGAATTTCTGAGTCATCTCACCCGAACTAGCATGGTGCAGGTCGAACTCAGGATCATTGAATAAAAATGCGTAAGACTCTCGGACGATCGTTTCCAAAAGCGGCTTCCGCGCGTCGTCCTGAGCCAGCACGAGAGGCTTGAATTGCTCTTTGGGCTTTCCAACCTCGTCGATAAGACCGAGGAAGCGGAGGGCCGCGAGCATCCCTGATTGCTGGGAGCCCGAGGCTTTTGGCATCAGGGTCTTGTCAATGCGAGTCGGGACGGCCTTTGCATCGCGTAGCGAGTTCAGAAAGGCCGTGAAGGACATATGGGAGATGACTGGCGGCGTTAGAACTTTTTCACTGTTGCTAGCCATGATGCATCCGTAGACTTTGGGTGGTGACCAGACTATACGCCGAATTTGTCCAACTCCGCAGATTTTTTTGACGAAGTCCAAAGATCTAGCCATAGATGGCTACTTTCATTCATGCGCGTATAGCGGACGATATCAGAGGTTCGGCATGACTGGATCAGAGATTGTGTTCGTTAGAAAAATTCTATCTTATTGAATATAAACAATAAAAATTCTTACAATTCTATTGTTTTTGTCTAGGGATTGTTCTCTGATATCGGTCTTGGTGGTTGATGCGGGCGAGATGCGTAAATTTTCTAGACCTATCTTGTCGCCGGGGCGAAGCTTCTCGGAGAGTCAAAATTGGGACTTGTGCCACATGCGCACGTGACGTTCAGCATATCGATCGTTGAGTGGTCAAGTCACTCGTCAACGAATTTTCCTGTCGTCATCTACCAATACAATGCAGAACTTGTTTTGTTGCGATCGCCCGTTGCGGAGACTCGGAGGAAACTATGAAGCGCAGCGAGTTATACGAAAAGGTCTGGTCGGCGCCGATGACTAGGCTAGCCAAGGAGTTGGGAGTATCGGACGTGGGTCTAGCCAAAGCTTGCCGTCGTCATGATGTGCCTGCCCCACCCCGGGGTTACTGGGCCAAACTCGCAGTTGGGCACACACCTCCGCGAACTCCGCTGCCAAACCCGAAACTTGATGTCGAGGTGCATTTCACAACCCTTGATCCCGACCAACTGGCGCGCAGAAGAGCCATTGAGAGTCGGCGCGCGGAGTTGTCACCGACGTCGGATGCATCGGCGAAACAACGGGCACCGATTGTATTCGCAGCCGACCTCGAAGGCGCACATCCGTTAGTTAGGGCCACACGCCGGTACTGCGATCGCCTTCCGCGCTTGATCGAGCGCGCCATGCGCAACCGGGGCAAGGGCTGGATAGATACAAAGCCGGAGGATCGCCCACCTCCTGAGCAGCATGGCCGGTACCATTTAATCCGCGAAGGATGCCTCGACATCAACGCGTCACTTGCATCCATGGACTGGATCCTGCGGTTCCACGCCACGCTTTTGCGCGGTCTGTCAGACGGCGGTATGAAGATCGTGAGGTTGGAGAATGCCGAAGCAACGTACGCTCGGCATCGCAGTAAAGCGGTAATTGAAATGAGACTGGGAGATGAGACTTTCTCGCTCAAGTTTTCCGAGGGGTACCGCCGTATTCGGCTTTCCCCGGCCGAGGTAGCGGAGAAACGGAGGGAATCGTCATGGGCGAGCGAGTATGAGACGAAACCGTCCGGAAATTTCACCTTCAGCATTCAGGGAACAGAGTATCGGGCTAGCAACACTTGGCAGGGGACGCAGGAAAAACTGCAGGGGCTTCTCGACGAGATCGTGCGAACGGCGTTGCTATTGCCCGCGTTGCAGACGCGTTTGAGAACAGAGCGAAAAGCTAACGAGGCCGATCAACAACGCGCGGCGGAAGCGCGAGCGCGAGAGCAGCGACGAAGCGAAGCTCAAGCGGAACAGCTAAAGCAGGCTTTCCTCATGATGGAGGCAGACGCACGTGTTCAGCAGTTGAAAGGCTTTCTGGATCGGCTAGAACAGAGAGTCGACGATTTTCAGCCTCCCTATGACGACCGGGTGAAAATATGGCTAAAAGTTGTGAGGGATGAACTCACCGCCCGAAATCCGGCAGACGAGATTTTGTCCCGATGCGTTACTGTTCCATCGTGGACGACCTGGCCCCCTGCGTGGTGGCCGACCGATACCAAGCTCGATATCGTTGATTGACTTGGTGTAAGCGCACACTCGATTTGAGCTCGGGAATGACTATTCCTGACGCGCGGTGCTACTAGGCCGATGAGCGGCGGGATGGCCGAAACGTTGCCATCTACATTATTAGCTTCTAACTCGATCTGCTGGGGTGAAAACTGGCGTCGCCGTCAAACCCGCATGACACGTGGTTTTCAATGGTGCCTGCTGGAAAACCACATCCGAAACCCGCATGAATAGTGGGTTTGCTCAAGCCGTCGCAGCTTGGGAAGCTAGGGTATTACCATTATACGACGCCCGCAGAGCGCGTTATTTTACTCGGGAACAGGCGGTTAGCGCAAATCGCGCCGCCGCCCGCTTTCACTGGCGCAGCGAGCGCCTTCAGATCACGAAGTAAGTCAACTGAACGGCCGCGCGCGTCACCACCATCAGCAGCA
>Ga0255336_102152_pt1 | contig 10778 bp, 11 predicted proteins | sample MeOH1_35cm_T3_17_FD_189102 | JGI IMG/M metagenome (GOLD analysis project Ga0255336, IMG submission 189102) | Sandy soil microbial communities from University of British Columbia, Vancouver, Canada - MeOH1_35cm_T3_179 | ecosystem: Engineered > Artificial ecosystem > Sand microcosm > Unclassified ...
TTGCAGATTTAACTCTAACAGAAATGGGTTCTTTTTTCATTTATTTGATGAAAAAAGTTTTTGCTTCCAAGCTTTAGTTATCGCCATTTAAACTACTTTGTGTGAAAAGCTGTGAATAATTCAGGTTCTAAATTATAAATATTTTGTAATTTCAAAAAAAAGAGTAAGCATAGTTGATTAGCGAAGGAGTATAATCTAAATAGACGCCAATTCGCAGTGAATGAATCTTAGTATGGAGAGGGTAAAGGTGTACAAGATTTTACTGGTTGATGACGAGGAATTAGAACGCAAGGTTTTGGGTTTTACCTTGCAAAATTCCGGCTTGCCCATCCAGATATTGGGCGAAGCCAGCAACGGGCGGGAAGCCTTGGCTATTGTCCACCAAACAGTCCCCGACTTGATTATCATGGACATCAAAATGCCCGGAATTAATGGAATCGAAGCAACCCGGCAAATTAAGGCCTATTACCCGGCTATAGAAGTCATTATCTTAACCGCCTATGGCAAGTTCTCATATTCTCAACAGGCCATAAAGGCTCAGGCTACAGATTATTTACTGAAGCCGATTCAGCCCCAAAAGCTGATTGATGCTGTTAAGCTGGCTATTGATAGATTGTCTCGTAAGAATTTTCGTCCCGGACCGCCTTTGGATTTGAACGGCCTTGAGGAACATGTGAAAACAGGAAATCTCGAGGAGGCCAAGCGTGAGTTCGCTAGGCTTTTAGAACTTCTTCTGGACTCAGAGCCTAATCCTATAACTTACCAGCTTAATTCTTTTGGCTTATGCGTCTTGATTATTGTTATCCAGGCTGCCTTATCCACAGGAGCAGACCCTGCTCAAGTATCTGCTCTCGAGCATGAGTTAGCTCAAGAGTTGTCTCATCTATCATCCTTCGCAAGCCTAAAAGCTTGGGGAGAGTTGGTTCTGGAAAAATCGATGAGCCTTTTCACTCATAATTATGCTATTAATGACCAGACACTGGTCCATAAAGCCATTGATTATATCGAACTTAATTATGCCAGGGATATCTCACTGGATTTGGTGGCGGCACATGTTCACCTCAGTACGGCTTATCTTAGTCGGATATTTAACAAGAAGGTCGGTATGGGCTTTTCCGAATATCTGGCCCAAATACGGTTGAAAGAAGCTAAACGTCGCTTACGTACCTCTGATGAAACAATGGACCAGATTGCGGAAGCAACAGGTTTTAGTTCTAACAGCTACTTTTCCGCGGTATTCAAGAAGCATGAAGGGGTTACTCCATCAGAGTTTCGAACTAAACAAAAATCAAGTGGGGCTTAGGGCATTTAAAGAATTTCAGAGGCTTTTTTGCCGTATTCGCCTGTATGAATAGCATGTAATCAACAGCGCAAGTTTGAGTCCAGAGTTATTAGAGTGTTGTAGGCTAATAAGAGAAAAACTTGTATACAGTGTTCTTTCCTGAAACCACTAGACTAGATTTCTTTGTTCGCATATAATGACTTTATTAAGTGAAAGAAACTTCTATGATCATTGATACGTAGGTAGGGAATAAAAGAGTTAAAGAGATTTGCAGGCTACTAGGGAATCAACAATTCGTGGTTTACCATGATACATATTTAGGCACGAATCTTATGGATTTGAGTGAAGTAGTGATAGAGAGAGCCATTTCAAAATGAAGGGCTCTTTTTCTTATTATTTTAGTCGATTTCCAAGGATTCTGAACTGGGCACCAAGTGTTTTTAACTTGGAGTGTTTGAGTGTATAAGAGAGCCCCCATCGATTAATGATTTGGGGGCTCTCTTTTTATTTTTCTTTTGAAAGAATTGATTTTGATGAAGGGTGGTGATGGGATGGGATAGGACTTTATTTTGATTCATGTGAAATTACGCCTTATGAACAAAGCAATTCAAATTTGAAGGAGGATGGATTATATGAAAATGATCAGAGCAATTGTAAGACCGGAGAAGACGGAGAGTGTGGCTGAGGCGTTAGCACAGGCTGGAATGCCCTCGCTGACAAAAATGCACGTCTTTGGTCGAGGTAGGACAAAAGGTATTCGGATTGGGGACGTGGTTTATGATGAGTTTCCTAAGACCCTGCTGCTTTTAGTTATCGAAGATGAAAAGTTGGATGAAGCTATTTCGGTAATTCTCGAAAGTGCCAAAACCGGAACCATGGGCGATGGCAAGGTCTTCGTGACCGAAGTTGAAGAAGCGTATACCGTAAGTAAAGGGACAAAGGGGTTGTAGAAATGAAGGAAATAATGACTTTAATTCGACGCCATCAGGTACCCGCTACAAAGAAGGCTTTTGAAGATGCCGGTTTTCCCGCTCTGACGATTCAAAGTGTTGAGGGCCGCGGTAAGCAAGGCGGAATCGGAGGATGGGCTGCTGAAGTTGACCCTGAATTGAATTCCGTGATGAGTCCTGACTTCGCTGATGAGACCCGATTTAATTGGATTCCCAAACGGTTGTTAACGATTGTGGTGCAGGATGACCAAGTAGAAGAGGTTGTCGATGTAATTATTAAAACCAATCAGACGGGGCACATGGGGGACGGTAAAATCTTTGTCTGTCCTTTGAAAGAGGTTATACGCGTTCGCACGGGGGAAGTGGGAAGGGAAGCAGTGGTTTAGAGGTTCTAAAGGCTGAGTGAGAAGTTGAGATCGACAATTGGGGATCAAAGTATAAAGCTTGAAAGTAAAAAAATTAAGAGCTGGACAGTAAAGACTTCGATTTATTAGATATAGAGGAGATGTATTGACATGAGACAAATTGCGATATACGGCAAAGGCGGTATCGGAAAATCGACAACAACCCAAAACACGGTTGTCGCCTTAGCTGAAATGGGGAGAAAGGTTACCATTGTTGGCTGTGACCCTAAAGCCGACTCCACGCGCTTGATTCTTCACAGTAAAGCGCAAACGACCGTTATGGACTTAGCACGCGAACGAGGGACCGTCGAAGATTTAGAGCTGGATGAGGTTTTGGTGGAAGGATATCTGGGCATTCACTGCGCTGAATCAGGGGGTCCAGAACCAGGGGTCGGCTGTGCCGGTCGAGGGGTCATCACCGCCATTAACTTTTTAGAAGAAAACGGTGCTTATTCAGAGAACACGGATTATGTGTTCTACGATGTCCTTGGAGACGTAGTTTGCGGGGGCTTCGCAATGCCGATCCGGGAGAATAAAGCCAAGGAAATCTATATTGTTACCTCGGGTGAAATGATGGCCATGTATGCAGCCAATAATATTTCTAAAGGGATCTTAAAGTATGCGCTAACCGGGACCGTTCGGCTGGGTGGCTTGATCTGTAACAGTCGTCAAACCGATAAAGAACTTGAATTAATTGAAGCCCTGGCGAAAGGCCTCAATACTCAATTGATTCACTTCATACCCCGTGATAACGAGGTACAACGCGCTGAAGTGCGTAAAATGACCGTTATCGAACATAATCCTACCCATTCTCAGGCAAATGAGTACAGAACGTTGGCCAAAAAAATTGAGAATAACAAAATGATGACCATCCCAACTCCGCTCACCATGGATGCGTTAGAAGATTTAATGATGGAATTCGGGATCATGGATATGTAGTATCCATCGAATATAGCGTATAGAGAAATTAGGGAGGTCAGCGTTATGAGCATAAAGGAAACAACGGATTTCAGAAAACAAGTCGTGGAAGACGTTCTGAAGATTTATCCGGAAAAGGCTAAAAAGGATCGGAGGAAACACCTTGCGGTTAAAGAGGATAATTGTGAGGGATGCGCAGTCAAATCAAATTCAAAAACAGTTCCGGGTGTCATGACCGCACGGGGGTGTGCCTACGCTGGAGCTAAAGGGGTGGTTTGGGGTCCGGTCAAGGATGTGGTGCATATTTCCCATGGACCTGTCGGGTGTGGCTTTTATTCTTGGGGTAACCGCAGAAACTTAGCAGATGGTGAAATCGGCGTTGACAACTTTGTACCGTTTCTATTCACCTCCGACTTCCAGGAAAATGATATCGTTTTCGGTGGGGACAAAAAGCTGGAGACAATCATCCATGAGGTTATGGGGCTTTTCCCGAACGCCAAAGGAGTTTCTGTTCTCTCAGAATGTCCTGTCGGACTGATTGGAGATGACATTGAAAGTGTCGCTCGCCGCACGAGTAAGGACCTTGAAATCCCAGTCATCCCAGTTCGCTGTGAAGGGTTTAGGGGCATAAGCCAGTCCCTGGGCCATCATATTGCCAATGATGCTATTCGGGATCATCTCTTGGGTAAGGGACCCGGTCGAGAAGTAGGGCCGTACGACATTGGAATTATCGGCGATTATAATATTGGCGGAGATGCCTGGGCCAGTAAAAAACTCCTTGAAGAAATTGGTTTAAACGTAGTCAATATTTGGACAGGCGACTCTACGATGGAAATGTTGCAAAACGGGCACCTGGTCAAACTTAATTTAATCCACTGTACCAGAAGTATGAACTACATCGTCAAACACATGGAAGAAACTTACGGAACCCCCTGGCTGGAATTCAACTTCTTTGGGCCGACTAATATCAGAGAGTCCCTTCTTAAAATTGCCAAGAAATTTGACCAAACTATCATGGAAAAAACCCTAATCGTCATCGAAAAATATGAAGCCGCGATGGCGAAAGTGATTGAGTCTTACCATTCGCGCCTGTCCGGGAAAAAAGTGATGCTTTATATTGGGGGCCTTCGTCCGAGACATATGATCGGAGCGTATGAAGATTTAGGCATGGTGGTTATTGGTACGGGCTACGAATTTGCTCACAAAGAAGATTATGAGGTAACCATTCCTGAGTTAAAAGAAGGAACGTTGATTTATGACGATGTGAATGCTTATGAGCTCGAAGAGTTTGTCCAGAAACTAAAACCTGACTTGGTTGGATCTGGTATCAAAGAGAAGTATGTCTTTGAGAAAATGGGTCTTCCCTTCCGTCAAATGCATTCGTGGGATTATTCCGGTCCGTATCAAGGCTACGAAGGCTTCCCAATCTTTGCTCGGGATATGGATATGGCCATTAACAGTCCTACCTGGAAGTCAATAAAAGCACCTTGGACAAAATAAGTTTAGCGGAAAGGATGTCGCAGATGGAAACTCGTACTAAGGCAACAACAGCATGGCTAAATACTGTCGAATATCGAGAACTGAATTTTGCCCGTGAAAAGTTGGTCATCAACCCGGCCAAAGCATGCCAGCCCCTTGGCGCCTTGTTTTGTGCCTTAGGGGTCGAAGGGTGCCTACCGTTTACCCACGGTTCTCAAGGCTGCACTGCCTATTTTCGCAGCACGTTATCCCGTCATTACAGGGAACCTGTAGCAGCGGTAACAGATTCGATGACTGAGGATTCTGCGGTCTTTGGTGGGCAAAATAATCTTCACGAAGGGTTGAAGAATGCCTATACACTCTACCAACCAAAGGTGATTGCAGTTTTCACGAGCTGTATGGCTGAAGTCATAGGGGACGATATCAAGGCTTATTTAGGGAATGCTCGGGAAAAAGAATCGATTCCCCAAGATTTTCCGGTGGCCCTGGCCAACACTCCGAGCTTCAAAGGGTCTCATATAACAGGGTATGACTCGATGCTCAAAGGTCTCATAGAATGCTTAGCAACACCACGGCAGGCGGATAAAATCAACGATAAACTTTATATTGTGCCAGGTTTTGACACTTATCCGGCCAATCTTCGTGAATATAAACGTATCCTCAAACTGTTGAAAGCGCTTTATACCCTTTTACCCGACAATAGTGATGTTTTTGATGCTCCCAATCTGGGCACTTACCAAATGTACTCAGGAGGAACACCGATTACAGAAATGAACGATGCTTTAAACGCTGCCAGCTATTTATTCCTTCAGACGTATTCAACGCCGACCACCAGTAAATATCTTGCCAGTAAGGAAGTTCCCGTCGAAACGATTTCAATGCCCATCGGAATCGCAGGTATGGACAAATTCATTGAATCCGTGGCCAAATTCACAGGAGCAGAGGTTCCAGAGGAAATAACCTTTGAACGGGGACGTGCCGTCGATGCTATGACAGATGCTCATCCCTATATTCACGGCAAGAAATTTGCCCTGTTTGGTGACCCTGATCTCCTCATAGGGCTGGTCACGTTCCTGCTCGAAATGGGAGGAATGCCGGTCCATATCGTTTGCACAAATGCCACCCCAACTTTTATAACAGACATGGAAAGTTTACTTGCGTCAAGTCCTTACGGTCAAGAAGCCACACTCTATGCAGGCAAAGACCTTTGGCATCTCCGTTCCCTTCTGGTGACAGAACCCGTTGATATGTTACTCGGCGACTCTCATGGTAAGTGGGCTGCCCGTGACGCTAATATTCCACTGGTCAGAATCGGTTTCCCGATCACGGATCGGGTGAATCTCCATCGCTCTCCGATCATTGGGTATTCCGGAGTGATTAACTTAATTACCATGATTACCAATACGTTTTTAGAGGAAGTCGACAGGAACTCCACAGAGGCACACTTTGAAATGATGCGTTAAAGAACGGAGGGTTGCTTCATGTTTACCAATCTTACAAAGTTAGATCTTAAAGATAAAAAGTGCGTGTCAGATGCCGGTTCACCTAAATTATGCATGAAGGCCCTGCCCGGCGAAGGCGCAGAGAGGAGTTGCGCTTATGACGGGGCACGAGTTGTGCTCATGCCCATCACGGATGTTGCTCACCTTGTTCATGGACCGATTGCTTGTGCAGGAAACTCTTGGGATAACCGAGGAGCTCGCTCCTCAGGTTCCCAGCTTTTTCGACGGGGACTGACCACAGACATCATGGAAAATGATGTCATCTTCGGCGGAGAGAAAAAGCTGAAAGAGTCGATCTTGGAAATCGTCGCTCGACATAATCCCAAAGCCATCTTTGTCTACGCGACCTGTGTATCCTCGTTGATCGGAGATGACATTAACGCAGTTTGCGAAGAAGCAGAAAAAGAACTGACCATTCCGGTTATTCCCGTCAATTGCCCAGGTTTTTTGGGAGATAAAAATATCGGAAACCGTATTGCCGGGGAAGTTTTATTTGATCGGGTGATCGGCACAGCGGAGGGTTCTGATGAGAAAATTCCTCTGTCCATTAACCTAATTGGAGAGTATAATATCGCTGGAGATATTTGGGGAATTATACCTGACTTGCAAAACTTAGGGATCACACTGCAAACGGCGATTACCGGGGATGCCAAATTCGATACCTTACGTTCAGCTCACAGAGCAAGTCTCAATGTACTGATCTGTTCCAAAAGTCTTACTAATTTAGTCCGGAAAATGGAAATGCGCTATGGAATACCTTTTATAGAAGGGTCGTTCTACGGGATTCATGACACTTCTGAAACGTTGGGCAATATCGCCAAAGCACTCAAGGATCCTGATTTACTGGAGAGAACCCTGGTCTATGTTCAAAAGAGGGAAGACGAAACGCGCAAGATCATTGCAGGCTACAGAAAGTTACTGGAGAATAAGCAGGCCATCTTGTTTACGGGCGGGGTTAAAACCTGGTCGATGGTGTCTACCTTGGCTGAATTAGGAATCAATATTTTAGCTGGAGGAACGCAAAACTCCACCCCGGAGGATTTCCAGCGCATGAAAAAGCTGATGGATCCCTCAGCCCAAATTATTGAGGATACAAGTTCAGCGGGTTTTTTAAAGATTATTGCCGAGAAAAAACCGGATCTCATCGTTGCTGGAGGAAAGACAAAATATCTAGCACATAAAACGAGAACCCCGTTTTTGGATATTAACCACGGTCGAAAACTACCGTATGCTGGTTATCAGGGGATGGTTACATTTGCAGAAAGCTTAACGCATACGGTGCTGAGTCCTGTTTGGGGGCTTTTGAAACAGGAATTCCCCCCCCAGGAGGGTGATCAAGATGACTAATACGGCTGATACGAGACATTATCAGGGGAATCCACAGAAAAACAGCCCGGCTCTTGGGGCGACTCTAGCTTACCTCGGTGTCAATGGACTTTTAGCCTTACTCCATGGTTCTCAGGGGTGTTCCTCGTTCATTCGGTTACAGCTTTCGAGGCACTTTAAGGAACCGATTCCCCTTAATTCAACGGCCCTCTTAGAAGACTCCGTCATTTTTGGTGGTTGGGACCATCTTAAAAAAGGGATTGCCGTGGCAGCCGATAAATATAAGCCTCAAATTATTGGAGTGATGAGTACGGGGTTAACTGAAACCTTTGGCGACGACATGGTGAGCGCACTCTCTAGCCTTCGCTCAGAAAGACCGGATTTAGATGATATGCCTGTGGTTCTGGCAAGTACGCCGGACTATATCGGTTCTATGCAAGAAGGTTATCAGCGAACGGTAGAGGCTCTGATTACAACGTTGGCCGGGCATCCAAGCAAGACGTTTGAACAATCTGTCTCTAGCTCTAACGAAGATACTGCGCTGTCCATCATCTTAATACCTGGCTGTCATTTAACCCCGGGCGATGTCGATGAGCTAAAAGAGATTGTTTCGGAATTCGGATTTAGGCCGATTACTGTTCCTGATCTTTCAATTTCTCTGGATGGGCACGCTGAATTGGAAGCTGCCCCGGTCGTTCAGGGCGGAACCTTACTCGCAGATTTTCAGCGTTTACCAAAATGCAGTGCTTGTTTATCGTTTGGACTAAGTATGGAGAAAGCAGGAGAAATCCTGAAGGAAACGTATGGAATTTCCCATTTTAACTTTCCTTCATTAACTGGCCTTAAGGCGACCGATGCGTTCATTTTAACGTTAGCGAAGATATCAGGTAAGCCGATACCCGAGAAGCTCCTCCGTCAAAGAAGCCGATTGTTGGATACACTTGCCGACTATCATGGTCAACTTGGCGGTCAAAAGATCGCTATCGCCTTGGAAGCGGATCTCCTGTATAGTCTAGCCGCTTGCCTAGTTGAGGTTGGTTCCGAGATCTCAGTGGCTTTGGCAGCATCCCAGGGGGGTATCCACAAACTATCCCTACCGATTCCGATCGAAGTGGGAGATCTGGAAGCACTTGAGGAAAAAGCGGTTCATAGTAATTTGATCATTGCCAATTCAAACGGTCGTCAAGCCGCAGGACTACTCAAGATCCCTCATTTAAGAGCAGGACTGCCTGTCTTTGACCGTGCCGGCTATCCTCAAAAACGCTGGATTGGGTATGAAGGCACTCAACAATTTCTGTTTGATATGTTAAATTCACTAAGTTAGGGAGGGTACAGGTATGCTTATAGCCTTTGCCAGCAGCGACGGATTAGCCATTGATTCACATTTTGCTTCTGCTCCAAAGTTTGAAATGTATAAGTTTACAGGGACTGAGCAAGGCGTTATCCAGACATCTCTGGTTGTTGAGGACATGGCTGAAACCGAAGATAGAGTCGATGCACGGGTAAATATGCTCAAGGAGTGTGTCATCGTTTATTGCACACAGATTGGTGGTCCCGCAGCAGCACGTTTAGTTCAAAGTGGTATTCACCCTTTGAAAGTGCCAGAGGGGACGCTGATAACCGATGAACTTGAGAGAATGAGCAAGTTACTGCTTTCCCAAAAACTACCACCGTGGTTAAAAAAGAAACTGGATAAGGGAGAAGCCTAAACGCGAAATAATCTTAATGGGCAAAGGAGGGAGGGGCAAAAAGTGAGTGAAGTACTAATTTATGAAACCTTTGGCGGATTACCCTGGACTCCAAAGTTTATAGAATCGATCGATACAGCAGTATGCCTTGGATGTGGGCGATGTGTGAAATTATGCATCCAAAAATGCCTAGGTCTGGAAAGTTTCGAAGATGATGAGGGGACAGAGCGACACGTAGCAACCATTGTGAATAGAGACCAATGCATCGGTTGCCAGGCTTGTGGTAGCATCTGTATCCGCCACTGTCATACGTTTAAAGAAAAAATAGCCTAACTGGTGTGTGTGAGCGTAGGTAAATAAATGAAGGAAGATTAGCGCGCATAATAGCTCCGACTCAGGAACAGCGAACAAGTAGTCGTAGTAGTCTTGTCTCACTTCTACTAAATTAAGGATGCTAGGGGGCAGGATAGTGACTGATCAGATATTGAACCACACGATTCGAAGGGCTAAACACGCTGACATCGGCGGTATGATTAAACTGCTTAGAATTTTGTTTTCTATAGAAACCGATTTTGCCTTCAATGAGGAGACCCAACAGCGTGGTCTAGAAATGATGCTAGATGATTGCACTAATCGGTGCATTATGGTAGCAGAGCTAAATCAACAGATCGTGGGAATGTGCACGGCACAGATTTTGGTGTCTACTGCCGAAGGTGGAATAGTTGCTTTAGTCGAAGATTTGGTAGTTGAAGACGCATGTAGAGGGGAAGGCATAGGAAAGGAACTGCTATTAGCCATAGAAGGTTGGGCGATTGCACGAGGAGCAAGTCGCTTACAGTTATTAGCTGATCAAAACAACACGCGGGCGTTGGAGTTCTACAAAAAGATGGATTGGAAGGTTACCGAGCTAATATGTTTAAGGGCCTTAACCATGTAAGCTCCAAATATGAGGTGCGTGAAGATGGGTCAATGCATTGGTTGCCAGGCTTGTGGCAAGATGTGTGTTCGCCGCGCTTATATGTCCAAAGTGAAATCAGCTTGTATACAGTGTTCTTTCCTGAAACCACTAGACTAGATTTCCTTGTTCGCATATAATAACATTATCAAGTGAAAGAAAAAGAGTTAAAGAGATTTGCAGGCTAATAGGGAATCTACAATTCGTGGTTTACCATGATACATATCTAGGCACAAATCTTATGGATTTGAGTGAAGTAGTGATAGAGAGAGCC